>Ga0172379_10006805_pt1 | contig 15120 bp, 13 predicted proteins | sample GrowelOW334metaG_FD_119756 | JGI IMG/M metagenome (GOLD analysis project Ga0172379, IMG submission 119756) | Groundwater microbial communities from an aquifer near a municipal landfill in Southern Ontario, Canada - Groundwater well OW334 metaG | ecosystem: Environmental > Aquatic > Deep...
AATCTCAATAGCCCGGAGAAGGCGGCGGGGATTTTTCTTATCAATCGTCTCGTATCTTTCTGGATCGAGCTTTTTCAAAATTATGCCCAACTGGGATGTAGATTTAAGTTTAAGCTTGGCTCGAAGATTGGGGTTGGGTGGAACATCGGGAAAGACAATTCCATCAACTAAAGCGGAGATATAATAGCCAGTGCCGCCGCAAATAATGGGGAGTTTGTCTTTTGCTACAATTTCCGAAATAGCCTTTTCAGCTAGCCCCACATATTGGGTTACATCAAATGTCTTTTTCGGATCAGCAACGTCTAATAAATAATGCTTGATACCACCCATTTCTTTCTTAGTAATTTTACCCGTGCCAATATTTAAACCGCGATAGACCTGCCGTGAGTCGGCGGAAATGATTTCTCCATTAAGTTTCCTAGCTAAAGAAACCGCCAAGTCACTTTTGCCGGTGGCGGTGGGACCAAGGATTATGAGGAGTGTGGTACGATTTTTCATAAAAAAATAGAGCGCAAGGGGGTCAGCCTTGCGCTCGCAGAGCCGAACGATCGCTTAGTGGCAGGCTAGGCAATCTAGGGCATGCCGGAGTCATGGAGTTAGAATCCGGCCCGCTGTAAATACTTGCAGGCTCCTAGCTCTTGATTGTTTTGCGTGACCGTCAATCAAATTACAGCTCCGACATTAGAATACATTACCTCCTAGGTGTGTCAAGGGTTTGGAAAGTTGCAGATCACTAGCAATTTAAGAGTGCCGAGAGGGAGAATCGAACTCCCATGGATTACTCCGCACGATTTTGAGTCGTGTGCGTCTACCAATTCCGCCATCTCGGCCTAGTTACTAGTCTACAAGAAATCCAGGTAAAATCAAATGGAGGAAACTTAATTTTGCATTTTATCTTTTTCACTGTAAACTTGTGTCATGACTACCCCTTATGTTAACGATGCGATTTTCTGGATCGAGATAAATAAGATCAGCCCCAACCCCTATCAGCCTCGCCGCGAGTTCGATCCGGCCGCTTTGAAGACTCTTTCGGAATCTATCCGAATGTATGGTGTTCTTCAACCTCTGGTCGTGACTCGGAAAGAAGTTTATCACGAAGGCGGCGGTATGACGGTTGAGTACGAACTCATTTCTGGCGAGCGCCGACTTAGAGCTTCCAAATTGGCTGGTCTTTCGGCTGTTCCAGTTTTGATCAAGAGCGGCGAAGAGAACGCCCAGCTCAAGCTGGAGATGGCTATTATCGAAAATCTCCAAAGGGAAGATTTGAATGCCGTCGACCGAGCTCGTTCTTTCGAACGGCTAGCCAAAGAGTTTGGTTTGAAACAGTCTCAGATTGCTGATAAGGTGGGTAAGAGCCGTGAATATGTGTCGAACTCGATGCGTATTCTTTTGCTTCCTGATGAAATGATCAACGCTTTGGCCGAAGGTAAGATCTCCGAGGGTCATACCCGGCCGCTTCTTATGCTTCAGGATCGACCTGAGGAACAAGTCGTTCTTTTCAAGGAAATCATGACCAAGAAGCTCACCGTCCGCGAGGCGGAGTCTCTTTCTCGTCGAGTAGCCACCGAAAAGATTCGCAATAAAGACAAATATCTTGATCCGCAGATTATCGAGATGGAGAAGAACTTCACCGAATCATTGGGGACGAGGGTTCGCATCGAAAAAAGCAAGACCGGCGGCACGGTCACGATCGATTTCTTCAGTCCTGAGGATTTGCGAGCTCTGCTTCTAAGGTTGAACAATGACGTGAGCCAGAAAACCGCCTCTACACCTGGCTTAGCCGCGGACTCGATCGCGACTCCTTCTGGCAATTCCGAAGACCGGGCAACTGAGCAAGACTCAACCGGTTCTTTGCCGGAAAGCGGCAAGCCTATCGACGACCGTTCGGCGGTGGAGATCGAGAAAGATGAAAACGAGGATCTTTACTCGCTCAAGAACTTTTCAGTGTAGGATTTCAGGGCGATTTCCATTTTGACTTGCTACATAATGAAAATAGCCTGTCATCAATATTGACCATTCGGTTACAGGGTATATCATTGTGCCATGGAAGCGTTAATGATCACCTTAATTTCGATTTTTATTACCGCAATTTTGGGCGGTATCGGTTATTTGCTTCGGAAGATTTTCGAAAAAGTCGAGTTGGTTAGCTCCGATATTGCCGAGATGAAGCCCAAACTCGATTTTCTCTGGAAAGACAAGTTTGCTCCGTCTTTTTCGCCGCGGCAACTCAATGAAGTTGGCCGCAATATACTGGCCGAAAGCGGCATTAGGGAAATTATAGATACAAAAAGGCCGCAATTGCTTGAAACTGTTCGTTCCTTGGATCCAAAAAACGCCTACGATGCCGAAGAAGCCATCTCAAAAGTCGTCGATGATTTACCGGAACATTTTCCAGATATCGTTGACCAATTGAAAGCGGGCGCCTTCAAAGTCGGTCAGAACATTGGGGTTCTGCTATTTGTCGGCAGTGTTTACCTTAGAGATCTTATTTTCCCGGAGTTGGGCTATTCACTGACTGATCTTGAAGATACCAAGACTGCCTAGAAGTTCAATAAAGTAAAAAATGATCGCCCAAGTTGCGCCTCGGGAAGCACATTCCGTGATTAATCAATTTTGTTTTTTCGCTCTTCCAAACCTTCCTTTCTTAGGCACCGCCAGCATCTCGAGGGCCCTCTCCAAAGTAATTTCATAAACATCATCCGGTGCTTTGATTGAGCGGTAATTGAGATCGGAGACGACATAGGGGCCGAAACGGCCGGCCGAAGCGATGACATCTTTGTTTGTTTTGGGATCGACACCTAAGGTTCGGGGCAAGCTTAAATACTTGAGGGCGTCCGCTACAGTTACTTTTGACGGATCCATGGTCTTGGGTATGGAAGCCATTTTAGGCTTAATAGGAGAGATCGCTATGCTTTCTGACTCGGTTTTGACCGGCACTGCACTATTTTCCAAACTTTCATCCTTTGGACTTTCACTTTCTTGCCCTTCGAAGCCTTGGCGAAGGAGGGTGCCTTTCTTGACCTCCGTAGCTTCAGCGGAGGAGGTTGCCTTTTTACTTTTGCCTTTCTTTACTTTCGGCAATCTGACTCCCAACTGCACATACGGCCCGAAGCGTCCCGTTAGAACGAAAATAGGCAATCCTGTAGTTGGATCAGTACCGATTGGTGTATCACTTTTGAATTCCGTGCCGTCGAGAGCTAGGGCGCCCTCGCAATCCGGATACTTGGAACAGGACAGAAACTTGCCGTTTTTGCCCAGCTTGATAGCCATGGGGCTTGTTCCGCACTTCGGACACTTGAACTTTGGGTCAGCTTCACCGAGGTTGGTGACCTTAGCCATTTTGTCTTTGGCTAAGACATCGGCATGGAAAGGCTTGTAGAATTCTCCCAAAGTCTTGGCGTAAGTGCGGTCACCGTTAGCAATGTCATCGAGCTTATCTTCCATCTCAGCTGTGAAGGAATCGCTAATATAGGAAGGGAAGTATTCCTCCAGGAAGGAAGAAACGACATCGCCCGTGTCGGTCGGCTTCAGTGATTTATTTTCTTTGGTCACATAACCGCGGTCTTCGATGGTCTTGGAGATGGAGGCGTAAGTGGAAGGACGGCCGATGCCGCGCTTCTCAAGTTCTTTGATCAAGCCGGCTTCGGTGTAGCGGGCCGGCGGCTCGGTCTGCTTTTCCTCTGAATTGATGTCTACTAGATCGAGATTTTCTCCTTTAGCGCACTTGGGCAAATTGACTTCTTCACCAGTGGACTCGGGATCGGCTTTGAGCCAGCCGTCAAAAATCACACGCGAGCCGTTGGCTTCAAAATCGGGGATGGAAGTGCCGTCTGTGTTTGTGTTGTTATTTCCGCTCTGTGTGTCATTCCCGCGAAGGCGGGAATCCAGGATATTACCACTCGATCCAGAGTTTTCTGTACCACCCTGGATTCCCGCCTTCGCGGGAATGACATCGCATAGATTTGCAATAATTTTCGTCCTTGCCACTCGCGCATCGGCCATTTGCGAAGAAACCGCTCTTTGCCAGATCAAGCGGTAAAGTTTCTTCTGCTCATCGTTGTGGCCGGCATTTTCTTTGTCGAAATGGGAAGGACGAATGGCTTCGTGAGCTTCTTGGGCGTTCTTGCTCTTGGTGGCGTATTTGCGGACCTGGAGGTAATTGGCGCCATATTCCTTGGTTACGATTGCCGAAATTTGGGCCACGGCCTGATCGCCCAGATTGGTCGAATCGGTACGCATATAGGTAATGTAGCCGGCTTCATAAAGTTTCTGAGCCACGCCCATGGTTCGGGAAGGAGAAAAGCCCAAGCGGGAACTGGCTGTCTGCTGGAGTGTAGAAGTAATGAAGGGAGCTCGCGGTGAGCGCTTCTGCTCGCTTTCTTCTATATCTCTAATTTGCCACTTTTCTTTTTTGGCTAGATCAATGATTCGTTCAACTTCTTTTTTGTCTCGAGGCTCTTCTTTGCATTTGAGGATGATCGTTTCTTTCTTTTCAGTTTTCCATTGGCCGGCAATAGCCCAATAAGTTTCGGGTTTGAAAGCTCGAATTTCTCTTTCGCGTTCCATTATTATACGAAGGGCCGGTGATTGAACGCGGCCAGCCGAGAGGCCGTAACGAACCTTTTTCCAGACCAAACCAGAGAGGTCGTACCCAACCAGACGGTCGAGGACTCGGCGAGCTTCTTGGGCTTCGCGAAGATGTTGGTCGATGTCTCGGGGCTGTTTTAAGGCTTCAAGGACGGCTTCTTTGGTGATTTCGTGGTAAGTCACGCGCTTCATCTTCCTCTTAATACCTGGACCAAGACGGTCCTCGAGGACCTGGGCAATATGCCAAGCGATGGCTTCGCCTTCTCGGTCGGGGTCAGTGGCCAGGATGATTTCATCAGCCTTGGAAGCTTTCTCTGTAATGTCGGCAATGACATCAAGCTTTTTGGCAACGATCTCGTAATGAGGGGCGAAGTCGTGGTCAATGTCGACGGCTTTCTTGTTGGATTTGGGTAGATCGCGGATGTGGCCGACGGAAGCGCGGACGAGAAAACCGTCTCCAAGATATTTGGAGATGGTTTTGGCTTTGGAAGGGGACTCGACAATTAGGAGCTTCATGGGTTGAGTAAGTATTGCACGATAATAAATATTTTCAAAATTGCGCGTGGTTAATACGGAAGACTCCGTTGTGTTGCTTAACCAGACCTTTAAGCTCAAGACCGGTAATTGTAATATTGAAATCAGTGGCGGTAAGGGTCAGTTTTTGAATTAACTCGGAAGCGGGGGTGGGCTTGTATTGCAAGGCTCTAATAATAGCCAGTTCAGTGGGAGAAAGATCAGAAGGAAAGAGAAGGCTTTGATTCTGATTGAGGCTTTCTTGAGAGACTTGAAGGTGTGAAATAGTCTTATCTTGCTCTGTTTTCTTCTTCTTGCTCCAATTGCTCCACGGTCGGGGCTTTTTGATAACTACGGGCTTGGGCCTCTCAACTTCAAAGCCAAGAGCCTCAAGAATGTCTAGGGAAGACATAACGGGTGTGGCGCCTTCGTGATAAAGGAGATGGGGACCGTAAGTCAGTTCGGAGAAGATGGAACCGGGGACGATAAGAACATCGCGGTTGGCTTCGAGGGCATAACGAGCAGTGATAAGGGTACCGGAACCGACCCGGCCTTGAATGACTAGGGTAGCGTGCGAACAGCCGGCCATTAGTTGGTTGCGAACAGGAAAGGTCCAGTGGATTCCTTCTTGTTCTATTTCAAATGGAGAAAGCAAAGCATTGCCGGAGGAAATGATTCGCAAGGCTAGCTGTAAATGTGATGGCGGATAAAGGGACTTTTCCGAAAGGCCGGAGCCGGGGAAAGAGATAGTTCGCAAGCCGTTTCGTATGGCGGCTTCATGAGCGATGGAATCGATGCCCAAAGCCAGGCCGGAAACGATGACGACCGGATAATTCCGAAGGCCGGCGATCAGGTGTTCGCAAGCGTCGCGGCCGTATTCATCATAGTCGCGGGCGCCGATGACACAAAGATATTTGAATTCCGGCGGCGGCAAAGTTCCAGCCAGATAAAGATGGTCAGGCGCCTGGGCAAGCTGGCGCAGAAGGGGAGGAAATTGAGGTGGTAGGATTTTGGTAACTTCCATGGTCATGATTTAAGCAAGGCCTGGCCTCGCCTCAAGAAGTCTATCAAAGAGAGATAAAATCCGTATCAAAAAGTGATAAAAAAAGAATGAAGATTTCCGAGAGGTTCCACCTAGGTGGAACCTCTATGCTTAGATTGCAGAGGTTTAACCTCTGACATCTTTATGCTAAACTAAATTCATTATGCTCGACATCAAATTCATTAGGGAAAATAAGGAAATTGTGGCCGCCGCTATCAAGAATAAGAATCGAGATCTTGATATTGACCAGTTGCTTGCCGCTTATGACCAGCGTAAAGCTAGCCTGCAGAAGATCGAGGATATTAGCCGGCAGCGCAATGAAGCTGCCCAAGTTCGCGACGTCGAAAAGGGAACCCGGTTGAAGAAAGATTACGAGAACGCCGAGGGCGAAAGAGATGAGTCGGAAAAGGTTTTCCTCTCTTTTATGATGAAAGTGCCAAATATTCCGTCGCTTGATACACCGATTGGTCCTGATGAAAGTGCTAACAAAGTCATTCGCTCATGGGGGGAGAAGCCGGTCTTTTCTTTCAAGCCGAAAGAGCACATTGATTTGGGCGTCGACTTGGGTGTTATTGATGTTGAGACGGCTGCTACGGTTAGCGGAACCAGATTCGCTTATCTCAAGGGCGACTTAGTCTTATTACAGTTCTCACTGTTGCAGTTTTGTCTCCAAGAACTAACGAATCTGGAAACTTTGCAGAAAATTGCTTCGGAAGCTGGTGTTAATGTTAAAGTTACTCCTTTTGTACCAGTTTTACCTCCAATGTTCGTCAAACCGGCTGTTCAAAATAGGATGGCTCGCTTCCTGACACCGGAAGAGCATTATATGTTTCCTAATGACGATCTTATGTTGGTTGGAAGTGCCGAGCATACCCTTGGGCCGATTCATATGGATTCGGTTATTGCCGAGGACAAGCTACCTATTCGCTACGTCGGTTACTCTTCAGCCTTTCGGAGAGAAGCCGGATCTGGCGGCAAAGATACTAAGGGTATTTTGCGCCAGCATCAATTCGACAAGCTGGAAATGGAGACATATTGCCTGCCAGAAAATTCTATGCAGGAGCAGGATTTCCTAGTGGCGATTCAAGAGCATATTTTGAAAGCTCTTAAACTTCCTTATCAAGTAGTCTTAGTCTGCACTGGTGATATGGGTTTTCCCGATTATCGCCAGATAGATATCGAGACTTGGATGCCGGGCCAAGACCGTTATCGCGAAACTCACAGCGCTGATCTGACAACCAGCTTCCAGTCGCGTCGTTTGAATACTCGGGTTAAAAGAGCGGATGGGAAGATTGAGCCTGTTCACATGAATGATGCCACAGCCGTGGCTTTTGGAAGAATTCTTATTGCTATCATGGAGAATTACCAACAACCCGACGGTTCGATCGCCATTCCGGAAGTTCTCATCAAATATTTCGGACATTTCTCGATCACCAAATAAACCAATATGCGAGGCCATAGCCGACTGCAGTCGCGTCAATCGAAAAGATTTATCGAGCGTAAGAAGACGCGAGTTGTTCTGGGCTGGTTTGTGGGTATTGTTGCTCTGGCTAGCTGGTTTGTGGCTCTAACGGCTTTTACCCACTTATCTTTTTTGGCCGTCAGTCAGATCGAAGTTCAAGGAGCCGATCAGGATATAGAGAATAATATAAGCGCGGCGACTTTGAATTCTTTGCAGGGTAAGTATTGGGGACTTTTTTCCAAAGATAATATTTTCATTTATTCCAAAGCTGACGCCGCAGAAGCTGTCCGGGTCGCTTCGGAAAGGATCGACTCGGTCAATATCAAGCGTTCCGGTTTGAATAGCCTTCTTATTACAGTTAGGGAAAAAATACCGGTCGCATTGATTTGCCCGTATCTGCCGGACTTTTTCAATGAAGACGCTTCCTCTGCTGTGGCTTTTGCTTCTTCCTCACCGGCAGCGGCGGGCCCAGCCACATGCTATCTGGCTGATAAAGAGGGTTTCATTTTCCAGAAAGCGCCTTTCGATTTGAAAAGCGGCTACAATCGTTATTACATTCCGGCTTTGACCGATAATGAAACGAGTCGCATTATTGGCAACTTCGCTACCTCGACGGCCGAATTCGTCGCTCTCCAAGATTTTTATAACAGCGTTAGCCGGGCCGGTTTGAAAGTCCTGGCAATCTTGGCCAAAGATAAAGGTGAATATGAAATGTATGTCCAAACTAACGACAATATTACGGTGGTTTATTTCAATGATAGCCGATCTTTCAATGATCAGCTTTCCAATCTGATTTCTTTTTGGAATAAAATGACCGGCTCATTTGAATACATTGATGTCCGCTATGGTTCCAATGTTTTTTACCGGCAAATGCAGTAGAATAGGTCAATGGTCAAACACTTTTTCTATGTTCTTTTCGGCGGAATGGCCGCGATCATTGGAGGGGTGGCTTTGGCCTACGCCGGCCGGCTGGTCTGGCAGGAATCTCCGAGCTTGAGGCAATTTAAATTCTCCAATCTAGCGGCCGTGGCTTCGACCGTTATCTCCCAGCCAACCGATGGAACGTCCATTTCCGGTCTGCGTCGTTCTTTTCGCTATAGCGCTAACGAGGAGGAAGACCTAATCAACGCCGCAACTATAGCTTTGCCAAATATTGGAGCCAAAGGAGTGGGTGCTGTTGCTTATCTGGTCAAAAATTTGGAGACGGGAAATGTTTCCGCTTCGCGCAACCCTGATAAGCTTTTACCTATCGCCTCTCTGACTAAGCTGGTGACGGCCGTGATAGCCAGACAAAAGATCGATCCTGAAGACCGGGTCGTCATTACCAAGCAGATTATGTCGACTTATGGCAATACCGGCCAATTTAAAGTTAATGAAACTCTGCGGGCGGGCGACCTTATTTACCCGCTTCTAATGGTTTCTTCCAATGACGCCGCCGAAGCATTGGCCCGGCAAGCCGGTCGTGCCAAGTTTTTGGCCGCAATGAATGATTTTGCTCAGTCGATCGGTGCCTATCGAACAACTTTCACCGATCCTTCCGGTCTCTCGCCTGACAATCGCTCAACGGTTGACGATCTGGCTCTGATTTTGGAATGGATCAGGAAGAATGATCCGGAAATCATTACCATTACTAATCTTAAGTCCAAAACCGTTAGAACTCATACTTGGTTGAACCCTACACATTTCCTAAGCTGGTCGAACTATCTTGGCGGCAAGAACGGTTATACCGATGAAGCCAATCGAACGGGGGCGGCTCTTTTCAAGATGGGGGATAAGAAAGAGGTTTATGCCGTCGTTATCTTGGGTAGTAGCTCGAGGGATCAGGATATGGTAAAACTGTTGGGCAAAGTTAAGTAAGAAGGGACTAGGAATTAGGGATTAGGGACTAGGTGTTAGGGGCTAGGCTAAAATTCTGTGATTCCCTAGTCCCCTCATCTCATTATGACAATAGATTCTATAAAAAATAAGAAGTCATTAAAGATGTGCTCATTCTGGTCCTCCCTCCCTCGCCCTTTTTTCGTCTTGGCTCCCATGGCCAATGTGACGGACAGCGTCTTCCGCAAACTCTTCGCCAAATACGGCAAGCCCGATGTGACCTGGACCGAGTTTGTCTCGGCCGATGGTTTGGTTTCGGCTGGCCAGAAGAAGTTGCTTGTCGATTTGGAATATACAAATAAAGAAAGGCCGATTGTGGCTCAGCTTTTTACCGGCCATCCGGAAGTTATGCGGGAAGCGGCAGTTCTTGTTAAGACCTTAGGATTCGACGGCCTGGATATCAACATGGGCTGTCCGGACCGGGCGGTTGAAAAACAAGGCGGTGGCGCAGCACTTATTAAAGATACAGTTTTGGCTTTAAAGGTGCTTGAGGCGGCACGAGACGGAGTTGACCTTAATAGTGGTTTAAATCAAAAATCAAAAATCCCTACTTCGCTCCTTCGGAGCTACGAAGGGCAAAGCAAAAGTTCCTTCTCCGCTAAAGCTACGAAGGACAATCAAAAATTAAAGGCAAAAGGAGAAAAGTTTCAGACAATTCCGGTTAGTGTTAAAACCAGGATCGGGTATAACAAAATTGATCTTAATTGGATTAAGTTTCTCTTGGAGCAGAAACTGCCGGCTTTGACTGTCCATCTGAGAACAAGGAAGGAAATGTCGGAAGTGCCGGCGCATTGGGAAATTATGCCGGAAATCATCAAAATGCGGAATGAAATTGCGCCGGCAACTTTGATTATTGGCAACGGAGACGTAGAGAGTCTGGAGCAGGCTCGAGAATATAGCGAGAAATATGGTTGCGACGGCATCATGATCGGCCGGGGCATTTTCGGCAAGCCTTGGTTTTTTGAGGGCCTGAAGAAATTGAAAACAGGGAAGTCGGGTCTTAGAAATATTTTAAATACCAAACTGGACTTCGAGAAGACTCCGGAGGAGCGTTTAAAAATCTTAGTTGAGCATGCCAAACTATTTGAGAAGACATTCCTGCCTGCGCCAACTTTAAATAATAAATCTCTGAATAAGAATGGGCTACGGCAGGCAAGCAAAAACATCAAGAATTTCGATGTAATGAAGAAGCATTTCAAAGCCTATGTTTCCGGCTGGGACGGAGCCAAGGAACTTCGGGTTAAGCTTTTTGAAGCCGAATATGCCAAGGATGTGGCGGCTGTAGTCAAAGAGTATATCAAAGAGCGATAGCTTGTATTTGCTGTTGGGCAGACTATAATGTGATCTGCCACATCCACCCTGTCCCACAGAGTAGTTTGGCATCATTGAGCCCGCGCGGCTGACTCTCTCAGCAATTCAGCGCGGGCTCTTTCTAATATCTGACTCTTTATCCCCCTTCACCCTTGCTTTTATTTTTATAAGGACTACACATGCTTAATGGGTCGGTACACGGTGTAGCTCGCACTCCAGCCTTCCCAAGGCATCAGTTCCGCAAAGTAGTGGTGCGAGCGTCAGTTCGGTCCTAGCGAGGAGAGTGGCGATAGCGCCCGAGCGCCCTACGTACCTTCATTAGAGGTTGAGGGCGCTCCTTTTTGTTCGTGACCATGTCGGACATGGTCCAAACTTCGTTCCACCAACTGACGAAACCGGCCGGTGGAGCCATTGGCGGAATTAACTTTTCCCTGTAAACTTATCTTATGCCCGTCCTCTACCGCAAATATCGCCCTCAATCTTGGTCGGAAGTGGTTGGCCAGGATGAGATAGTGAATACCCTCAAGGAGTCGGCCAAACTTAAACGCCTTTCCCATGCCTATCTCTTTTCCGGCTCGCGTGGCACCGGCAAAACCACCACCGCCCGGATTTTCGCCCGGAGTGTGGAGACGGCCGATGAAGACATTTACGAGATCGATGCCGCTTCCAACCGGGGTATTGATGACATTCGCGAACTCCGCGAGCATGTCTCGGTCCTGCCGTTCACCTCGCCTTACAAGGTCTATATCATCGACGAGGTCCATATGCTTTCCAAGGACGCCTGGAATGCCCTCTTGAAAACGCTGGAAGAACCGCCCAAACATGTCATTTTCATTCTAGCCACGACGGAGCTTGATAAAGTTCCGGACACCATCGTCTCCCGCTGTCAGACCTTCACTTTCCGGAGGCCCAATCGGGAAGTTATCAGGAAGCATGTTCTGGATGTGGCCACCAAGGAAGGTTTGAAACTCGATCCGGGCGCGGCCGACCTGATCGCCATGCTGGGTGATGGTTCCTTCCGCGATGCCTTGGGAACACTGGAAAAAGTTATCGCCACTTCCAAAGACGTTAAATTGACGCGCGAAGAAGTGGAAGCCATCACCGGCGCGCCCAAAGCTTCGCTCGTTAACGCCTACATCGGCGCTCTTCTCAAGAAAGATTGCGACAAAGCTCTCGAGGCCCTGGCCCAAGCCGATAGAAGTGGTCTCTCCATTAACACCCTAGCCACCCTTATCCTCGAGAAAGCCCGCTTCATCCTTCTTCTGGCCAACTCCGCCTCAGCTCGCCCTGACATCGAAAAGCGCTTCTCGCCCGACGATTTCGCTTTCGTAGAAGAAATGGCTAAGACCAAAGCTCTGACTCCGGCTATTTTGGAAATGCTTCTGGGGGCGGTTGAGGGGATCAATAGGGCCAGGATAGGGATATTGCCGTTGGAGATGGTCAGTGTGATGGTGTGTGGTTAAGATTGACATATATATCTGACTAATATAAGATATATATGTAAAATAATATCCAATACCATGATCAGCCAAGTCATTGTCAACGTCGATAGTCAGCTCAAGAAGCAGGCTATGAAGAAAGCTCAAGGCCAAGGCATTCCTTTCTCGGCTGTCTTGAAGCTGGCTATCAAAGCGTTCGTAGAGGGTCATCTTAATGTTGGTTTGGTTGGTGATATGGACGCTAAACTTCATGCAAAGTTCTTAAAAGCAGAAAACGATTTTACGGCTGGTAAAAATATTTCGCCAAAGTTTTCGACTGTTGCGCAAGGGAGAGCATATCTGGATAATTAGCGGGTGCTGTATACATTCCATACCGATTTCAAAAAGCAACTCAAGAAATTGCCGCCAAAAATAGTGGATCGTTTTTTCGAGCGTCTTAATATTCTCCTTACCGATCCTGCGCACCCGCTGCTTAATAATCACGATGTCAGCAAGGCTTTTCCGGGAAGAAGGAGCATTAATGTGACGGGTGATTACAGAGCTCACTTTAAGGAGATCGACGGATGCTATGTTTTTGTAGATATCGGTAAACATGTGGGTCTATATCGGTAATTTGTTGCAGACGCGTATAAAAGCTTTGGAAACAATTTGTGAAACTGACCAAAATATTGTACGCTATGTCAATCCCTTGCGGGATCCTCCTACGCTCCTGCAGAGCTTCGGAGGACAGGTCGTCTAATTGGTCGTCTGAATCGCTCTTGAAAAAATCTTGCGGGATCGTCTAATGGTAGGACATGGGCCTTTGAAGCCCAGTATCTTGGTTCGAGTCCAAGTCCCGCAGCAAATGAAAATAGAAATAATAAAATCCGTTGATGATGCAAATGAAGCAGTAGGTCTCACAGTTGTTATTGATGTATTCCGCGCTTTCAGCACGGAAGCATTTATATTTGCAAATAATGCCGAAAAGATTATCCCCGTAAAAGACCTTGAAGATGCCTACAGGTTAAAAAGAAATAATCCCGGGTATATTTTGGTAGGTGAGAGAGGTGGTAAAAAACCAGAGGGTTTTGATTTCGGTAATGGTCCAAGCGAAGTTCTCCATGTAAATTTTTCAGGAAAAACCATCATACACACGACATCAAATGGAACGAAAGGTCTCATGAATGCTTGTAACGCCGACACTATCCTTGTTGGCAGCTTTGTCATGGCTGATAGCATAATCAAGTACATACAAAAGAATAAACCCGAGATAGTGTCTCTGGTGTCTACTTCCCATCATGCAGGTGAAGAAAATGAGGATATACTGCTGGCATACTATATTCAGGATGTATTACATGGAAAAAGTGTGGATGAACTTGCGGTTAAGAATAAGTTAGCAACAAATACCGCGAGTCAGTTTTTGCTTACCGAAGTCGGAGTGCCCCAAGCGGACATAGATTTGTGCCTGGATTTCCACCGCTTTAACTTTGTGATCAAAAAAGTCGCTACTGATAATGGATTTTATCTCACTAAAGAAGTTCTAAAATAAGTTCCAACTTCGTCCCAGACGGCCAGTAAATAGGTTTCTAATAAAATCAAATGAAAGTCTTAATCACCGGCATTGCCGGAACAGGAAAATCAACAATAGTAAAAGCTTTGAATGATCGAGGTATTGAGTCTGTTGATCTTCATGACATCCCAGGCCTGTGCTTCTGGCAAGACAAGGCTACCAAGAGAAAGGTTGAATATACCCCGGTTCATTCGCGGGATTGGTTTGAGACTGTGAATCGTCTCTGTGATATAGACAGATTGAAGGTTATGCTCAATCAGAAGCAAGATATAGTTATGGCTGGAACGGCGGGTGATAATCAACAGGAGTATCTGCCACTTTTCGACAAGGTGATTCTTTTGCAGTGTAGTCCAGCAGAGCTAATTCATCGAATGCAAAGTAGGACCAATAAGTCCGGATACGGGAAGTCGAAGGCAGAGCAAGATGATAATATTGAATGGCAGAAGGAGTTTGACCCGCAGGTTCTCTCGTATGGTGCTGTGCCAATAAACACCGAGAGGGGGCTTGATGAGGTTGTGGATGAGATTATCCAGATTATCAAGCCGACTTACCCTAATTAGTGAAATAGGTTCCAACATCGTTCCACACGGCCAGCAAATATATATTGTGATATAGTAGATTTGTGATACCAAAAATCTATTTTATAACTGGCGTCTGTGGAGTTGGAAAATCGGCAGCCATTCCATATTTGAAAGAATTGCTGTCAAAAGACCATTTCGATGTCCGCGATTTCGATGAGCGTGGGTGCCCAATGGAGCGGGCCATGAATGGCGAATGAAGGAATTGAGGAACTGGCTAGAAATAGGTGCAAAGTCTGCAAAGAAAAATGTTTCTACTATCATTTGCGGCTTTGCCAAGCGAAAAGATTTTTCTGGTATTGCAGTCGGTGATATGCCAGAGATCGAAGTCATTCTTTTGAATGCGGAGCCGGAGATCGTACGCAAAAGACTGGTAGGGCGCTACAGTAAAAATGGAGTATTTGACGAGAGTCAGAAGGTGATAGGAAAGTCAGTGAATGAATTTATCGAAGGAAATGTTTGGTATTGTAAAATCATGGAGAAAGAGTGTATTGAAGATGGTTGTAAGATCGTCAATACCTCGAAGCTAACACCTGAAGATGTTTCAAGAGAAATTGTAAGTATAATCGGCGCCTAAATGGTTCCAGCATCGCTCCACACAACTCCGAATGACCAACCACTTACAATCCAAACTTATAGTCATTCGCGACAACTCTGGCTCTGGGAAAGGTACGATCGCCAAGAAAGTACGATAATCCAAAGAGTATAAATATGACAAAGCTGTTTTTGGATGTTATCCTTTAGAAAATATATGAAAATAAGAA
>Ga0172379_10006806_pt1 | contig 15119 bp, 15 predicted proteins | sample GrowelOW334metaG_FD_119756 | JGI IMG/M metagenome (GOLD analysis project Ga0172379, IMG submission 119756) | Groundwater microbial communities from an aquifer near a municipal landfill in Southern Ontario, Canada - Groundwater well OW334 metaG | ecosystem: Environmental > Aquatic > Deep...
AAGCCGAGGCAGGGCGAATCCAAAACCCCAGACCAATTGTTTCGCCCTGCCGAGTCCTTTTTAGTAGTTTTAATCATTTGGATTTTGCTCGAAATAGTTTCGAACTTTGTCCAACAAACACCGGTAGTAGAACTAAGTATCGGAGCCGACTCACTGTCTTATGACAGTGAGGCGACTCGAGCAGCTATAGTTATTTATCTCCAATTATGAAAGTCGCCTATACGGCGATTTTTTGATACAATAAACATAATCAATCCATATCTTTATCTTTTGTGTTAGAATGAAATAAGGGCAAATCTTAGCATCAACTTGGCTATTACCGTTATTCCAGGAATTTTGTATTTTAGTAGATGGGTATAAAAAATATGAATAAATATATAAAGATAATGCTTTCTGTTCTATTAATTTTATTCGGGTTGTTTTTAATTGTATTCGGCGGGTATGACGATAGTCCTGGAGCGCAAGGGCTTGGCCTTATCCTGATTATCACTATTGTCATTATTGTAATCAGAGGTAGAAAGAAAAAATAATAATAATCTATTATGATTATGGAACACTCATCAAAAAATAAAAAGATATTATTGCTTGCATCCGTGATTATTCTAATTGTAGGGGCTTTTATATTTTTATACTCCTCAGTTATTTTCCAAGAAGGCAATCCCTGGCCGCAGATTAAGGGTATTGTTCAACTGACTTTTGGCGGATCGGATATGGTCAAATTATCCGGCTCGGATAATAAATATTTTACGAAAAGCCAAGGCGGACCCATGACAGTTGAGGCATTCATGAAAGACCGAGGATATGAATATGCGGATCAAATGGGGTCGGGTTATTTTTATAAATCATCCGACGGCAATATTGTTATTACCAGACGCCAGTACAGCCGGTCTTATATAATTTGGACCATTACTGAAGGTAGTAATAATGCTCAAATAGACAATAACTTATGGGTAACAACTACTAATAACGAGGGTATAACGTTTCAATATCCCAAAGAACTACTGGCAAAATATGTGAGCGTTGTAGAATGGCCACCTGTTATCAAAATAGAAACTGGCACATATTATTGTAAAACTACACCCCAGGAAGTAAGCAGTATGTCTGAGATCATTTCGCAAAGACTGGTTGATGACAGGACTTATTGCGTAAATATAAAAAATGAGGGTGCGGCTGGCAGTGTTTATTCCTCATATACTTATACCACCGCAAAGAATGGCAAGCTCGTAAAAGTCAGCTTTACTTTGCGATATCCTAATTGCAATAATTACGATGAAACACAAAGCAATGCTTGCGCCAGCGAAAGAGAAGCTTTTGATATTGATTCCACTGTTGATAGGATAGTTCAGACAGTCAAATAAGAATATTCTCAAAAAAATTATGACCGCATACAAACACACCCAAATTGGATATCTGATGCTGACTGTCACGCTGGCCGTGGCTGTTCTTTTCGCTTGGGCTCAAATTACGGCCAGAACTGAGCCGCCTTCGGTTGATTCGGGCGCGAATTTCGCCATGACAGCCATAATGGCATTGATTCTGATTATTCTTGCTTCGTTTTCCACGCTTTCGGCATTCATTGATGAGCGCTGTCTTCGGATCAAATTCGGCTATGGTATTTTTCGGAAAAAATTCCCTCTTAACGAAATAGTTTCGGCAACATCCGTAAAAAATCATTGGTATAATGGCTGGGGAATAAGATTCTGGTTGTGGCCAAAAATGTGGATATACAATGTTTCTGGTTTTGATGCAGTTGAAATAATCATGAAAAATGGGAAAGTATATCGTATAGGGACAGACGATCCAAGCGGACTTGAGACCGCAATTAAGCAAGCTATAAATATCTAAAAATTACAAATAAAAACAACGACTTTTGCAGTCGCTGTTTTTATTCTTACTCAGCCAGCAGTGTTAATGATTTATCCTTATAAATAATCCTCGACCTTAAATTTCCCAGCAATTCTCTTTTCTCACTGACCGACCCCTCTTTTAAAATATATTTAGCGTAGTTCCGTATATCCGTATCCTCGGTATTTTTAATTTTATCAGTGCTGCCTAATACCGACCTTCGAAATATATTAAATCGTGCAATTTCAACCTCAAGTTTCTGTCGCATACCAAGTTCGTTGATATTAACTTTGTCCAATATTTTTAGCAGCTCAGTAATCAATTCTTCCTCTCGGATGTATTTATTCTTGCAGTTCCGGTCCCTTGCCCGCGAGCAGGAGTAATAGACATATCTGGCGTGCGTGCCGTCTTTAAGTAGTTTGTATTTCTCCTCAGCCGATATCCCTGATCCGCAGTAACCGCAGGTGAATAGTTTGGTAAAAGAGAATTCGTGGTTTTCTCTGACTATCTGATCCCGCTTCAACTGAGCTTGGGCTTTATCAAATAATTCCTTCGTAATGATTGGCTCATGTTTGCCATTATACCAATTGCCACTCTCTTTAGGCCGCTCGAATACTCCGTAATAAAAATGATTATTCAGGATTCGATAAACGCCAGCTAATGTTAGCGGCTTATTGCCCCTGGTGTAAAAATTGAGGTCAAACTTGAGCCAATTATATATTTTTCTACCTGAGTAGAATTCATAAGCAACTTTTTCAAACATCTTTTTAATGGCTGGAGCTCGCAAGGGGTCAATAACAACCTGGCATTTTTTATCCATTAGATTTTGATGCAAGTAGCCAAGTGGCGGCAGACCAGCCCATAACCCCATTTCCGCCCTTGCCCTAAGTCCACGTTTAACATTGACTCCTCGATTATCATTTTCTAATTTAGCCTGGGATCCCAAAATCATCAATAAAAACTTTTCATTTGGTGAATTAGTGAATCTTTGGCCATAGGTTCTAATTTCGTGCAGTAGCCCAGCATCCATCAAGTCTACGATTTTACCCAAGTCACCGGCGTTCCTGCTAATGCGATCCGGCGCCCAGGTTAGAATACCATTAAATTTCTTTTGTTTGATCTCCTCAATAATCTCATTAAAGACCGGTCGCTGGCCGGTTTCTTTGGCTGAATGCGATTCGCGTTTCATGGTTATGACCTCTAAATTCTCCTTTTCTGCCAGTAACAGCATTTCCTTGATCTGGCTGTCAATTGACAGAATCTGCCGCTCCTCTGATTCTGTTGATTTTCTTGCGTAAAGGCAGTATTTGACCTTTGTTGGGGCTTGGACTGGGTTTTGGGCAAAGATCCCTGGAATCCCTTGATTTGTTGTATTTATCATATTACCTACATTAATGACGCCAATCCCGGAAGGAGTCCAGAGCGTCCCAAGTAGGTAAACTGTTGATATGTTTATTGCTGTAATTTCAGAAAATATCAAAATAATTGGTTAAAACGTGTCATTTTGTTAATATTTTTTATCTGTGGATAAGCTGATGTTTGACATATTTAATTACATAGTATATTATTACCAGTATGGGAGCATATAATAATGTAATTATTAATAAACATGAAATTACTAGGAAAAACAACACTGCACGACTTCAAAGCTAGACACGCCGATGCCAAGCCCAGTATTGAGTCATGGGAGAATGAGGTTGAGGAGGCCCAATGGGATACCCCGCATCAATTAAAGTTGAGATATCCTAAGGCAAGTTTTGTCGGCGGTCTGCAAGTTGTATTTAATTTTTGTTGGAATAAGTATAGGTTGCTGACGACGGTTAACTATAAGAATAAGATAATTTTAGTTGATAAAATTGGCACTCATAAGGAATATGATAAATGGAATTTAAATTAAAAAATATGAGCAAAATTAAATTTATAAAAACTGAATCAGACTATAAAGAAGCGCTTGATTTAATAAAAGTGCTATTAAGTCATGACCCTGATCCTAATTCTGATGAAGGTGAACAACTTTCTTTACTTAGCACCCTCGTTCAAGACTATGAATCCCGTTCTTTACCAGAATCACTGCCTAGTCCAATTGATGCAATCAAATTTAGAATGGAGCAAGGTAATCTTAAGCCAGCCGATCTAATTCCGTATATCGGAAGCAGAGGAAGAGTTTCTGAAATACTCTCTGGTAAACGCCAGCTTACCTTAGAGATGGTAAGAGCATTAGAAGTTGGACTTGGAATTCCAGCAAAAGTGTTAATAAGAAAACCCGAGATAGAAAGTAATTCCGAATATCAAGGTTGGGATAATCGTTTAGTTACAGAAATGGAATCCCGTGGCTATTTTGGTGACAAATCACTAAAAAAATTTAGTAAATTAGATTTACTAAATGATTTCTTTTCCACAATCGGAGCTCAACCGCAAATGGCAATTATGTTACGAAAATCTAGTTATAGATCATCTCCTCTTACAGACAAAAGAGCTTTGATTGCTTGGTCAAATCGTGTCATTCAAAAAGCCAAAAAGATAAAAGTAACAAAAAAATATAATGATGGCACAATTGATCTTAATTTTATGAAAGAATTTGTTAAATTAAGTTCTAAAGAAAATGGCGTCATCTTAGCACAAAAACAACTTAAAGAAATTGGTATTATTTTAGTTGTTGAACCACATTTCTCTAAAACATATCTAGACGGAGCCGCGATTTTAGTCAATAAAGAAAATCCTGTTATAGGGTTAACCTTAAGATATGATCGCTTAGATAATTTTTGGTTTACATTAATGCATGAATTATCTCACATCTCATTGCATTATAATCAAGATGTTAGCTTGTTTTATGATGAACTTGAATCTACCGCTATTGATTTGGATGAAAAAGAAGCTGATTCTTTAGCTGAAGAATCATTGTTACCTAAAGCTAAATGGGAAATTAGCCCAGCAAGAATCATTCCATCTTCAATGGCGGCAAATAGTTTAGCTAATGAACTGGGAGTGCATGTCGCTATTATTGCTGGTCAAATTAGACACAAAGGAAACAAGTATGTTTATCTTAATAAAATTATTAATGAGGCAAAAGTAAGAAGTTACTTTCCTGATGTAAAATGGAATAAATAATATGTTCAATTCAAAACATTACATACCAATATTGAAATGGAAACGAGCCGAACAAGGAGCTTTGGAAGGTTTAACTGACGAGAATAAGAAAAATATTACTCCATTGATTCAATTTGTTATGCCTAAACAAAAACCGCAGGATACACTGGATGATGTAATAGCAAAATTTAAAAAACAGTTGACCTTAATTCCTGATAGAATAATCGAAGTATGGGGTAAAAGTCCTATCTTTGTTGATTTCAGCCTATTATTTACCACCGAACTTAAAATTGACAGCATAAAATCAATTTTAACGGCAGGAAATAAAAAACAGACCGTCTTTGTCCCAGTCATCTATTTAAATGATGATCCTGAGATTCAAAAAGCAGTCTGTTTGTTAGCTGATGAAACAAGAACGGGTCTTTGCCTACGATTAGTATGCTCAGATTTTTCTGATTTATCAAAATTAAACAACAGTATTACTGAATTTATTTCAAATTATAAAATTAAAGAGAATAGTGTTGACTTGCTTGTGGACATAAAAGAACTTGATGGTAACGGAGAAAAATATAAAAAATATTTTGATCTCAGTCAGAGTATCGTTGATTTATTAAAATGGAGAACCTTTATTTTTTCTGGTAGTGCTTTTCCAAAAGATTTATCGTTATGTAAAATTGACGAAGAGAATCTAATTCCTCGTGTTGAATGGAAAAAATGGAAAGAGCAATATCCCGATAAAAACGTCAAAAGAAAACCATCCTTTTCTGACTACACTATGCAGTATCCGATATATGAAGAAATCTCTCAATTTTTCCATCCAACAACTAGTATAAAATATACGTTAGATGAGGATTGGTTTATTATGAAAGGCCAACGACAAAAATTTGATAAATACTTAGCCAGTGCCGCACTTTTGGTGGCTGACAAAAAAAGATTCCACGGAGAGGATTTTAGTTTTGGTGATAAATACATTGCTGAAAAAGCCAAATATTTTACTAAATATATGGAAGAAAAAAATAAAGGAGTGGATATTAAGGGAACGGGAAGTACAGAGACATGGCTAGTGGCTGGTATTAACCACCATATGACAGTAGTGGCGACTCAGATCGCCAATCTGCCCTAAAGAAAATTGTTTCTCTAACTTTTTTATTTAAAGTTTTCTGATCTAAGACAATAGATAATTTGGTGTAAATTAAATCTCTAGGCTTGGAACGCAATCCTTTCGCCTCATCAATATCCTCAAGAATTCTAAGAGCCTCTTCTCTCCAAAGAAGTTTTGCCACAGATAATTGATTTTGCTTTTTGTTGTTTTCTTCTTTTCTAATAGTATTAAAAACAACGTTTCCATTAGCATCTGCTTTCGCGACTATAACACCCCACCAATCAGGAATTATTTTTATTGCCTCATACAAATGACTTTTACCAACCACGAGCGTCATTTTATCAAATACTGAATTATATACTTGAATTTGTTCAGGTAGTCTAAGTAGAGTGTCTTGATCGCTTTTTATTTCATATCCGTGCATAACGCCATTCACTACAGCAATATCAACTCTTGCATCACCATGATGCAATCCTAATTCCTCAATAATCCTAACTTTTTTGTCCCTAGCGTGTTTTTTTTCTAAAATTACCATGAGAATCGAACGTATCATTCGGTCGTTTGTGGGGATAATTTTGTATGACATTTTTAAACTCATAGTATTATATCTTACTTGTATTATTATACCATAAAATTAATAAAAATGACATACATGACTCAATTTAATACCAACTAATTAGTAACGCTCCTAGAAATATTTAAATATGGTCAGAGTTGTTTTGTTTTGGCTAAAACTAGGATCCTTTCATTCGCTGTATTTGTTATATTACCTATATTGATGACGCTAATCATCAAAGGAGTCCAGAGCGTCCCAAGTAGGTAAATTGTTGGTAAGTTAACAGTCAAATGCTACCTAATTTGCTATTTTGTTACCTTTACTTTGGAGCCTAAAAATGTTAGAATAATGACAATATTTATTTTTATGAACGAAGAATTTGCTAAAAATTATTTAAATCGAGTTATTGAAACTTATAAAAGCGGACATGCCACCGAACATTCTTATCGCCCGGCGCTTCAAGAGCTATTTACGAAGGTTACGAATCTGACAGTACATAACGAGCCTAAACGCAGCGAATTCGGCGCGCCTGATTTTGTGTTTGTAAATAAGAAGATTATTGTGGCTTATGCCGAAGCTAAGGATATTAATGTTTCTCTTGATGATATAGAAAAGAGCGAGCAGATGGTTCGTTATTACGGGTATACTAATATTATTTTAACCAATTCCCTGGAATTCAGATTTTATAAAAGCGGTCAGAAAAGTTATGAGCCAATAAGGATTGCTGAATTGAAGTCAGGTGAAATCTCAGGAATCGAGGAAAATTTTAAGCTTTTGGAGGATTCAATCAGGGATTTTATCACTGAGGCAAATGAGCCGATTAAATCCGGCAGTGTCTTAGCTAAAGTAATGGCTGGAAAGGCGCGCCGCATTCGCGATAATATCAAATCTTTCCTGAGTATTGATAATGACCAAAAAAATGAAAGTTTGCTTGCCGTTTATAATGTTATTAAGCAGCAACTTCTGGCTGATATGGATTTTAATAAGTTCGCAGACATGTATGCCCAGACCGTTGTTTATGGTTTATTTGTCGCCCGCTATCATGACGACAGCATAGATACATTTACGCGCCAAGAAGCTCGCGATTTGGTGCCGGCATCCAATCCTTTTTTACGGAACTTTTTCGATCATATTGCCGGATCGTCATTTGACGTTCGGATAAAATTTATTGTTGATGAATTATGCGAGGAATTCGTCCATGCCGATGTGCGGGCGATAGTGCATGATTATTATAAAGTTGATAAAGATTCCAGTCGTGATCCGATTATTCATTTTTATGAGGATTTTTTGCAGGAATATGACTCCGCAGAACGGAAAAAGATGGGAGTCTTTTATACACCCCTGCCAGTGGTGCAATTTATTGTCCGGTCAATAGATGATATTTTGAAAACAGAATTTGATTTACCGCAAGGACTGGCAGACACTTCAAAGATTGAAATTAACAGAGTAATCCAGGGCAAAAAAGTAAAAGAACCAATCCATAAAATTCAGATTCTTGATCCGGCAACTGGTACTGGAACCTTTCTTAATGAAACTATATTGCATATCAAAAAGTCTTTTACTGGTCAGGAGGGCAGGTGGAGTAATTATGCCGTCAACGATTTATTGCCTCGGTTGCATGGGTTTGAGTTAATGATGGCTTCTTATACAATTGCGCATTTGAAGCTATCAACGACGCTCAAGGAATCGGGTGCCGACATAGACAAAGCTCGATTGGGAGTTTATTTGACTAATACGCTTGAGGAGACAAAGACATTTGATGATTCATTGTTTGCCGGATTGGGGTTAGATAAAGCCATTACCGAAGAATCAAGATTGGCTAATAAAGTCAAGAAAGATTTACCAATTATGGTAATTTTGGGCAATCCGCCATATTCCGGAGTTTCTTCAAATGAAACAAAACATGCCAATAGCCTAGTGGAGAAATATAAAATTGAACCCGGAGGTATACAAAAACTCCAAGAAAGAAAACATTGGCTAAATGATGATTATGTAAAATTTATTGCTTTCGCTGAAGATTTGATTGCAAAAAACGGCGAAGGTGTGTTGGGGTTCATAACTAATCATGGCTATCTTGATAACCCGACATTTCGCGGTATGCGTTGGCATTTGATGAATACTTTTGATTCTATATTTGTGATTGATTTGCATGGTAATTCCAAAAAGAAAGAAGTATCACCGGATGGAAGCAAAGATGAAAATGTTTTTAATATTCAGCAAGGTGTGGCGTTGATGTTGGCCGTTAAGAAAAATCAAAAAATAAAAAATAATTTGGCTAACATTTATCATTTGGATGTTTATGGTAAGCGTGAAAATAAATTTGATTATTTAAATAGTTTGTTATTCGAGAAGATAAACTGGCAAAAATTGGAATCGCGATTGCCAAATCTTGTCTTTGTACCGGAGGGGGCAAACGAAGTTAATGCAGAGTATCAAATGGGCTTTAGTGTTAATGATTTATTTTTGAAAGGCGCCACTGGCATCGTTACTATGGGTGATAATTTTATTATTGATGACAACAAGGATGCTCTGCAAAAGAGAATAATGGATTTTTTGAATTCTGAAACTTCGGAAAGCGTGCTTAAAGAAAAATATGATCTGGGGAAAAATTATGCCGGCTGGATTATTGGCAATAAGAGTAAAATAGAGTTTGACTCAAAAAAGATCGTACCTCTGACTTATCGTCCATTTGATAATCGCTATACATATTTTGATGGTAAGCTAGTTTGGCGTTTACGTGATAAGATAATGAATAATTTTTTAGACAAAGATAATATTGGACTTGTAGCTAAGCGAGGTTTTGTTGAAAACAATGCTGCTCCTGTTTTTATCTCGAATAAAATTATTGAATCAAGAAGTTGGTCTAGGCCAGGGATGCAAGGAATAGAAAGTTCATTTCCGCTTTATCTCTACTCTGAAGATGGCGCGAAAATATCCAATCTCAAAAAAGAAATCGTTAAAGAAATAGAAAAACAAGTTGGCGAAGTAACACCCAGAGATATTTTAGATTATGTTTATGCGGTTTTACATTCTCCAAACTATCGCGAAAAATATAAAGAATTTTTAAAAATTGATTTTCCACGAGTTCCGTATCCGCAAGATAAAAAGTTGTTTGTTAGGCTGGTTGCTTTCGGTAGAGAGTTGCGTGAATTACATTTATTGGAATCACCAAAGGTTAATAATTTTATCACTACTTATTCCGAAAGCGGTAGCGATATAGTCGAAAAGAAATATCTAAAATTCAAAGACGACAAAGTTTATATCAATGAATCACAATGTTTTGGCAGTGTACCAGAAGTAGCTTGGAATTTTTACATTGGCGGTTATCAACCGGCGCAAAAATGGCTTAAAGATCGCCAAGGTCGAAAATTATCCAATTCCGATATTGAGCATTATCAAAAAATGATCGTGGCTCTATTTGAGACGGATAGAATTATGAAGGAGATTGATAAAATATGTTAAAAAATAGGACTTCCAGAATGACTGTGTCTTATGCCGTACAGGAGTCTTTAGTTTTGGGTCAATTATTGAAAAAATTTAATTTATTATTACAGAGACATGTCATGGAAAACAATTTAGCGCTAAAGAGTAAAAAACCCTTAAAAGCCGATATTGCAATTAATATAACTGGACCTGAATTGGCCAGTGCTATTGGTGCTTTACGTGACTATATCACACTAAGAATAGCCAATATTGTAGATTCCCATCATGCGGCTCTATCTTTAAAAAATTTTGTAGGAATTGATTCGAATAAATTAAAAAAATTAAAAGAAATTCCAGAAATAAAAAAGATTCTTAGTTCTCGTAATAATTGGATCGGCCATATAAACCCTCGTTTTATCGGCCCAGTAGAGAATCAAATTTTATATAGTGAAAAAATAGTTTCTATACTTAATGAATTACAAATAGTAGCAAACATGAAATAAAATATGTCACAATATCACACGGCTCAACGCACTAAGAATCTTTACACTCCGAATGACTCTGAGCCGTTTAAACTCAGTCGCTCAAAGTTAGAGTTGTTTGTTGACTGCCCTCGTTGTTTTTATCTTGATCGTCGTTTAGGCGTTGGTCGTCCGCCAGGATTTCCGTTTGCTCTGAATAGCGCCGTGGACACTCTGCTCAAGAAGGAGTTTGATATTCATCGCGCTAAAAATCAGAAGCATCCACTCATTGAGAAATACGGCGTTGACGCTGTGCCCGTGGCTCATGAAGATCTAGATAAATGGCGGCATAATTTCACTGGCATTCAATATCTACACCAGCCAACTAATTTACTAATCACTGGAGCTATTGATGATCTCTGGATCAATTCTAAAGGCGAATATATTGTCGTTGATTATAAAGCCACTTCTAAAGAAGAGGAAATCACCGAACTTAACAAGGACTGGCAGGATGGCTACAAACGCCAAATGGAGATCTATCAGTGGCTGTTAAGGCGTAATGGCTATAAGGTGTCTGATACTGGCTATTTCGTCTATTGCAACGGCCGGACTGATTTTGCGGCCTTTGATGGCAAGCTAGAGTTCGATATCACCCTGATACCCTATACTGGTGATGATGCCTGGATTGGAGGGATTATCACTGACGCTCATAAGTGTCTGAACGGCAGTAAAATACCCAAGGCCAATCCCGAGTGCGACTATTGCGCTTATGTCGAGGCGATAAATAGTAAATAGTTATATGACATGTTTTTCTTTTGAACTTCGCCTATCGCTACGAAGACTAATTAAAAATTAATAATAAATTTAATTTAAATATGAAGATCAAACCAAAAGTTTCAATTGTGTATAATGACGATTTTCCTAAAAATTTTAAAAATAACGTCAATGGCTGGAATTTTACTGAAAGGGAGCTGAAAAACAGCAAGGGTAAAATTTTGACCATGGATATTGATTTCGGAAATGTTTGCAGCTTAAATTGTCCCCATTGTTTTCGAAGGGAAAATAAAGTTGATTTTGGTAAGGGAAATCCGATGAGTTATGAAGAGACAATTCAATTAATAAAAGATGCCAAAAAATTAGGATTGAAATCTGTAAAATTTTTAGGCGCGGGAGAACCATTTGAGAATAAAAAATTTATTGAATTTCTTAGATTTTTAAAAAAGATGGATATTATTCCCATTATATTTACAAAAGGACTTATTATTGGAGATGATAAATTAGTAAAAATATGGAATTCAGATTATGGAATTTCAAACAGCAAAGAATTAATTAAGGAACTAAAAAAAGTTAATGCGAGTATTCTTTTAGGTTTTAATTCATTTGATATTGAAAAGCAAGATAAAATGGTCGGCGGAGTTAAAGGGTACGCTTTAAAAAGAAATAGAGCTCTTGAACTATTGGTGGACGCTGGGTTCAATAAAAGCAATCCAACGAAATTATGTTTGGCGGCAAATCCCGTTACTTTAGATAACTATGATGAAATATTTGAAATTTATCAATGGGGTAGAATAAGAAATCTATATGTTATTGTTTGCCCCACCATGGTAAGCGGAAGATGCGCTGAGACAGAGGATTGGAAAAAAATAACACCTTCTCAGGATAAGTTGGTAGAGCTGTATGTAAAAATTTATAAATTTAATATTAAAAAGGGAATACAAACATTAAAACAGATTGAAAGCGAAGGAATTTCTGCGTATGCTGGCGGTTGTCCCTGCCATCAAGTCGCCTGTGGCATGTATGTTACTTTGGGGGGAATTGTTTTAAGATGTCCTGGAGATGATACAACCGTATTCGGCGACATCAGAAAAAAACCGCTAAAGGAAATTTGGATGAACTCTGAGAATTACAAAAGAGCTGGAACTTTTAATTGCGGATGCCCTCCCAAAATGGGCAAAACATTTGATTATGATTTTTTTGAAAAGGTTATGATAAAATTAAAAAAATCTATCGTTAAATAGAATTGAAAAAATTGGGATATGGGCATTCAACCCTATCCCCCCTGTCCTCCGCCCAAAATAAAAAATAAAATAGAATTATTTTTTTGAGCAATCTTCTTAAGGTAGATTAAAGGAAAACATGTAAATCATATAACAGCGTGCATGCCAGGTTCGTGCTTGACTCCGTCAAATACTTACCCATATCCGCCTAAATTGGCGGACATCACATATAGGCGAACATTATGCGAAAGTTTTTTAAAAAAGTATAGATTATGGAAGATAATTATTGGGGAGACAATAAATTAATTCAAGCAACACAAAAAGAGAAACGGGGGCATTTGGATTATGAGATTTGGATGTTTCGAGAGACATGCAGGCAAATCAACATTCGTCCGAAAACATTATTTGAAAATAATTTATTGTTCGAATCTTTGCCGGCTCATATTAGAGTGCTAATCAATTTCTTTTATAATAATGACAGAAAATATCCAAATGATTTATTAGCACAAGATTTTTTGCCCGTCGCCGTTAATTGGAAAAATGAGAGACCTCAGATAACTGCATTACTAAAAGAGGCTAAAAATAAAGCTGATAAACAAGTCGCTCATTTAAGTCTTTGGAGGGTAAAAATTGAACGAGACGGTAAAAAGGATTGGGATTGGAATAATATTGAAAAAGATATGGAAAAAGTAATAAAGAAATTTGAAGAGTTAAGATAATTAACAGTGATAAGCAATGTATATAATAAACAGATCAGTCGCCATTATCCGACCGAAACAGCCGTTTATCGATTGGGCAAATCAACTGCCTGACGCAGCCAATCTTCAGGTTACTGCTGATAATTTTAAGACTGACTGCAAAGCAATACTGATCTCCGAATATAGCACAGATGAAGAGGCCAGAGAAATTATCAACGAAATGTGGGAAGATATTTTTGTGGACGAATTGTTTGGTTGGTGCACTAATGAATCTTGGTGGCCTAAAAACCTGACAAAAGATATGTTTTGGAATTGGTTTGATGTGGAATTCCATTCTTTTGTCATTGACCCTTATGAAGATGAAATTGAAAAGGAAGAACAATAGAATCCTACATTTTTCCCCAAATACGCTCGAAATGAGCGTATTTTTAGTAGTCGGTAACCTGTTGATAACTCGACTTCGCGGATTCCCTTATTTAAGCTATTATGGTAGACAAAGTCGAACTTTTTTAGTACAATTAAATCACAATTAGCGCGTAAGCGCGCAGCCTAAACCAGCCATTTTTTGACTGGCACGGCTGATAAACCCGTTAAAAATACTGATCCCCACGATCAGCGACTTTTTAACGGGTCATATCCGGAAACGGGTATGGGACCGCAAGGTCCAGCTGGCGTGGGGTTTTGTGATCATGCAAATTCTCTTAGGCCAGCTACAACCACATAGCTGGTTTTTATTATTTACAAATTTTATTTTATAACCTATGTCCATAATTATTTCCCAAAACGGCAAGAAAGCTCAGAGGATTGATAAGTCACTCTTTGAGAAAGAAGGTTATTTACAGAACTATATCCATGAGAATCCTGAGTCCATTCCTGTTTATGAAATTGAAGAAGATAAGAAGCTATTCGTGGTCGCTAGGGAATTCTCGACTGAATCAGGCCCCATTGATGCTCTAGCTATCGACAAGGATGGTGATATCTATGTCGTGGAAACCAAGCTTTACAAGAATCCTGATAAGCGAACGGTCGTTGCCCAAGCTCTTGATTATGGAGCATCGCTTTGGCGCCATAGCGATTTTAGCGAATTTATCGCTAAAATCAATAGCGAGGTCAACAAGAAATTCAAAGTCAGTTTTGAAGAGAAAGTCAAGGAATTCTTTGGCATCGATGATGAGCAGGTAGCTGCCATGATGGAAGCCATGAAGAATAACCTCCAGCAAGGCAATATCAAATTCGTAATCCTGATGGATTCAATTGAAGACAGATTGAAAGACCTGATCGTCTATGCCAACCAGAACAGCAACTTCGACATCTACGCCGTCCAGATGGAATATTACAAATATGAGCAGTATGAGATAATGATCCCTAAGCTGTTTGGAGTGGAAGTGAAGAAAAGTTTAGCTAACGGATCCGCCAATAGCGCGCGCAGGAAATGGGATGAGCAAAGCTTTTTTGAAGAAGTTAAGAAAGCTGTTTCAGGAAGCGAATTTGAAGCAATTAACAAGCTGTATAGTTTCTCTAAAGAATCAGCCGATGAAATCAATTGGGGCACTGGCATAAATCAAAGCTCTCTTTCCGTCAGATTCCACAGGCTGGGCAATCGTCCGTTATTCGTCTTATCATCTGACGGCAAATTAAAGATTTCAATTGAATACCCTAAGCGTGAAGCCAGCCCAGAGCAGATTGCGAGTCTGGATAGGCTGAATTCATTATTGCAAGGCATCGGCATGGAAGTCAGCCCTGATTCCGAAAGGACGGTTTTTACGATCAGTCAGTGGGCTGGTAAAGTTGATGGATTGATCGGAAAGATTGGTGAGGCGATAAAATGGGTCTGTAATTAAGTTTGTGTAATTGGCTTCTTTGGCTGGCTGGATTCTGGCGGCCTGCGGTTAATAAATTTTGATTTTGTTTTTTTGTCCGTTCCGTTTTGGAGCGGACTTTTTTCTTTTG
>Ga0172379_10006807_pt1 | contig 15119 bp, 15 predicted proteins | sample GrowelOW334metaG_FD_119756 | JGI IMG/M metagenome (GOLD analysis project Ga0172379, IMG submission 119756) | Groundwater microbial communities from an aquifer near a municipal landfill in Southern Ontario, Canada - Groundwater well OW334 metaG | ecosystem: Environmental > Aquatic > Deep...
AGGACGGGTCCAATGATGTCGTGAACCAGTATGGCTCGTGGCCGGAGGCAAACAAGGCGATGGCCGCCGCGCTCAAGGAAAAGGGCTACGACCACAAGTTCGTCTTCGGCGAGGGCATCCACAGCGGCAACCACGGGACGCAGCTCTTCCCCGAGGCGATGCGCTGGATCTGGCGGGATTATTCGAAATGAAGCGGCGGGTCGCAGGCCCTACAGCCCGCGCCAGATCAGCTCCAGGGAGATGAGCGAATAGCTCGTTGTCAGCGGGGTTTCCTTTTCCCACCATCGGGCGTTGTCGTTCGTCCACGAGCCGTCCCTTTGCTGAAGGTTCATCAGCCGCAGGGCGATCTCGCGCCGCCAGTTGACCTTTTGGCCGTCCTTGATTTCCAGTTCTCCTACCTGCGCGGCGGTCAGGCCCTTCGTCATCAGGTGCAGATAATAGTAAAGCCCCTGCGGCCCCATGCCGGGATTTTCCTCCAGCGTGTAGTTGGCGCGCAGCCAGTCCAGCACGGCCGTCACGCGCGGATCGTCGCGCTTGAGATCGGCGTAGATGTAACTGAGAAGGCCCGCGTAGCTCGCACTGCCGTAGGAACGGAGCGCGACGCGTCCGGTGACCGGGTTTGTCACGCTGCCGGCCATGCTGTGGCCGGGGTAGTAGATGAAGCCGCCTTTTTGAGCGGGCTCGCCGGAAGCCCATGACTCCTGGTTGAAGGCAGGGAGGTTCTGGCAGTTTTGCAGGAAGCGGATGGCGGCCTGCCAGTCGAGATCCGGCGTGCCGGGCAGCTTCGTGTCCGCAACGAGGCGCTTGCTGTGATGGAGCGCTTCGAGGGCCATCAGCGTGTTGTTCAGGTCGGAGTGCGAATACTTGTTTCCGTAGCCCACGCCGCCGTCGAAGGGCGTGTCGATCCGCCCCTTCTCCCCGAAGTCCACCTGCGTGCCGACGATGAACGCGCGGGCCTTGCGTGCAACGACGTCGTATTCCGGCCGGCCGGCGGAAACGAGCGCCAGGAGGGCGAGCGAGGTGTTGTAGTTCGCCATGTTGGTGGCGTAGATGCCGCCGTCGGGCTTGGCGCTCGCGAGGAGGAAGGCATAGCCGCGTTGAATGGCGGGAGTGGGGTGCTGGAGGAACCGGCCGGACGGTTCGCCGTTAAGCGCAACGAGCGGGAGCGCGGTGACGGCAGGATGATCGGGAGTGGTCCACCAGCCGTTGGAATTTTGATTGGCCAGCAGCCAGGCGACGCCCCGGTCAATGGCGCGCTGCACCTCATGCCGCAGGGATTCATCGTGCTCGGACGGCGCGGGGCCGGTGGCGCGCGGCGGGGCGTCCGCCGCCGTGACAGTGACGGCAAGCATGGCAGCGATGGCGAACTGGGCTGGGAAATATGAGCGCATATGCGGGCGACAATCGAGACTACTCCACCCGCAGGGATGTTCAATGCGAACGCCGCCCGGGCCTTTCCGCTTGTCTCGACTTCACGTTCTGTTACGAACTCGCCCCGTGAGCAACGAAAAGAAATTGCGGCTCGGCATCCTCGGTTCCGGCAAGGGCTCGAACATGGTCGCCATCGCGGACTCCATCACGGCCGGCAGCGTCCCGGCGGAAATCGCCCTTGTGCTGGCCGACGTGGCGGACGCGGGCATCCTCGCCCGTGCGCAGGAGCGCGGACTGCCGGCGAAATTCATCCCGCCGGGCAGGTTCCGCACCAAGCTCGACGAGACGGCGGAGGCCGCCTACATCGCGGCCCTGAAGGAGGCGGGCGTTGAACTGGTCGTGCTCGCGGGCTTCATGAGGATCCTCAAGGGCGAGTTCCTCCGCGCCTTCCCGCAGCGCGTCATCAACATCCACCCCTCGCTGCTGCCGGCCTTCCCGGGTCTCGAAGCATGGCGGCAGGCGCTGGACTACGGCGTGAAGTTCACCGGCTGCACCGTTCACTTCGTGGATCAGGGCGTGGACACCGGCCCCATCATCGGGCAGCAGACCGTGCCGGTGTTGAGCCGTGATGACGCGGACACCCTGCATGGGCGCATCCAATTCGCCGAGCGGCAGCTCTACCCCGTGGCCATCTCGGCACTCGCCCGCGGGCTGGTGCGGGTGGAGGGGCGCAAGACGGTGACGCAGGCAACGGAGTGAATCGCAAGTGTCCGCCACGCCGAGGATCGGGGCTGGAAAACGGTCACGCCTGCGGTAATTCTAGCGTCAAGCCAGTGACCAAATCTCAACGCATCGTTTGCGTCTGTATTGCCGCGCTCGCCCTTTGGCCCGTGAGCGCATCGGCAAACGCGGGAACTCCCCTGATGTGGGCGACGCTCTTTCATTTGGTGTTCGGCAATGCCCTCATCGGAGTTGGGGAAGGTTTCGCAGTGGCGCGGTTCTTCCGCCTCCCAATGACCAACACTGCTGGCGTGATGGTGTTGGCAAACTACTTCTCCGCGTGGGCCGGTTACATGGCGATGTGCATGATCATGCCCCGCCTGGTGCCGGAACTCCTAGGCGACCAGCCACTTTATCGCGCCTCGCTCGTGCTGTGGTTCGTGGGGGGTGTTTCCTACTTTGCTTCGGTTGTCTTGGAAATGCCGTTTTGTTGGTTCTGTCTGCGAAAGAGTCAGCGTCCGTGGACGAATGCGTTGCTGGCGAGCGTGATGGCCCAGACAATCTCTTACGGTCTACTGGTTCCCTACTATCTGGCTGCAAGCCCTACCAGCCTTGTCACTGAAGTGGATCAGGATGCGTCGCTAAGTTTCGCTCGGCACGAAAAGGCATGGGTCTATTTCATAGAGCCCGACAGGGGAGACATCTGCCGCATCCGCCCGGATGGCACCAAGCGCGAGTTGGTTATGGTGGCCGGTGTCACTAACCAATACGGTCGGCTACAGCTCATCCCGTCGTCAGGGGAGTCCGCTTGGAACCTAGGCTTGGTGACAGTTCGCGGAAGCCTGTCTGAGGGAAACTCGGCGAAAATTCTTTTGGAGCGATTTGCGAAACGGACGCGAGAGATTCGCTCTCCTGACTTCATCGAGGATTCGCAGCTCAACTTCGGCAAGCCGGTGGATTATCGGACGCTGGTTGAATCGCACTGGGAAATTTGGCTCGGATACTGGGCCGCTGAAGGAGTGCGTGCGGTCAAGACTTCCACCGGCGAGCGCCGCCGCTTCGCTTTGGAGGCGCCTTTCATAATGGACTGGTTTGCCCGGAATGCGACCGTGCTCCCGAGCGGCCTCCTCATTTACCAGCTTGGCCATCAAATCGTCGCACTCGACTTAGATCATAGAAAGGTTGGGTTGGTGACGCTTGGACGAGGGCCAGTTGTCGTTTTGGAAGAGTAGCATCCCATGTCCTCCGGCTACATCCACAGCTTTTCCGCCGAGGAACAGGCCCGGCTTGTGGCGCAGGCCGCGTTTCTGGAGCCTTACATCTTCCCCACGATTGATTTCTCCGGCTGCGCGAGCGTGCTGGAAGTCGGCTGCGGCGTGGGCGCGGAGCTGCAAATCCTCAGGCGGCGCTGGCCGCAGGCGCATCTGACCGGACTGGACTTCTCAGCGGCGCAACTGGCCGGAGCCCGCGAGCTCCTGCGCGCTGAACTCGCCAGCGGCGCGGTGGAACTCCATCAGGGCAGCGCGTATGACCTGCCCTTCGCCGACGCCAGTTTCGACGGAGTGTGCCTCATCTGGGTGCTGGAGCATCTGAGCGAGCCGGTGCGGGCGTTGCGTGAGGCGCGGCGGGTTTTGCGGCCCGGCGGCGTGCTCTCCGTCACGGAAGTTTTCAACGCGGGTTTGAACGTGGCTCCGCAATGTCCGGCGATGGCGGAATACTGGACGGCCTTCAACACGCTCCAGCGCCAGCTGGGCGGCGCGCCGGATGTGGGGGCGGAACTCGGCGTGCTCGCAGCGCAGGCGGGCTTCGGCGAAATCCAGTTCCGCAGGCTGCCCGTGCGGATGGACGCGCGGATGACGGACCGGGGTCAACGCCGGGAGTTCATCGGCTACTGGCGGACGCTGTGGTTGAGCGCTGCGGCGCAACTGCAGGCGCGCGCGCTGGTTTCAACCGCGCTGGTGGATGCCATGCAGGCGGAGTTCACGCGGCTGGCGGAAAATCCGGCGGCGATTTACGACTACTCGGCGGGGCAGGTTCAGGCTAGAAAGCCGCCTGCGAATCATGTGAATTGACGCGAAACAAGACCCCGGAGCCGCCTTTCACGGCCCTCGCTGGCGTTTCATTCGGGGGCGTTCGCGCGAATCACGAACCGTCACCTTGTGAAAAAGCCGAAGAAAACAATCGCCTTCCCGCGGCGGACTTGGCAGATAAACCCCTCCACGCGCGTCGTGGAGTCCGCAAAAAAGTATTCGCGGGCACGAGTGAAGCAGACGGAAGCGCAGTTGCGCGACCCGGAACGCTGAGTTTGAAATGAAGAAACCGGAAGCAAAGAAGACCATGAAGCCGAAGCTTCGGCTGGGCCTGCCCAAGGGCAGCCTGCAGGACGCCACCATCGAAAAGATGGCCAAGGCCGGCTTCAACGTGCAGGTGAGCAGCCGCAGCTATGTGCCTTACGTGGACGACGAGGAGCTGGAAATCCGCCTCATCCGCGCGCAGGAAATCAGCCGTTACGTCGAACACGGCTATCTGGACGCGGGCATCACGGGCCACGACTGGATCGTTGAAAACGGATCGAAGGTCCACGAGGTCGGCGAATTCATCTTCAGCAAGATCAGCCGCCAGCCCACCCGCTGGGTGCTGGCCGTGCCCGAGGAGTCGCGGATCAAGTCGGTGAAAGATTTGCAGGGCAAGCGCATCGCCACGGAGGTCGTGAACCTCACGAACCGCTGGCTCAAGAAGAACGGCGTGAAGGCGGAAGTCGAATTCTCCTGGGGCGCGACCGAGGTGAAGGCTCACGAGCTCGTGGACGCCATCGTGGAAGTCACCGAGACCGGTTCCTCGCTGCGCGCCAACAAGCTGAGAATCGTCGAGACGCTGCTGACCTCCACTCCCCGCCTCATCGCCAACCACAACTCGTGGAAGGACGATTGGAAGCGCCGCAAGATCGAGACCCTTTCCATGCTGTTGCGGGGCGCAATGGAAGCCGAGGCGAAGGTTGGCCTCAAGATGAACGTCCCCCGTGCCGGCCTTGAAAAATTGCTCCAGGAGCTGCCCGCCCTCCGCAACCCGACCATCTCGCAGCTCAGCCATCCCGGCTGGGTCGCGGTCGAAACGATCATTGACGAAAAGATCGTCCGCGAGATCATCCCGCAGCTCAAGGCGGCCGGAGCGGAAGGAATCATTGAATATCCTTTGAACAAAGTGGTATATTGACCGCGTTTCGCCGAAGGGCGGTTGCAGTTCAACCGTCCAAGGCACCGCAACGAGCAAACTAACGATATGGGTTCACTGAAAAAACGCCGCAAGGCAAAGATCAACAAACACAAGCGCCGGAAAAAGTTGCGCCTCAACCGCCACAAGAAGCGCACCTGGCAGAAGTAGGCGCCCCGCGCTTGCGTTACGCTTCCAACGGCACAGCCCTGCCTCGCGGGGCTGTGCCGTCGTTCTTCTCCGAGCCGACATCCAATATGCGCCGGGCCATTCTTCAAACCGTCGCCATGCTTGCCCTGCTGGGCGTCTGGGCTGGGTGCGCCTCGGTGAAGCACGCTAAGGATTCGGCACCTCCCGAGGGTGACGACGTCGCCCCGCAGCCTCTCTCCAGGACTGAAATGGAGAAACGCGTCGAGGCTCTCTCCCGTTTCGCTGCAGGGGTCAGCGGGGAGCTGCGCGAGCAGCCGGACGAGGCGCTCGACCAGTTTTACAAGTCCATCCTCGCCGATCCGTCCAACGAGCCGCTGGCCCTTGACGTCGCACGCCGCCTGATAGGCAAAAAGGATTCCGAGCGGGCGATTGAAATCCTCACCCGGTCCGCCGGGCAGCCTGATGCCAGCGGTGTCGTTGATGCGCTTCTCGGCGTCGCCTACCTGCAGGCAAACAAGCCCGACCTCGCCATCGCCGCCAGCCGCAGGGCCGTCGTCAAGCTGCCCAGGGCGTTGCTGGGCTATCAGAACCTCGCGACCATCTACCTCCAGACGAACCGTCCCAAGGAAGCCCTCGCCGCCCTCGACGAGGCCGCCGCCCTTCCTTCGCCCGACATAAACTTCCTGCTCGAATTGGCCGAGGCCTACCGGGCTTACGTCGCCGCGCGTCCGCGCGACTTCGAGATCATCAAGCCCCGGGTCATGGCAGCCATCGGAGCCGCCGCGAAGTTTGAACCCAGGGGACAAAACCTCATCTTCCGCCTGGCCGAGCTGTTCAGCTTCGCCGGCGAATACAAGCGCGCCGCCGAGCTTTACGTGAAGATGCTGGAGCGCTTCCCGAACCAGGCCATCCTCCGCAGCCGCATTGTCGAGCTTTACCTCCGTGCGAACGACACCAAGGCCGCACAGGCCCAGCTCGACGCCCTCGTGCGCGACCAGCCCACCAACCCGCTCGCGCACTACTTCCTCGGAGCCATCGCCGCCGAGCAGCGGGACTGGGACAAGGCCGTCGAATATTACGGCAAGACCATCCGGCTCAACGAAGGCGCGCGGCAGGAGTTTGAGCCGGTGTATTACGACCTTGCTGGCGTCCATATCGCCAACGACGACGCGGAAGAAGCGTTGAAAGTGCTCGAACAGGCGCGGAAGAAGTTCAAGGCGAACTTCCAGCTCGAATTCTACTCCGCCATCGCACACAGCCGCACCAAGGATTACGCGGCGAGCATCAAGCACTTCACCACCGCCGAGCTGCTCGCGAAACGCGACGATCCTGAGAAGCTCACCGCCCTGTTCTTCTTCCAGGTCGGCACGGCTTACGAGCGTCACAAGGATTTCAAGCAGGCCGAGAACTACTTCCGGCAGTCGCTCAATCTTTCGCCCGACTTCGCCGAGGCGCTCAACTACCTCGGCTACATGTGGGCCGAGCGCGGTGAAAACCTCGTCGAGGCCCGCGCGATGATTGAGAAGGCGCTCAAGCTGGAGCCGGAAAACGCCGCATTCCTCGACAGCCTGGCCTGGGTGCTCTTCAAGCTCAACCTGCCCAGGGAGGCCCTCGAATACCAGCTCAAGGCCCTCAAGCTCCAGAAGGAGCCGGACGCCACCCTTCACGACCATCTCGGCGACATCTACGCCGCCCTCAAGCAGCCCGAAAAGGCCCGCGAGCAATGGGAGAAAGCCCTGACCATCGAGCCCAACGACGCCATCCAGGCGAAGCTCAAGGCCGCTCCGCCCGCGCCCGGCAAACCGTGACCCGATCATGGACCGGCGCTTTTCCAAGCACTACACCGTCGCCGAGGCCCGCGAACTCATCCCCCGGCTCCGCACCTGGCTCCAGCAGCTCCAGCGGCTCCAGCGCGATCTTGCCTCCTACGACCAGAGCACCGAGCCGCGCTTGAATGACGGTGACGAATTCGGAGGCGGCAAGGTCAACCAGTGGGTGCGCAATCTCAGCGCCTTCAGGGAAATCCTGGAGGAGTTCAACAGGCGCGGAATCCAGGTGAAGGATCTGGAGGCCGGCCTCGTGGATTTTCCCGCCATCCAGGCCGGGAAGGAAGTCTTCCTCTGCTGGAACATGGAAGAAGACGACATCACCCACTGGCACGATCTCGACAGTGGCTTTGCCGGGCGCGAAAAGCTCTGACTCCCGGCGGCGATGCCGCGCTTTGCGCAGGGTGAACTGAACTGTTTCAGCGCGGGCAGGGGGTTCTGTTTTTCGCGACATCCGCCGACACTCCTTTGACAAGTTTCAGTTGATCGGACTAAGCTGCCCGCACTCGATATGCGCACCAATGTAATGACCCTCGTCGTGGCTGCTTCTCTCATCACGGTTTTCCTCGCGGGATGCGGGAAAGGAGATGGCGCTTCATCAGCAACGCCCGGGAAAAATGCCACTGCGGATGGCAAGAAGCCCAAGGCAGGGGAATCGAAGGCCGCCGGGGCGAGCAGCCCGGCGGTGACGGTAAGGAAAGAATTCGAGCACCAGCTTTACGAGGGGAGCCCGGCGGAGAGGCTGGCCGCGCTGAACCAGCTCGCCGTCGCTTGGTATATGTCGCAGCAGACACCCCTGACAAGTCCTGAGCAATTGGTCAAGGCGGGGATGCTTTCCAAGGTCCCGGCTCCTCCGGAAGGACAGCGATACGCCATGGACCCGGAAACCAAGGTGTTTGTCCTGACCAACAACTAGCAGACTGGGAATGGCTTCCTTCGGTCGCGCCTGATCGGAACTTTGCGGTAGGGTGCGGTCTTCAGGGCGCAGAAGCGACCGCCACAGCCGGGGCCTTCATTCGTGGTGCTCCGGTCGCGGGGTTTCTGCCGCCTCCGTCGGCTCAGAACTGATCCCACAGGGCGTTTGGATCTCTTTGAGGATACTGAAAGCCCATCGCGCTGGGTTTCATGCTTTCCGCGTGTCCATCCACGAAAGTGGCCGTTGCCCGACCGTCGTATCGCCCATACACCCGGTCGCTGCCGCCGGGGACATCGTAGCAGCAGCCGTTGGCGGGCGTGCGAAAGTATAGCGAGCCTCCTCCGGCCGGGTTTGCTGCCTGCCAGGTGTCGGGATCTTGCGTCGCGGGTGTGTTGGTAGATATGAAAGCAGCATCCGCCAAAACGATGGATGCAGTCGGCCGGTTGACTTGGTTTTCCCGGATTCGACTTGTAATCACCGGTGTGGTGGCAACGGCGGCGTTCACGTTCCAATAACCGAGATTCGGGTGATTCAATCCAAGCCCCCAGCTCGTGGTTCCCGGTGCCCGGAAAATCTGCGCGTCGCGGCCCACGTAGGGCCCGATCAAGTCCACCCAGTAAGTGTAGCCTACGCTGCCGATGAGTTTGGGCGGCACCGTGGAGCCTTGCTGCGCCAGGGCCACAAGCACGCGGTCGGAATCGTCGGAATACATCTTGCACCCAAGGCTCAACTGTTTGGCATTGTTCATCGCTTTGATGAGCTTGGCCTTGATCTTCCCCTTGGCCAGTGCCGGCAGCAAAAGGCCTGCGAGAATTGCGATGATCGCAATGACGACAAGGAGTTCGATGAGGGTAAAAGCCCAGAGTGAATGCTTCTTTGATTTTTTCATGCCTGCATGTCTGACGGGTTGCATCTTGCCAGTTGTCAGACGGGGTTGCCAAGGGAAGGTTTCAATCGATTTGGGTTTCGGCTGGATTCCGGCCCGCCCTTCACCCCACTTTGCGCCGTGCCCAAGTGGCTGAAATTCATCCTCGGCCTCCTCCTGCTGCCGCTGTGCGCGGGCGCGGTGCCGGCACTGGTCAGGGTCGCGCGTGTCAGTGGCGGGGCGGTGGAGGTCTGGGTGCCCCTGGTGGCGGGGGCGGCCTGCTGGCTGGTGATCTTCGCGCTGCTGCCGCGCCCGATGTGGGTGTATGTGGTGGGGCACGAACTGACGCATGTCGTCTGGTCGTGGCTTTTCGGCGGCAGGGTGAAGAAGTTCAAGGCTTCCTCGCAGGGCGGCGAGGTGGTGGTGACGAAGTCCAACTTCCTCGTCGCGCTCGCGCCGTATTTCTTCCCGCTCTACGCGGTGATCGTGGTGACGGTGTTTCTCGCCGGGCATCTCATCTGGGGCTGGGCGCGGTGGACGCCGCTGTTCCACCTGTTGCTGGGAGCGGCCTACGCCTTCCATCTCACGCTCACGTGGGAGATTTTCCAGACCCGGCAATCCGACATCACGGGGCAGGGGTATCTCTTCTCGGCAGTCGTCATCTTCCTGGGCAACGTGCTGGTCCTGCTGCTGGGCATCCCGCTCCTCACGGGCAAGGCCGGCCTGCTCACCGTGCTCGGCTGGTGGCTGGAGGCCACGGGCGCGATGTTGAAGCGGTTGAGCGCGCTGCTGTGAATCGTGCCTGACTGCCGGTTGGAAACGGAGTTGAACAGCGAAGCAGCAAAGGCGCGAAGTCCGGACAGACAGGTTGAGGCGCTCAACCGCTTTCCTGCACAAACGCGTCAGTCGTTTCAATCAAACCATTTCCGATCAAACCCCTTCGCGCCTTCGCATCTTCGCTGTTCAATCAAATTCCGAAGGCGAACCGCTTCGGCGGAAGCGGAAAATTGGAAACAGAGTTGAACAGCGAAGGAGCAAAGGCGCGAAGTCCGGACAGACAGGTTGAGGCACTCAACCGCTTTCCTGCACAAACGTGCCAGCCGTTTCAATCAAACCATTTTCGAGCAAACCCTTCGCGCCTTCGCATCTTCGCTGTTCAATTGAACTCCGAACCGCTTCATCGGAACCTGGAGGTCAGAATGACAGACGGGACGCGCTGTCCTGCGTTGCGGTGCGTTCCGTGTCCGCCTAGTCTGCGCCCAGTCATGAAACGATTCTTGAGGACGCTTCTCCTGCTCTTCCTCGCCAGCGCCGTTGTCCCGGTCGTGTCTGCCGCTCCCGGCGATGCCCCCAAACCACAGACTCCGGCGGCTCTCGGTGGCGACAACAGCGCGAAGCCCAGGCTCCTCTATGTCAGGCAGGCCTCCCGCGATCAGACCGAGCGCACAGCGGTCGAAGCGACCTTGAAACAGCTCCCGGCCGCCCGTCTCGGATCAGTTCACGCGTTTCCTGCCGCGCCTCAACTCAAGCCCGACGGCTCCGCCGACCTGAGCGGTGCGAAATTCATCCAGCTTCCGAACGCCCAGTGGACCCCGCTCGACGCCACGGTGAAGTCGCTTTTCTTCACGCTGCACGCCGATGCCGAACGCGAGGTGACGCTGCGCATCGGCTGCAAGCGTCCGGTGCAGGCAAAGTTCAATGGCGGGCTCATGCCGTCTGAAATCGGACCGGCCGGCTGGCTGGCGACGCAGATCGGCAACATCGCCGACCCGGTGGCTTTCAACGTCAGGCTGCGCGCGGGTGACAACTTTCTCTCGCTCACATTCACCGAGATCGCCCCGTTCTTCTTCGACCTGGACCCGCTGGGCCGCGACTTGCGTGAGCAGCTCAACGCGCGGTTGAACGCAGATTTCCCGCCGGCGGGCGAGGCCCGCTACTACAAGTTGGAAACCGTCGCGCTCCCGGCGGGGCTCGCGCTGGAGGTCGGCGGCATGGCGTTCCAGGCGGACGGCTCGCTGATGATCTGCACCCGGCGCGGCGAAATCTGGCGCTACGTCAGCGCCGCGATGCAGGCCGACTGCGTCAGGCCCGGCCTGAACCGCGCGGCGATGCTCAAGGCTGCCGCGCCTGCCAGTTCGGGCGGTCCGCCTCCTGACCTCGGCGGCTACGGCGACCGCTGGGAACTCTTCGCGTCCGGCCTGCAGGAGCCGCTCGGCATCCTCGCCGGCAAGCCCGGCGAAGTCTTCGTCGTGCAGCGCTCCGAGATGACGCGCATCGCGGACACCGACGGCGATGGCAAGGCGGATTTGTTTGAGACGCTCGACCAGAGCTGCGGCGTTTCCGCCAGCCAGCACGCCTACATCTTCGGCCCCGTGCGCGACAAGGAAGGCAACCTCTGGGGCGCGATCTCTGGCATCGGCGTGAGCGGGCCGGGCAAGTATTTCGGCTGGAGCTTCAAGGTCACACCCAGGGGCGAGTTCATCCCGTGGAGCAAGGGCCTGCGTTCACCCAACGGCCTCTGCATGACTCCTGACGGCGATCTCTTCATCGCGGACAACCAGGGCGAGTGGATGGGCACCTCGCCCCTGCACCACGTCAGCCGGGGCGCGTTTCACGGCCATCCGCAGGGGCTGAAGTGGGATCCGGACTTCACCGGCGACTGGAGCAAGGCCACGCCGGAGGAACTCGTCAAGTTTCGCAAGCCGCCCGCGATTCTCTTCCCCTACGGCACCATGGGCCAGTCGCTTGCCGAGCCGGTGGTGGACACGACCGGCGGGAAGTTCGGGCCGTTCGCTGGGCAGATGTTCGTGTGCGACGAGAGCCGCTGCCTCGTCGTGCGCGTGGCGCTGGAGAAGGTGGACGGCGAATGGCAGGGCGCGTGCCTGCCGTTCCGCGTCGGCTTCCAGGGCGGCAACAACCGCGCGGCCTTCGCGCCCGACGGCAGCCTCTTCGTGGGCCAGACGGACCGCGGCTGGGGCAGCACCGGCGGCAAGTCCTTCGGCCTGCAACGCGTCGTGTGGAACGGCGAAGTGCCCTTCGAGATCGAGACGATGAAGCTGGCTTCCGATGGCTTCGAGGTGCGCTTCACCAGGCCCGTGAACCCGCAGGCCGCCGCGAACCCGGCCAACTGGTCCCTCTCGCACTACCACTATCTCTACCGCCCGCAATACGGCTCGCCGCAGCAGGACATCACGCCGGTGAAGGTGGCCTCCGCGACCGTGTCAGCCGACGGACGCAGCGTGCGGCTCCGGCTGCCCGAGCTGCGCACGGGGAAGCTCTACGAACTGCACCACGCCAACCTCCGCGCCGCCGACGGCACCGAGCCGCTGCACACCTCGGCGTATTACACGCTGAACCGGGTGGGCAGATAACCGGGATTCACTTTAGCAGGTTAGTGATCCGGTCCCATCTATCCAGAAAGCGCTTGCTAACCGCATTGTAATCCCCGTTCTTCAGAATATTGGCAATGAAACGATAACTTTTCTTCGCCTTCGTCGCCGGCTTGAGCTCGCTTTTCGGCACGACGAAATATTGACCGCGCTCGAACCAATAGGCGACCAAGAACTGGCAGCTGTCATACTCTGCCTTGCTAAGAATGAAATGCATCTGTTGCCCCTCTCTCACAGTTGCAAGATTTTGCCGAGACTTAACCTCAATTCTTAATTCCTTTCGATATCCCTTCCTTGGAGTTCCATGCGTGCGACGTAATACAATATCGCAAGCGTTCTCGGCGTAACTGCGATACACGTTCCAACCGGCTACGTCTCCAAGCAGGATTGAGAGGTGAAGTAAAACGGAGTCTTCTCCGATGTCTTGGAGGAGTGCCTTAAGGTTTTGAGGGAGCTGTTCCATGAAATCTTTGTCGAGTGTTTACGGTGCAGTCGTAAAAGTCCAACCGTGTTTCAGCGCACCCAGTCGGCCAACTGGGCGCACATTCTTCAGCACCAAACAGCAAGGTTTCAGCGTCCGACGGCATCGCTTCATCGTCCGTCTCCGTGTCTGTTCCAATCTGCAAGCCTTTGGGACGAGGTTGCATCACAGCTTCCGCGTCCGGCAGCATTCCTTTCCCGCCAAGCCGGACTGCTTTGGTGTCCGGCTTCACCGCTTTTGCGTCCTGCCGCATATCTTTGGCGTTCGACCGCACTCCTTTGCCATCCAGCCGCACTTCTTTGTCGTCCGGCCGCACCGTTTTGGCCTCCGACCTCAGTTTTGTCTCGCTCTATGGCACTTCTCCGCCGTCTGTCACCGTGCCGGACGCCAAAGGCAGGCGGCAGGACGCCCAAGTTATGCGGTCGGGCGTCGTTCCCATGCTGCCGGATGCCCAAGGCCTGTGGCAGATCGTCCGGGAAGTGATGCCGGGGCGTTGGTGATGCTTGCAGATTGCCGAAGCAACGGGGCAGACCGTTCCTGAGGTTTTCGAATTGGCCCGGGGGATGATGCAGAACCTATGAAAAGTGATCGAAACCTGTCAGCGACCGAGAGAGGGCGCAGCCGGTGCGCGTTTCCACGTCGATGAGAGCCCGCAGGGGGGCTTTCCATGGCGCCGCAAGGAGCCTTCCTTGCAGGAGGGCGGCGGAACTTTTGATGTTCAGTTTTCACGCTTCAGTGTTCAGTAGGCGTGTCGGCGCGTTGCGCACGACCCATTGCTGAAGATCGAAAACTGACCATCGCCGCCGTGCCCAAACCGCCGTTCATCGAACTTCCCGACGCCGCGCCGATCCCCATTCTCTTCGAGGACAGGTCGGTCATCGCCATCGACAAGCCGGCCGGCTGGATGCTCGTGCCGCATTCGTGGCAGCGCACGGGCTGGAACTTGCAGGCGGCCATCGCCTCGTCCATCGCCGCCGGGCATTTCTGGGCGCGCTCGCGGAACCTGAAATTTCTGCGCTACATCCACCGGCTCGACGCGGACACCAGCGGCGTGCTGCTGTTCGGCAAGAGCTTCGGCGCGGTGGAGACGTATGGCGACTTGTTCGAGACGCGCCGGATGGAGAAGCGCTACCTCGCCATCGTCCACGGCAAGCCCCGCGAGGCCGAGTGGACGTGCCGGCTGCCGCTCGGTCCCGACCCGCAGGCCATTGGGCGCATCCGCGTGGACGAGCAGGAGGGCAAGGAGTGCGAGACGTTCTTCCGCGTGTTGTGGTCCAAGGGAGCTTTCACTCTTGTGGAGGCGCATCCGCTCACGGGGCGGCAGCACCAGCTCCGCGTGCATCTGAGCGCCTCGGGGCATGGCATCCTGGGCGATCCGCTTTACGGCCCCTCGGCGGAAGAGGCGCCCTACACGCGGCCGCCGCTTGCGCTACGGTCGATGGAACTGGCCTATCGCGACCCGTTCACGAAGCGCGCGGTGCGCATTCACGCGCCGACGGAGGAATGGCTGAAGACCTATGGGTTTTCTCCGCCGCCCGTCCAGGGCGGTGGAGGGCCGGCGCACAAGCAGCGCGGCCCCGGGCCAAAGGTTTGACCCGGGCTGCGCGTCGTCCTCAGACTGTTCGCGACGATGCAAGGCGAGACGTTCCTGCAAGACCTCGCCATCGTGATGATGGCGGCGGCGCTGGTGACGGTGCTTTTCCACAAGCTCCGGCTGCCGGTTGTGCTCGGTTACATCCTCGCCGGCGTGCTCATCGGCCCGCACGTCCTGCCCGTCCCGCTCATCGCCGACGAGACGACCATCAAGACGCTGTCCGAGCTGGGCATCGTCTTCCTCATGTTTTCGCTCGGGCTGGAATTCAGCTTCCGCCGGCTGCGCAAGGTCGGCACGACCGCGCTGATCGCCGCGCCGCTGGAAATCATGCTGATGATCCTCGTCGGCTACGAGATCGGCCAGTGGTTCGGCTGGGGGCGGATGGATTCACTCTTCCTCGGCGCGATGATCTCCATCTCCTCGACGACCATCATCGTGAAGGCGCTGCAGGAAGCCGGTCGCACGAAGGAGCCGTTCGCACAGGTCATCTTCGGCATCCTCATCGTCGAGGACATCCTCGCCATCGTGCTGCTGGCGCTGCTCTCCGGCATCGCGATGACCGGCGCGCTCAGGGCCGGTGAGGTGGCGGACACGCTC
>Ga0172379_10006808_pt1 | contig 15119 bp, 10 predicted proteins | sample GrowelOW334metaG_FD_119756 | JGI IMG/M metagenome (GOLD analysis project Ga0172379, IMG submission 119756) | Groundwater microbial communities from an aquifer near a municipal landfill in Southern Ontario, Canada - Groundwater well OW334 metaG | ecosystem: Environmental > Aquatic > Deep...
GGCATACGCATTCGTAGTTACAACAGAAACATTAGCCGTGTTTGGAAGCCAGTCCAGTGTCTTATTGAAATCATAAACTGCTAATTTTGTAGTCGGCCCCGTCGTCCCGATGCCGACGTTGCCAGAACTTGCAATTCTCATTGCTTCAAAAAAGACACCCGCACCTACATCATTAGTAACTTTAAATTGTAAAGCTCCTCTTGGTGTACTATGGGATCCAGCATAGTCTGTAATTTGCGCAATTGAGGCAATGACCTTGTTAGAAGTAGGATCTCCACTATAAAATTCCAAGGTGCTCATCGTTTCGTCCTGAACCCACCCACCATCTTTTAGGTTTGACAGGCGTAATGAAGGCGCGGTCGCCTTTGAAATTTCCAATAACGCCCCAGGACTCGTCGTCCCGATGCCGACGTTGCCAGCTTTCGTCCATGTCAACACAGGAGTTCCCAATGTTGCGGCAACCGTTCCGTGACCAAGAGACCACTTATCAGCCGCATCATTTTGTATGAAACCATAGTCAGTTCCTGCACTATTCAATACAAAATTATTTGCCCCATTATTATCAGAATATATATAATTATTGTTATGGATGGTACCATTTACATCTAATTTAAATCCAGGCGCCGTCGTACCAATACCGACGTTGCCGCCGCTTTGTATTCTCATTGCCTCAATAGGATAAGCAACCGCTGTGGATGATTTCACGGCAAAATATAAATCCCCTTTTTCATCAGCGTCAGTCGCAGTAGTAATAAAACCTATCGTTCCCGCTGGTCTAGTAGTGTTAGTGTAGGAATTGAAATTCATTTCCAGTCTCTCACCAACGACTGAGGCATTAACTTTGCCCTGAATTAAAAGCGCAGTAGAACCGCCTATTTGCGTTTTTCCAGAAATGTCTTGTATTGTCAATTTCGCCCCCGGTCCCGTCGTACCGATGCCGACGTTGCCGCTATTTAGTATTGTCATCTTAGCAGAATCATTAACAAAAAACTGTAAGGGATAACTATTTGTCGTCCCAAGAACTCCCGCATATTCAATTCCCCCTGTCAACAATCCTCCACCGCTAGTTCTTTCTTTGCCAATCCATAAACTACCTGTTCCATTGGTATATTCAGTAAAAGCAACTGCACCAGCTGCTGGATATTCAATTGTCTGTTTAACACTACCTCCAGAATTTCTATATATATGTAATGCAGACCCCGGCCCCGTCGTGCCGATGCCGACGTTGCCGCCGTTTTGAATATACAGTGGAGTTCCATCTCCAGTTACAAATGATATGGCATTAGCTGAAGGACTGCTAATATAAGTGGCTATTCCTCCATCTAACCAAAGTTTCCCAGAAGCAGTTGGCATTAAATAAGAATTTGAATAAATATTTCCAGCAACTTGTAATTTAGTATTTGGCCCCGTCGTACCTATGCCGACGTTGCCACTATCCAAGACCGTTAGATTTTCCACACCAGAGTGGTTCATTATAGAAAATCGGTCAACAGCATCAGCAGTAAAGTGGGTTGAAAAACCCATAGCTTGGCCTGAGCCACCCGCAGCCTTCATGAGCGCAATCAGATTGCCAGTATATCCGGTACTTGGTAGTTGCATAACCAAACTTTGGCCAGACGAATCATAGCCAGTAATATTCATGACTCCAATATTTCCAGTTCCGGATTGCCCCACTACCTGCATTCTCACTTCAGGACTGGTCGTCCCAATCCCCACATTGCCATTACTATCAATCCTTAGTCTTTCGTTTCCATTAGTCGTCAAAGCTAGATAGTTAGAAGCATTGGATCCGGTGATGTAGTTAGCTCCTCCACCCCATTGCAGATTATAGCTATCCGCCAGGCGCAGACTGCCTCCGGTAATTTCTAGTTTCGCGTTAGGACTCGTCGTCCCAATCCCCACATTCACGCCATCCGCGTAAACATTAGAACTGCCGACTGAGTTAGTTCCCGTGAATTTGGCGAGGTAGTTGGTTGTGCCGGTGATGTTGGCGAGCGGGGCGTAGTAACTGCCGTGTTGTCCGTCCAGGTAATCAGCGTTGAGATTGCTAATTAAAGTGGTGTTAGTTGTTGTTAGGGTGTTGGCTCCCAAGTTCAGATTGCCAGTCATTGTGTCGCCGGATTTGAGGACGTTCAAAGAAGCCGCTCCGGTAAGACTGGCGGTGATGGTGTTGGCTGCGAAATTGCCGGAGGCGTCTCTTGCGACAATAGTGGAAACTGTATTGGCGTCTGTGGCGTCTGTGGCAATGGTGACATTGGTTGCTCCGTTGTAGCTGGTACCAGTCAGATGGGTGCCAAAAGTCAGTGTGGCGAGATTAGTTCCCAAGGCGATGCCGCTAATGGTGGAATACTGGAGGTTGGCGTTCGTTATGCCAGCAGTTCCGGAGAGATTGGCATTAGTCAATCCTGAAATTGTGTTATTGCCGGCCGTGATTGTTTTGTTCGTAAGCGTTTGTGCGCCATCAATTGTCACGACGCTGGTTGCGGTATTAGTGGGATGGGTTAAATATATTGTATTGAAAGTTGGTGAAGAAGTGGTGAGGAGAGACTGATTGAGTTGAGCGTTATTGGAGAGAGCGAGGGTGTAGGAGTTGAGGGTGAGGGTGCCAGTGCCAGAAGTAACCGTATTGCCATTATACGTCCCGCCGGTGATGTTGCCGGCAGTAACCGCTCCGGTTGTGGCAGTAACTAAAAAGTTGCTACTTATGTTGAGATTGCCGGCTAAGTTTAGTCCCCCGCTAGCCGTGAAGTCGGTGTTGGCATTGCCAATATTGAGCACCAGATTATTTTGCAAATCCAAATTGCCACTCGTGCTGACGGCTCCGGTAGTGAGCGTGCCGGTGGTGGTGAGGTTGCCCGCATTGAAATTCCAATCGCCAGTGAGATTTTGATCGGTGATGGTGTTTTCTCCCAGATCAATTGTTTCGGTGTGCAGTTCTTCCGCATTGATCGCGTCTTCGACAGTCAGTTCGTTTTTAATGGTGAGATGCTCAATTTCAAGATAGCGAGCGAGATCTTGGGATTTAACTTCGTGGTTTTTGATGGTGCGAGAGGTAATCGAGCCTGTGGCGAGATTGATAGATTTAATAGTGTGCCTTTTTATGGAGTCAGAGACAACTGATTTTGAGAGGAGGAACAGTTCTCCGTGAGGAGTGAGAAGCATTCCGCCTAAGCGTAGAGACGAGGCACTGCCTCGTCTATCCTGATTAATAGCGAGCAGTTGATAAAGATTGAAGGTAGGGGTTTGATTTATCAAACCCTGATTGTTTTGAGTGGTCGTTTCTTCACCCTTGACGGAGGAGGTCTTGACCGCCATATTATCATTCCGTAGAGACGTAGCATTGCTACGTCTGGCGTCGCCTCGTCTTTCGATTAAATTTAGCAGTTGATATTTCTCAGGAAGATTGTAAGAAATTAGAGCAAACAGGAGAAAAGTTCCAACCAAAACAGCCCTTCCCTTTTTTGAGGTCAAGGTAATATCCATCGATTTTGTCAATGCGGAAAAGAGAACAACAGTAGTTTTTTTCAGTGCGTCAAACACGGACATTTTTTTTATTTCTATTTTCTTAAACTACCCTGAGATTATAGCATGGAATGGGAAAATCGTGCAAGAGAATTTTTGATAAAAATTATTTCTCCCCTTTTCTCACAATATACATCGGCCGATTGGTCACCTCGGCATGGATGTTGGCAATGTAAAGCGCGATGAGACCAAGGCAAACCAACACGATACCAATCAGAAATAAAATAACAACTGCCAAGATTACTGAACCGGAAAAATTAAACTGTCTGGTGCCATAACGATCGATCGTAATAAGTATTCCCAAAAGTCCGGACAGAAAAGTGATGCTAATTCCGAGATACCCCGCCAATTTTAGTGGAAAAAGACTGAAAGAAATCATGCTGTTAAATGCCAAGCGCACCAACTTCCAAAAGCTGTAGGCCGGCACGCCATGAATCCGTTCATTGGCCTCAAAATTGACATATTCTCGCCTGAAACCGAGCCAATCGATAAGCGCCCTGGTCATGCGATTCCTTTCTGAAAGTTTATTAAACTCATCAATCACCACGCGATCAAGCAGACGAAAGTCAGTCGCGCGCGTCACAATTTCCATCTCCGAAATTCGATTAATCACTTTGTAGAAAAAATAGGAACCGATCTTTTTCACCAAGCCCTCACCTTTATTTTTTTCCCGCACACCCACCACAACTTCCGCGCCATTTTCCCATTTCGCGATGAACTCGGGAATTTTTTCAATCGGATGTTGCAAGTCAGCGTCAAGGATGATACAGGCCACGCCACGACAATGATTGATTCCGGCTGTGACGGCAATCTCCTTGCCAAAGTTGCGCGAAAAATCAAGCACTCGCACGCGCGAATCTTTTTGGGAAAGTTTTTCCAGTTCAACCAGACTTTTGTCGCGACTGCCATCATTGATGAAAATCAGTTCCCACTCGAAAGGAAGCGTGACCAAAACTGTTTGAATTTTTTCATAAAAAAGCGGCACGTTTTTTTCTTCATTATAGACCGGAACGATAATTGAAAGTAGTTTTTTTTCTGATTCCATAGGATTTAAAATTTTATTTTGCTTAGTCACGCCGTAGTTTTAACGAAGGCGGACGTTGTCACGCCGTAGTTTTAACGGAGGAGGAGCTGAATGAGTTAAGCACAAAAGGTAGCGTGCTGATTAGGGCTACGAATTGGGCAATAATTCCTATCGTTAGTATAGCAGAAATTGTGTGACCAAAAAAGAGAATCGCCACCGCCGAGAAACCGGCTACCAAAAGCATCCCATAGACCACTTTCACTCGATGCAAAGAGAGCAAATATTGCAAAGTCAGATTCACGATGGAAAAAAGCACCACCATAATCGCAAACCAGCCTAAATAACCCGACACCGCGTTATATTTCGCTCCAAAAAGTAAAGAGAGAATCAGCCGTGGCGCGAGAAAATAGACCGCGATAGAAAGCGCTGAAACTATTATCATCAAAGAAAAGGCTTGGAGGAAAAGTTTCTTTGTGTTGCCTTTTTTGTGATTATGCTCCGCCGACATGGAAAAGAGCACCGAAGCAATCACACCTGTGGCAAAAAAAATAATCTTGGAAACAATAGTCAGTGCGCCATATTGCCCCGCTTCAATGTCACTCAAATTATGCTTGGCTAAAACCATGTCCAAATTTCCCAGGGCAGTTATCGCTAAATTGCCCATAAAAAAAGTGGCGACTGTGTTTTTGACTGATCCGAAATTCAATTTCTCTATTTCCTGCCCGTCATTCTTTCCTGCCACGATAATAAACTTGAGGCAAACCAGGGCGATGACATAAGTCCCGACAGCCGAGAGAAAAAAACTGAGCATTAGCCCGTTGACTTTGAGTCCGATAGCAATAAAAATCAAAGCGGAAACCAATTTCAGTGCGCCTCCGGCAATCAGTGACCAACCCGACTCCTTGAATTTTTGCCAACCACTGAGCATTCCTTGCGCGCCGGAAGAGAACAGCGAAAGAAGCATCGACATCCAAACAATCACCAGTGGAATATTGCTTTCAATATTTAAAAATTTACTAATTAGTGGCGTGAGAATTATCGTCACCAAAAAAACCGGCGTGCCATACTGCATTATTTTTTTATTGAAATAGCGCAAAAGCGCGTAACTTCTTTTTTTGTCATCCTGCGCTTTGCACTGCGCCGCATATTTCGTCATCACCATGATGAGAGTCATGGCCGGAACGGAAATGATCGTCATCAATGAAATCAACGATTCCGTTTCTCCGAAAACCGTCACACTCACCATTCTTCCCACGACTAAATGGAAGATATAGTTGAGTATATTATTCACCATGCTACCGGAAAACAGCACAAAACTATTCCAAGCGAAGGCATTGTTTCGGATTTTTTTTAACATAAAATAAATAACATTAGCATGCAAATAAAATCGCTACGTCTAAGCCCGAAAAAAAATTCCGCACGTTAATCCTTATTAGCATTATTAAATCTTCAGTAGACCGGCAGAAAATATACCAAGACAAGTATATCGTGCTATCAGGAATTTTTTTTTCGGGCTTAGGCGGAACTTTTGTCTATTTTACTTTATAATATTTCTTATACCAAGAAACGAAATTCGCGATCCCCTTTTCAATTCTTGTTGTCGGTTTCCAGCCCAGTTTTCGCAATTTCTTGATGTCGGCCACTGTGGAAGGCACGTCGCCTGGTTGCATTGGCAGCATATTTTTCTTTGCAATTTTCCCCAGACATTTTTCCAACACTTCAATGTAACGCATCAGCGTTTCTTCTTTGTCTCCACCAATATTCATCACGCCATACGGCAAATTTGCATCCAAAACGGTAATCGTGCCAGAAACGATATCATCCACATAGGTGAAATTGCGACTCATTTTTCCGTGATTATAGACATCAATTGGCAGTCCAGCGAGAATATTTTTAGTGAATTTAAAAAGCGCCATATCCGGCCTTCCCCATGGCCCATAGACCGTGAAAAAGCGCAGGCCGGTTGTTGGCAACCCGTGCACGTGGGAAAAAACATGCGCCATCAGTTCGGTCGCTTTTTTGGTCGCCGCGTAGGGTGAGATTGGCGTGTCCACTGAATCCGTTTCGGAAAATGGTAACTTTTTATTATTCCCATAAACCGAAGACGAAGAAGCATAAACAAAATTTTTCAATTTATATTTCGCCGCCAGTTGCAAGAGATTGGTTGTGCCCAAAACATTCACATCGGCATAGATGAGAGGATTTTCAATCGCATAACGCACCCCGGCCATCGCCGCCAAATGCACCACCTTGTCCAATTTCTCATTCTTAAAAATCCGCTCCAAAAGTTTCACGTCCCGAATATCGCCTTTATACAGTTTAAACTTTTTACCTTTGAGAATAATTTTAATCCGATCACGTTTCACTTTCGGATCATAGTAATCATTGAAATTATCAATGATCACAACTTGATCACCCCGCTCCAATAATTTGTTTGCTAGGTTGGAACCGATAAACCCCGCGCCTCCCGTGATGAGTACTTTCATAGTTTTGTTCTTAAATAATTATAATATTCCTCACTATGGCTATTTTTATTCGTATAATCCTTGAGTGTTTTCTCTCTTGCTCGCTCGCCCAGTGTTTTTCGCAAAGCAGCGTCTTCAACCAATCGTCCCAGCTTCTCTGTCCATTCTAGTTTATTTTTGGCCAAAAATCCAGTCACGCCGTCTTCCATTGCAGAGGAAAATGTTTCATTAAAAATAGCAACAGTCGGAATGCCCAATACCCCCGCTCCGGAGAACTTGATCTCTGATTTTGCTTCACAAAATGGTGTGTCTTCCAGGGGGACAAGATTGATATCCGCTTTTTGAATATTTTTGTAATGTTCACTTCTTGGCACTAGTGGTAACTTAATAATTCTATTTTCAAATTCATTAAGACCATTTCCCCGCTCTAATGGTCCGGCAAGAACCAATTTCGTATTCGCATATTTACGCATCACTTCAACAAGCGCGTCAGTAATTGTGGCAAAATCTTTGTTGTGACTCGGTGTTCCACTGAAATATCCTAGGTACACAAAATCATCTTTTGATTTTTTACCAACTCCCCAAAGTCTATTAGCGATTTCCAATTCAGCATTACAAATTTTATTTTTCACCACAAAAACTTTTTTGCCTTTTTGTTCCAAAATTTTAGCCAAATAGGTTGTCGTCGTTGTCGCCACTTTCACATAGTCGTCTTCCAGAATCTCTCGTCCCAGACCTTTGGCATATTGCGCCTTTTCCGCCTCACCGGCATTTTTCAAATAATCCATTTGTTCAAAATATTTTGGATCAAAATTCAAATCATCCGTGTCGAAAATGATTTCTTTTTTTTGCGCTTTTATTTTCTCGACCACTTTGGCAATTTTTTCCGTATAGATTGTCTTGTGAAAGATAAATATTTTAAAATCATCAGCTAGTCTCAGTAAATTAGGATTGTCCACTATCGTAACTGAAGCGCGAAAACCATGCAAACGCAATTCCTCTGCCACATTATGTGTGCGATAATGGGCACTGTCTCCCACGCCGGAAGCGATAAAAAGAATATCGCCAGGTTCCACAACAAAAGCAGTCCGATATTTTTGGACATAACCAAAAACTATCTTCATACTACCCCAAAAACCATTACTGCGAATCAGGGTGTGGACTTTATCAATTTTAAGCGATATGCTCATTGCTTAGATTTGTTTGTTGTCGGTTCAAGTCTCTGACTTGAACCATTTATTTCTTACTCAGTCTTATAATATACATTAGATACGTTGATAATATAGAGCTTGGTAATTTTTAGCTAGCTGATTAGAACTAGAAGGTTCAAGTCAGAGACTTGAACCGACAATGTCAGAGAATCGAACCGACAATAGTTTCATGACCTGATCCTAGTTAGTATTTTCCTTGACCTCAAAATGCAAATCGCTATTCATCATCTGCTCTTGGTCGTAATCGCCATCTTTGGTTTTGACATGCACCTTTACGGGGATGTCCGACACTCCGGATTGTTTCTGGATGAGCAACCGATAATTGTCACGTGGAAAATCCGCCGGCAACTCATATTTAATTTTCACATCAGTCTGTCCACCGATCAGCACGTGCCCCATAAAACCAATCCAGCTCTTGCCGAAATCTTCTCCGGCGCTGATGTTGTTCATCATTACTCGTTCAAGTAGCGTCGCTCCCTTAGGCAGATAAAGTCGCATATAGGTGTGATAATCGCTGGTGCGCCAGTCGCCATACGGTGCGGTGTTTTTATAGAGGATCCCCAAATTCACAATTGGTTTTTCGGTCGTGAGATCAATGTCGTAGTTGATTTCCCGTTTCATGTAGTAGTCAGTTTTGAGCGCTCCCATATTGGCATCCACCATCATCAGATAGTCCCCGCCCCAGCTTCGCGCCATCTCGCCTGTCCAAAAAACACTGGCCGCAAGCGCTTGCAATTTTTCGTCCGTAAAATTGACCATCACATTTTTGGAACGAAATTCTTGATGCGCCAGTTCCGTCAGTTTGGAAATATTGCCAAAAGTGAACAGCTTATCGATGATGATTGGCAACATTTTTTTCATAATCGCTTTTCTGTTTTGCGTGTCAATGTCCGGGTTCATGATATATTGTTTTTCCACCACTTCTTCCAACTTGAGAAAAGCGTTTTCCGAATTAAATTCCGTGGCATAACCGGGCACAGTAATCGGTCCGGTTAATTTCAAAATATCATTCAAGACTTGCGCGTTAATCGCGATTACGCCATCGAATTCACCGCTTCCTCGGCCACTCAGACGATAAAAATATTTAGCTTTATCAACATTGGTTGGAAAATCCGGCGAAAAATTGGAATCGCGAAATTTCCAATTTTTCAGTTGCATCATCCGTTCGAAAGGATAGGGCGTGGGAATTTTCGCCTTGATCCGCTGATCCAAAAGATTGGCATCTTCAAAATAGGACGAAAGCACCACGCCGTCTTTGATTTTGATGATGGCATATTGACCCAAAAATCCTCCCCCCGGACGCAACTCCATGTTATTTTGCAAAAGAAGCATCAGCGTCTTCGTTACTCCGTCTTTTTGCGTGAAATTCTCCACTAGCGCGTTGAGCACCGCCAGCTCTTTTTGCTCGTCTTTAGTGATTGGCAACAGACTGGAAAACTTATTCAAAGCGGAAAGAGACTTCACTCCGATTATCTGCTTGTTGCTTTTGACAAACGAAAAGATAAAAAAACACGCCGTAATAAAAACGACAAAAAAACCCAACCGCATGAGATTCTTTTTTTGGAATATTTTTTTCAACACAAACTGAAATCCGACCCTAAATTTATTAGTTCTCCTTGGTTCGAAATTTATATTTGGCATAAAATATCCTTGGGTTTTATTTTAAAATATTTATAAATTCGTAATTAAAACCACTGCTAGATTTTAGCATTTTGAGCTTAAAATGTCCAACCAACGTTTTTCCAGACATAGGATAAGTTTAACTATTCTGCTTTTATTTAATTTGTTATATAGGGAAATTCCTCCAACATTTCTCCAGAATAATAAAATTCATAAGCCAACGAGCCGAAAGAATAAACCCCGTCGCCAATAGTAATTTTGGATCCACCCACTTTTGGATCGGGATTTGGCTTAGACTGAGGAAAACCAACATTGAAAAGCGTCCCAATAATTTCCGGACGATATTTGATACTATAACCAGCACGCTCCCACTGCGTCAGCATTTCTTTCAAATAAACCGCCCCGTAGAGATAGGCATAATAGTGATTTTTATCATCCGTTAATCGTGAAAATCTTTCTCCTGCAGGATCATTGGAATTCAAATCAAGTAAATTTTCATATTCCGCGCCTAGATAATACGGCGAACTGGGATCTTTGAGATGCTTTTCCGTGTCAATTGCCGTTGCCTCCTTGATGCCCATCACTCCCAAAGAAATTTTTGTGGCATTGCCCAGGATTTTCAATGGTTCAAAAAATTTCTTAAAAAGTTCTCTTTGCGAATGAAAAAGACGCAACTGTTCAACGATCAAAGCCGAAACAATCAATCTTGGCGCGATTCCCACTTGATTGGCAACCTTGTTGATAACATCCTTATCTTTCAGAATGCCACTTTCAATGGATTTCCACTCATCTTCATTAACCCAGCTGAAAACATTTCGGTTATTATTATTTGAAGCGTCTAAGCCTAACTCTTTTGGAGAAAAATTCTGCCCTTCAGGAATGTTTTCGCAAAGACTAATCTTTTTTTGATAAGTCAAATCATCTTTCAAGCGCAAACTAACCGCCAAAATCATCTTGGAAATCAAACCGTCACTCTGAGTTTTTTGATAGGTTGAAAAAATTCGCTGGGCATTTATCCCAGAAAATTCTCCAATCGCTTCCAATTTGCAAAAGTTTTCGTCTTTCTTTTTTTTGATTAGCTTCAAACTTTCAATTTGTTTTTTCACTTCATCATTTCCCAAATCAGTCACTTGTTTACTGTCTATCTGGCTATTAACAACTTCTGCCTTTTTAACCACTTCTGCTTCAACAACTTTTTCACTCGCCAAAGCATTTTTTCGAAATCGTTCATTGTTCGCATCTACAGCGCCATTGGTATTGGTCAAGCCATACTTCACAGCAAAAAATCCGCAACCCAAAAAAACCAAGTAGCACGTGAGAAGGATCACTAAAAATTTTGTTGTTTTTATTAGTTTTTCTTTCAAGGGAGAAAATTAAAATTACTTTGTGCTTATCTCTTTTTTACTAGATTTCAGAAAATTTTTCTGAGAAATAACTGGCCTGCCAATTCTTCTTTCAATTTGTTTTCTAGCTGTTCCGGCTACTTCTCCACCAAGCCTGGCATCGTCTTTTAATCGTTGCATGCCCTTGGAATCTTTGGTTTTATGAATTTCTTTTGTAGTTCGTTCGCCAAGCATAGTTAAGATCAACTCAAAATCATCCATATGATCCCGCAGATTTTCTCGCTTCAAGCCTTTGACTTTTTTGTATTCATTTGGTTTCAGCCCAAAGGTAGCCTCCGATATTTCCGCCGTCAAAATTTCATAGTCACCACTATGCTTTGCCCCTCTTTTTTGCCATTCATCCGTCAATTCTTCCCGAATGGCGATGCCTCGCATACGCATCTCAATCCATTCATCGGAATAACCCTTGAGTTTATATAGCAATCTCGTTCGCTTAGTAGCCAACTCTGGATTTTCTACTTCCTGAATTCGTTCATAGCCAACTTTAGCCAACCAACGCTTGAATGGTTCAACTTTTGGAGAAGGAATCGATTGAATAATGCGCAACATGCCCTCAGTATTGGCGCAATCAGTTTTATAATATTTTCCATCAGAAGCTGGCAATTTCAGTCCGTGACAAAATGTCACGACCTCACTGCCTTCTTCAATAAGCCTTTGTTTGAGTTTCCTCCAATAAGCTCCTCCGTCTGGACTATCCGTCAACACACCACAAACATCAACAACCGAAAACCACCATTCTTTTTGAAAAATGATTTTTCTGATTGATTTGCCCTTAAAAATGGCAATCTGGTTTTCTGGATTTTGATTATTTTTCATATGGTCATAACGAATGGATTCATTTTATAGTAACTGTTTGTGCCATTTTGTCACAAGCATCAAGAAATTCATCTCCCTCACAACGTATTTGAATCGTATCTCCATTTTTATTTCCTGAATCAAAATAATAAAATGGGCTTGAGACAAAAGTGTTTCCAACTGGCTGGCCCATTGTTTGGACATTCCAAGTTGCTTTATACCCCGTAAGACCGCTTTTGGTAGTTATTTTTTCGATTGAAGCTAGGCTCTCATAATTTTGAATCTCTTGTATTCCTGCTATCTTCACATAATCAGCAAAAGGTATTTTTTGATCCATCATTGCTCGTGGCATTAAGCTTATAACAATATCGTGTGCTTTATTGTCTCTCGGTTCTGTTGCGGTCGCATTTTTTAATGCAAATTTTGCACCATCTGCCTCTGGAAATTCCGTAAATACCCAATCATTATTATACTTCACAGCATATCCATATTTACTATTCGTATATGTTTTCCACCCCGCAGTTTCGTCTTGCACCACTGGAACAGTCTTAGAAACTGGCACCGGAGTCTGTACGACTGGCGCCACACTTTTTTGGGCGGTCAAGAAATAGATCGTTGTTCCGCCGAGGATTAGCACTAACACTGCGAGCACGCTGATTAATGTTTTTTGATTCATTTTATTTTGGTTAAAAAATTAAAATTTATTTATAGCACAATTTCCTATTTCCGCACTTTTTTACTCAGAAGCTTTTTTACTTCCTGATCGAAATCCGAAATAAATTGTTCGTCTCTGTTTTTCCGGTATTTTTCAAATTCTTTTCCGGCTTTTTCTTCTGCCACTTTCGCACTCACACGCCCGGCATTGGTTAATATCTTCTTTTCGCTCAATTTCAAAAATTCATCCAACTTACCAATCCATTCCAGCATCTTCATTGGACGTTCATTGCTGGCTTGCAATTCCGCAAAATCAAGATAGAGCGAAACAATTAGGTTAAGTTGTTTTATTTCTTTTTCCGAAAGATAGTTTTTGGCAATTCTGATGTCATGTGCAGTGATATAGCTTCCCTTGAAACCAGTGAGTCCCATCAATGGCTTTTTGCTGTCAGCTCGTTTTGTAATTATTTCCGCTGCTGTATGCCCATGCACGGCAAAGTGCATCTTATTTTGCACGGTAGCAAAAAATTGCTTAGTAAGAACAGCGTCTTTCTTGTAATCAATACTGGTCGCATAAATATCCGTCACTTTTTGATAAAAATTACGTTCACTAGAACGGATGTCCCGAATTCTTTGCAAGAGTTCTTCAAAATAGCGAGCTCGGTCGCCTCCTTGCTTCATTCTTTCATCATCCAATGCAAAACCTTTAATGATATATTCCCTAAGCCTTTGTGTTGCCCAAATACGAAATTGCGTGCCTCGCAACGAATTGACCCGATAACCAACAGAAATAATCGCATCGAGATTATACAGCTTGACTGATCGCTTTACGCTTCTATTGCCCTCTTTTTGAACTACTAAGGATTCCTTAGTAGTTGCTTCTTCATTCAATTCGCCACTTTCAATTATGTTTTGCAGGTGAAAAATAATATTTTCGATAGTACAGTCAAAAAGCTCCGCCATCTGCTTTTGCGTGAGCCAAGCGGTTTCATTATCAAATCTGACTTCAAATTTAGCATTGCCATCTTCAGTGGTGTAAATTATGATTTGATTGATTTCTTTTTTCATTAATCAAAAAATTAAAAGTTATTTTTAGACTGGTATTTTGTTAATATAACTCTAGCATTTTTGAAATTATAGTCAATTTGGCAAAATGCATATTTCCCGATATAATAGAAACAATGAAAATACCGACCAATCTCAATGGATATAAGCTTTTTTCCGCCCTGGGAATCTTTATTTTAGGGTTGGAATTTTTGGCGATTGTTCTTACCCTTTTTAGTATTTTCTATTGGCCGATTTTAGCCACCTATCTTTTGGCGGGCATTTTTGTCCTTGCGGCGCTTCTTTCTCATAATCATAAAAACATAAACCTGCTACAATTTTTTACTGTTTCCTTGATTTCTCTTTTCGCCATCATCATCTTCTCGCTCAAGGCAGAGCCCACTGTTTTCTCCGGACGCGATCAAGGATCCTTTAGCGAAGCGGCTGTTCGTTTGACCCAAAATCACAAACTAGCATTTGAAACTCCGGCGTCCCGAGAATTTTTCAAAATTTATGGGACGGGTTCAGCACTTAATTTTCCCGGTTTCAACTATACCACGGACGGAAAATTAATTACTCATTTTTCTCTTGGCTACATCGCCTGGCTGGCTACTTTTTATAGCCTTTTTGGTCTTTCGGGATTCTTAGTCGCCAATGGAATTTTGTTTTTTCTTTTTTTACTTTCTTTTTTCGCCCTGATTAAATTCCACTCTACTCTCCGATCAGCTTGGCTAGGAATTCTCCTTGCACTCAGCACTTTTGTTTTTTCTTGGTTTTTCAAATTCACCTGAGCGAAAATCTCGCTTTGGGATTTATTTGGTTTGGCAGTTTGGAATTATCGCTATTTCTAAAATACCGCAATCAATTATTTCTGCTGTCCGCTCTCTCGGCTTTCCTTCTGCTGGCCTTCACGAGAATTGAAGCTTGGGCGCTTCTCGCGATGCTCGGAAGCCTACTTTTTATTTTTCAAAGAAAGGAAAAAAACTTGTTTTCCCAAATTGAAAAACGCAAACTATTTTGGCTTTTGGGAATTTTTTCACTCAGTTATCTCGCCACGCTAAAAGTCAACAGCCAATTTTATCTTTCTTCGCTGAAGGGCCTTCTGAATTCTTTTTCCGAAAAAGAAAATGGCTTTGGCATTTTTTCCGCCCTCGCCTATTTGGCAAAAATCTTTCACTACTACGGCCTTCTAATTTTCCTCGTCTTGGGATTGCTGGGCGTTATCTATTTTATTTACAAAAAAAAATATTCACTCTTAGCGCCAGCTTTTCTTCTTTTGCCAATCTATTTCTATCTTGTCCATCCGGGAATCTCCCCTGACCACCCTTGGATGCTCCGTCGTTTTTTCTTTGCCATCATCCCGCTGGGAATTTTCTATACC
>Ga0172379_10006809_pt1 | contig 15114 bp, 11 predicted proteins | sample GrowelOW334metaG_FD_119756 | JGI IMG/M metagenome (GOLD analysis project Ga0172379, IMG submission 119756) | Groundwater microbial communities from an aquifer near a municipal landfill in Southern Ontario, Canada - Groundwater well OW334 metaG | ecosystem: Environmental > Aquatic > Deep...
AATTTTTGCATCATATGAAATAACTCTAACTCCGTCTTTTTCAATTGAACCAATGTTCCATTCAAGCGTATTTCCTGAAATTGTTGGGTCGGAAATTGAAAGACCATCAAGCATGGATGTACCGGCAACATAACTAAATCCTCCGGGGAGCGCATCAATTACTTTTACGTTTAAAAGATCCATATTCCCTGAATTTTTTAGGGTTAGGGTGTAGGTTACCGTATCTTCTCTTTGAGCATTATTTTTATTATTTGACTTTGTAATTTCAACTTTAGGATCTTTCAAAAAGTTTCCAAAATTATATCCATCAGAATTGTCATCGGGCAAAACCACCCTATGGCAAGATCCTGGATATGTTTGTTCCCATCCTGGCTTATTTACTTCACAGACTTCATAAGTTCCCGGAAGTAAATTTTCAAACCAATATCCACCGAGGTCCTCTTCACTATCGTCTGTTTCCTTTGAATCAATTAGTTGACGAATATCCTGACCGTCACCTTCTGTGATTTTATAAAGCTCTATTGTCCATCCAGAAAGTTTTTCTTCACATCCAAATTCTGTATCTATTAAACCTCGAGTAAATAAGTTACTTGTACATCTTTCCCCATCCCCATTAATATCATTCCATTTATAACCATGAATTGAAGAGAGTCTTGCATTCCCAAATCTTAATAGTTGATTAAAATCTCCGGAACTATTAATTACTGTTTGCCAACAAACTGGATATTCATCTTCTGCGCCTGACAGTTTGGAAACGGCAACACCATATTCAGGATGTGTTACACCACTGTCAGTAACTGGATAATCTCCCACACTTGGCCAAGTTTGTGCCCAATCTGGCTGTTTTACTTCACAGGCATAGTAAGTTCCAAGTTCCAAATCCGTATATTTAAATTGTCCTGTTTCTCCTGTATTAGAGGTCGTAACAGGGACAGGATTTGACCAATCTTTATAAAGTCTTACATCCCAATTGTTCATAAAAATCTCACCTGACTCGTGAGATAAAGAGTCTCCATCAACATCTTCATACTTCATACCTTGAACTTTACCTTTCTCAAAATTACCAAATTGATAACCTTGAAGATTTTGTCCAGCAGATAAATCAATTTCAAAACAAACACTATCATCGTATCTTGTTCCACTTATTGGAGCTGTTTGCATCCAACCATTTTTAGGCGTCTCACATACAAGATATCTATTTGGCATCAAATTCTCAAAACGGTATTGTCCTAAAGTTCCTGTGTCTCCAGTTGTCATTGGTTCAACAAATTCCCATCCTCCACCTTGTTTATAAAGATTAATTGTCCAACCATTAAGAAAAGTATCGCTTGGATCTCTATCACCATCTCCATTCATATCTTCAAATTTTTTGCCTTGAATGGAACTTAGCTTCGTATTAGTAATTGTGCATTCTTTTGTTTCACCGATACCAACTTCAATGTTTGAACAAGTATTAGTAGTCTCATCCCACCCAGATAATGAATCTTCAGAAACAGAAAAAGTACCAGCGTTAACTTCATAGTTAACGGGTACTACTGTAGATAGATCACGACGTGCACGGCCACTAGCCAAATTACCACCCTCAAGTAAAATTACAAAACCAGTAGGATCATTTGCAGGATTTGTTTCTTTATGAACTATTAAATGTCCAGGTAAATCATCATTTGTGATGGTACAGGTTACATCCTCGTTAAGTGCAAGTGTTATTTTATTCCCTACTTGTGTTCCACCTCCCGTGCATATCCATGAAGAAGCTTGATAACCAGAGTTACTTGTTTCTGAAAGAGTATATTCAACACCTGCTTTAACCTGGTTCGGACCAACTGTTGGTCCCCAATTATAGAATGGTTCATCAGAACCATCTGCATATAATACCCAATCCCCACCATTTTTATTCCCGCCATTATCGTTAACAACTGTTTTTACAAGAGTTAATGTTGGGGCAATATCATCATTTGTAATAGTGCATGTTCTACTGTTCCCATAGTTTAAGGTGCCTAAACAATTTGCTGAAAGTGATTTTGCATAACCAGTTTGTTCTATTTCATCAATTGAATAACTACCCGGATCAAAATACACCCAAGTTCCCGATTCACTACCTAAAAATGTAGTTTTAGAAGGATTTTCACCAGTTACGTTAACCGTAAAATCACTTGCAACGCTTGTTCCACCATTATCATTAATTACATGTTTAATGATATTTATTTTTGGTCTTCTGGAATTTGTAAATGTACAAGTTATATTTTCACCAAAATCCAAATCTATTGTTGCATTTCTAGAGGAAATGTCTACAATTGTGCCTCGATCAGGATCAACACAAACCAAATCTGTTAAAGTCCATGTTGTATAAGGATTTTCAGTTACGGAATAAGTTCCAGCACCCAAATTTGAAAAGGTGGTTGTATTTGAATATGGGGGATTAGTATCATCATCTAAAATAAAACTTCCCAAATCTCCAGTAAATCCGAAATTGAATGCGGCATTTGGCAGGGCATCTTTAACTATGGTAATTGATCCTGGAAGTTGTTTATTAACAACGTAAACATCATGTGTTTGACCACTTGCAACCGTTACATTCCCTCCGTTTGTTATTGATACAAATTCATAACCTTCTGGAGTTGTTAATTCAGAAATTGTATAAGTTCCAGGTAACAAATCAGAATAGGTAACATCATTACCCTCTGATATATCCTCCGTATTTGTTCCATCAATTTCTACTTTGAAAACTTTTGAGTCGTCAACTTCACTTCCAAATTCATTTAAAACATTTTTGTGAACTACAATAGACGCATTTTCAAAATTTACAAATGTGTAGGTGTAATCGCTTCCTCCGGTTGCGGTCCCAAAACTGTGAGTTGTGTCTGTAAGAGTTGTCCATCCTAATGGTGTTGCTTCGGAGACTCCATAAGTATGTCCTGGGCCTAGATCTACCCATGTATAACAACCCGTTGTTCGATCAGTAGACTGTGCTCCACCCATTGACTGCCCGTCTACAAACAATGTCATTTCCCAATATGCAGGTGTCTGGTCACCTATTGTTGCGATATTTCCGTCCGCGTCAACTTTCTTACAAGCTGTGACTGAAACATTTTCAAAGTTTGCAAAATTATTATCTTCATCACTCTCTCCCGGATCAAGTGTTACATTCAGGATCGAGGTAAGAGCTGTCCACCCATCTTGCAAGACTTCTCTTACCTGATAATAACCAGGAACAAGACCTAGGAATGAATATCCGCTTCCGTCTGTGGTATCTGTACCATAAAATACACAGCTCAGGAAATCCGAAGAACAAGTATAAAGGTTAATAACCCAACTTGTAAGGTTTGTCTGGTCATCAGTTGTTCCCAAAACTCCATCAGTATCGCTCAGTTTTTGTCCCAAAATAGAACCTGAATTTTGGTAATTAGTAAATGTTATTGTTACGTCTTGGCCACTATTAAGTGTTACTGTTGTCCCATTATTTACGTCCGCATCATTATCTGGATTTATAGAATTGAGTGTATATCCTGCAGTAACAAGTTCTGCAAAAGTGTATGTTCCAGGAACAAGTAAGTAGGTAGCGTTAAGACCTTCGTAGAAGTCTTTATCATCTGATCCGTCTCTTTGAACTACAAAATTTGTGTTATCTGAAACATCGCTACCGTTTGGATCTCTAACATCTTTAACTACAGTAATTTGAGCGTTTTTCTGTTTATTTGTACAAGTGACTGTAACCGAACCATTGCTTCCAACTGTAACTTGTGCACCGTCTCCTGCTGTTTGATTACTGTCCGGAGTACATGACACATAATCATAACTATTATCCGAAAGCTCAGTTATGGAATAATTTCCGGGATTTACTAAATACGAAGCAGGTATTGTCTCTGAAAAACTTTGGTTGGTTCCGCCGTTTAATTGTGCCGTAAACGCATGATTGTCAAAAATTGCTCCACTAGTTGGTGAAAGAACATCTTTAATAACGTCTATTGTTGCTTTTTTCTGTTGATTCGTACATGTAATAGTTACACTTTCCCCCGAACCAACAACAATATCAGTCTCTCTCGTAACTGTTAGGCATCCTAGTTCATCATAATTTATATCATCATCTTCTGAGGCCGTATATGTTCCGGGATTTACGGTAAATACTGCATTATCTCCCTCGGCGAAAGAATCTGATTGACCACCTGGCGCAAGATTTACAGTAAATAAATGACTGTCAGAAACCGCACCGCCGTCAGGATTTACAACATCTTTTATGACCGTGATTATTCCGCTTTTCTGTCTGTTTGTGACATACACATGATTGGTTCCGGTGATGACATTTATGGTAAGTCCGCCTAGGTTTCCCGATTGTCCCTGAGTTTGGGAAATTCCATAAAGTGTGTAATCTGTATCAACTAACGATTCTGTTATTGTATGACTTCCGACAGAAACATTATTGTAAACAACTGTTAAGTCATCAGAAATGTCTTGTCCCGTACCACCATCAAGGCTTACTTTAAAATTATTTGATGCATCTGTAACATCTTCCCCGTTTGGATCTTGAACATCTTTATGGACAATTATTGTTCCAGTATTAATAGTATTACAAAGAGTAATATCGGTTGTCGTATTTGCTGAAACACTAACGCTTACAGGTAATGTTGTTCCTTCAGGGCTCGCACATGAATATTGTGTGCTTGCTGTCGGATACCATCCAACAAAGTGGTAATCTGTAACAGTATTTTCATTAACATCATGCGAGCCAATACTTACACCTGGAACTGTTGAACCCATCGCATTTGTCCCGACCGTATCAAGACTCCAAGTAAAGCTTCCCGGATTTGAATCTACAAAGCCGCTACCAAAATCGACTTTTTTATTAACTTTTACAAATCCCGTATCTCTAGTGTTTGTGATGGTACAAGTAATGTCTGCATTGTTTGTTACATTAACTGTCCAAGGGTTAGTTCCTGTTGTTGAAACAGGTGAGTTTGTAGCGTTAACACACGAAACAGAAGTAGTGTAATCACTTAAATTTGTTCCAGTTCCCGCACTTTCGCCAAAAGTATGAGGCGTGCCAACGCCACCACTGGACAACACCTGCTGCTCGCCCGTTGTTCCGTTGTGTCCAATATCGGAGACCAAAACTGAGCTATCAATGAGCAAATTGAATTTTCCAGAATCACTAGTTGGAGAAAGTTGTTTGATAATTTCCAGTGTGCCCGTTTGTGCGTTGGTTGCGATGATGCAGTCCGAAGGAGCTGAATTTGGCTCGTTTGATGGATAAGCGCAAACATCAACAAGTTCTGCAGTCAGCGAAGAAATATCCGACATCAAAAGGGTACAACTCCCTGTCGTATCGTTTGGATAAGCGTCGCCAGTAGGAAATGGATCAGTAGATTGGATTGAAGATGAACAGATTGTCGATGCACTCGAAGAAATTGCGACTTTATTTGTACAACGATCTGGTTTGTCATCACCACAAGAGTAAAGCTGTTTTGTTTGGAAGGTAGCAGGATTGCCACCAATTGTTATACATAGTGCATAATTGATATCTCCATCGCTATCTGTATCGAATAACGCACAAGCGTCTCCTGTATTACCACCTGGCCACGCGGCGTCATCCCAATTCCAAGTTACATCTAAAGTGGTAGGTAGAGGACTATAATCCGCACACATCCTAGTCAAATCCCGTTGCCCAGAATAATCATTTACCGCGATATCATTTTGACAAACGAATGCAGAGTCGGTAAATGTAGTTTCGGCGACTACAAAGCCAGCATCTTTAACTTCAACTTTATAATTTGGTCTATAAATTCCATCAAGTTGATAATAGAAAACAAATTTTCCATCTGGGTCTGTTTTTATATTTTGAGTTCTGGAAGTTGTAGGGTCATCACTTGAACTTACTGTAATTTCATACGTTTTATTTGGAGTAAAGTCTGATCCTGTTATTATTGCCGTTTCAGTAGGTGCATAATCAAGTTTATCTGTTGTAAGACTAAACCAACTGTTATTTTGTACTGTAACTGGAAATGGGTTTTGATTTTCAACTATTTCTGTTGTAATTATCCCCTCTGCTTCTGGAGTTTCTATAATAGTTTCTGGAGTCGTTGTTGGTGTTTCAGTTGGTGGAGCAAGTATTTCTGAATTTTCATTAGTTGGACTTTGAGTTTCTAATTGTGGTTCTGGTGTTGGATTTTCAACTGGCGTTTCAGTTGGTTCAACTGTTGGTTCTAAACTAGGTGTTGCTTCTGTCGTTGGCTCTTGTGTCGGATTTTCAGTTGGAGATGCTGTTGCTTCTATTGACGCGATTGGACTTGTAGTTTCTTCAGCAACAGGTGTTGGTTCTGGAGTTCCTGAAAGTTCCTGAGCAATTGCAATTGCGGGCACGTAAAAGGAATTTAAAAGCAGAGAAAAAGAAGCAATAAAAGACAATAATTTTTTCATCTTTGCGCCGATTGTACTACTACTAGTCAAGTAATGCAATTACTACAAGTCTTTTTAATGTTGTCCCAGGTGGGTAACAAGTTTGGAGTGTTAATATTTTCTCTATTGTTGTTTGAGTAAGGTATTTTGAATCATCAGCATTTACTACCATTTTGTCTGTAACCCTATAAGAATATTCTATATTGTTAAAATAGATTTTTATTTCATCGTCCTTTTCGAGTTTTCCAATTAGGTAAAAAACTGCATTGTATGAACTAACATTATAGAAAGCATCTGTTGAATGAGCAAAAAGATATACGTTACCATTTTCATTTGGAAGAGAAGTTCCTCTTGCATGAGCGACTCCTTTTTTTAACGCAGGTAAAAATATATTTTTATTTAAGGGATCAACGTTTTTAATAATTGGAGCAACTGCGCCAATTTTTGGAATAACTATGGAAAAATCTTTATTTGGTGGAGTTAAATCTTCTTCTTTAACAATTGTTTTATTAACTTGATATTTTATTTCTTCTTTTGTGACTGGGTAAAAAATAAAAATCAAAAGAGAGACAGAAATAAAAACTAACAAACTCGAAATAATATTTATTAACTTTTTTTTGTTTTTATTTTTCACTGTAACCATTTGGATGATTTTTATGCCACTCATATGCAGATTTAATTATTCCTTCTAGATCATACCTTGGAACCCATCCTAATTCTCTTTTTATTTTTTCATTACTGGCATATAAAGAATTGGCATCCCCTGCTCTTCTTGGACCGTAACTTACTTTTAAGTCAAGTCCTGTTAATTTTCCGACCATTTCTATAACTTCTTTATTAGAATAACCTCTCCCTATTCCTAAATTGAAAATTTCACTTTTGCCTTTTTCTAGGAATTCTATAGAAAGAGAATGTGCTTCAACTAAATCCAGAACATGAACATAATCTCTAACACATGTTCCATCAGGTGTTTCATAATCGTCTCCAAATATTTCTATTTCTTCCCCCTTAAGTGCTTTAATTATAATATTCGGAATAAGGTGACTTTCTTCAGGATGAGCTTCACCTATTAAACCATCTAAAGCTCCGCCTGCAGCATTAAAGTACCTGAGAGCTACGAACTTAATTCCATATGCGCTGTCATAATCTTCTAAAATTCTTTCCATTATGTATTTTGTTTCTCCATAGGGGTTTAGTGGATTTTTTGGATCGTTTTCTTCAACTGGAAGTTTTTCTGGATTACCATATACACCTGCTGAAGAAGAAAGAATTATTTTTTTACAATTTCCTTTTCTTACAGCATCCATCAAATTTAAAAAACCAACTACATTATTCCTGTAATACTTGGAAGGATTAGTATAAGACTCTCCCATCTGAATAAAAGAAGCCATGTGAATAACTGCATCAAATTGTTCGTTCTCAAAAAGATTGTTTAATTTTTCTGTCTCAGTTACTAAATCAATTTTTCGTAAATCAAATTCTTTTACTGCTTCAATGTGACCACATGACAAGTTGTCCAGGACAACTGTCATATGACCCTCAGCTTTCAGCTTTCGGATCATGAAAGAGCCAATGTACCCCGCACCGCCTGTTACAAGAATTTTTCTTTCCATTTTGGATATTTTTCTAAAACCTTACTAAAGGTTAAAACTCCCAAAGCTCCCCCTATTGTATCAATAAAGACGTCTCTTATCTTGGGTTCTCTTCCTGGAGTAAAAGATTGATGAAATTCATCAGTTAAACCATAAAGGCTAGCAATAACAATTGAAATTATTAAAGCTTTTTTCTTATCTACACCAGAATTTATCATTGCTCTATAAAGTAAAACAGCTAAAATCGCGTATTCAACTACATGGGCAGTTTTTTTGATTAAAAAATCCTTCCAATATATTTCATTAGAACTTCCCACTTGAAGTGAAGAAAAAGAAAAAATAATTAAACCCCATAGAATTGGAGGTAACCAATATTTAAGAATAGTAAAATTATTGGTTATTTGTTGTTTCATTCTTCCTATTATTATATATTAAATATCCCCCATAACCTAGAGAGCCTAAGCCTGAGAGAATAAAAAATATTGATAAAATTGGAGATTTTTTAGTTACTGATGCACCAGCAACAACACCTTCAGGTGATGTTTCAATTTTAATATCAGTTCCAGTAAGATTTATCTCATTTTTTTCTTCAGATTCTTCAGTTGGCGTTTCTTTAGGTGTAGCAGTAGTCGTGGGTTTTGTAGTTGCTGTTTTTGTTGGAGTGGCAGTTGCGGTTTTTGTAGGTGTTGAAGTTGGTGTAGTTGTACTGGTCGCCGTAGCAGTTTGAGTTGGTGTTGAAGTTGGTGTTGGTATAGGGGTAGCGACCAAAATATTTACCGATGGTGAATCATTATTTGTAGATGAATCTACTTTTCTAATTCTAATTTTATACTCCTTATTTCCTCCCAAAGTTGTCAATGCAAATCTAGACTTAATTGAAGCTGAAGCACTACCTTCAGAATTTGAAGTAAAAGTTGGCATGCTCGTCCACGCATCATTTTGTTGTAACCAATTTATATTCCATGTATCTACTTCTTCCAAATCAATTCCTCCAATAGATTTCGAGTAATAATTCGTATTTGCAGGTAATCCTAAAACACTAAAATTTACATCAAATTCCTGACCAGCAATAATATTTGCCGGATATGTATCAATTATTATTTCAGGTGCTGAGAAAGCTTGAGTCGGAAAAATGAAAAAAGGTAATAATAGTAAAAATATTAATTTACATTTACTGTACATGCAGGTAAAAACTTATAACTCCACTTCCGTGTTCAATATAAACTATATTAATAATACTACTTCCACAACTTTCACTTGATTTAAAAAGTGTTCCATCAGAGGGAGCTCTAATTACATCCGAGGATGTTGAAACCATATCAAGACCTGTGTGAATCCCACCTGAATAGGAATATCTCCATGAATATGGTGTATGACCATAATGTTGTGTAAGCCTAATTACATCTTGAATTGGCCATTGCCAATTTCCTGACCCTATTGAGGTATTTCCTCCACCATTTTGTTCATCAATCATGCTTTTATTTTGCATAAAGGCAACTGGGTCTGTCCATGCATTATCACGTCTTATTTCAAAATGTAAGTGCTTACCTGTTGAACAACCTGGATAGCCAGAATTTCCCACCAGCGCAATTGGTTCCCCCGCCTTAACAGGTCCTACTTTAGTTCCAGAAACCAAGGCTTTTTCAATTGCTGCTTTTTCAGCCAAAGCTTGAGAAAGCAAAGTTTGATATTTCTTTTCATCATTTTTAGTTTGAAGAAGTAGAGCATTCTTAGCAGATTTTTGAGTATTTAATTGCTGTTGCTGACTTTCAAGTTTGTTTTGCAGTTCTTCTTGATCTACTTTTTCTTCTTTGTAAGTGTTTTGAGCTTTGGTAAGCCTTTCTAATAAATTCCTGTCAGCATCCTGAATTTTTTTTAGATATGTAAATCTACCAAAAGCTTGACTTAAATTATCAGATGAAAGAATTAAGAGAAGTGGATCTTCCACTCTTGCCATTTTGTAAGTTTCCACAACTCTTTCTGAAAAGGCTTTTGTTAAAGAATCCAAAGATCCTTCAAGTTGATCTATTCTTCCAGAAAGAAGACCTATTTGTTCCTCAGTTTGGGCAATTTTTAACTGTGTTAATTTAATCTGTGCATCAAATTGGGCAATTTGATTTTGTAAAGTTTTACCAGAGCTTTGCAAATTAGTGATATTTTGTTCATAGCAAGTAATTCTTTGATTAACATCCCCGTTACAATCCTGGGCATTTACTTGAAAATTAAAAATGCTTGAAAGAGTTAGAAGAAATGTAAAGATTAAAATCTTCATCTTATCTTTTTTAAGGATCGCCCGACTGCGATAAGACTACCGAAAAGTGAAATGATAAGCCCTGCTACAAGCTCAATTACTAAAATCGTGAAGAAAAGGAGAAAGAAAGTTAAAGGATCTTTTGGAATAACCGGAATTTGGCCAAAGTAAGAGATTATTGATGGAGAAGCGTATAGCCAAAATATGATTGCAAAAGTCCAACCTATTAAAACTCCAACAATTGAATAGATTAAAGCTTCAAGAATAATTGGGCTTCTTACAAATGAAGGTGTTGCTCCAATCAAACTTAATATTTCAACCTCTCCTTTTCTTGTTGTCATTCTCATACTAATAATTACCAAAAGAACTAAAAATGAAGTTATAGCTAAAACACTTACAAAGACAATTCCTCCCAGCCTTAAATATAAACTTGCACTTTTAAGTCTCGCAACAACATCGGAAAGAGATTTTTCTCCACCAATATTTGCCGTAAAGCCAACTTGTTCAACTATCGCCTCACTCTTAACTTCTGAAATTATTGTCTCAGCCAGTTTGATATCCGTCACTGAAAATTCCAAAGAGGCCGGAAAGATTGATGGGCTTACAAGTTCTGCTAAAAGCGGATTATCAGAAGTTGCTTTTTTGTAAATTTCCAAGGCTTCTTCTTTGGAAACATACTTCAAATCTTTGATACGTATATCTTTACTTAGTTTAGTTTCTAAGCTAAAAACAGCTTCGGAGCTCGCATCATCTCTTAAAAATGAAATGATCTGAGGCCTTGTCTCAAAATATGACAAAGCTTTATTTGATGAATAAACAAGAATTGTCACCATCGTAGCAACAAAGAAAGTTAAGCTAAGTACAAAAATTGCCGAAATGGCCTGAAATGGAGATCTTTTTATTGCATCAACTGCTGTTTTTGTATGAATACTCATTTAATTATTTTACCATCATCAAGTTTAACTATTCTATGCTTTGCGTGTTTAATAATTCCCTCATGATGTGTTGCCATGATTATAGTCTTTCCTTCTTTGTTTATCTGCTCCAAGAGTTCCATTATCCCTTCGGCCGTCTTCCAATCCAAGTTCCCTGTAGGTTCATCTGCAAGAATTAATTTGGGATTAACTACTAAAGCTCGAGCTAGTGATACTCTTTGAAGCTCCCCACCAGAAAGCTGAGAAGGGAAAAGATTGGCGCGTTTATCAAGACCAACAAGCTTTAAAACGTGATTGACTCTTGTTACCCATTCATCACTATCTACATTTGAAACAGCCAAAGCAACTTCTACATTTTCAGAAACAGTCCTTTCAGGTAAAACTTTAAAATCTTGAAAGACAATTCCCATTTGTTGTCTTAAACGGGGAACTTCTTTGTCTGGAAGACTAACTATATTAACACCATCAAATAAAACCTCTCCTGAATCAGGTAATATTTCTCGAAGAATCATTTTCAAAATTGTAGTTTTTCCCGAACCTGATGGACCAGTCAAAAAAACAAATTCACCAGACTTAACTTCAAAGGAAATTTTATTAAGAGCATTAATCGAGCCAAAGGATTTTGTTACATCTGAAAATTTAATCATTACTTATTAAGGGTATCAAATGAAAAGAAGTTACTCAATGACTTTAATTTTTCCCACATCCATTAGCCAGCCTGCTTTCTTGCCTGAAACAGTTTGACCCCAAACTTTTACTTTTTTGCCTACAAATGGTCCCATATCTACAACGCTTGAAGTAAGGTAAGCATATTGTGATGGACCAACTCCACGGACAATATGATATGTTCCTTCCCCACTAATTCCTCCTTCTTCCAAAACACCTTCAGCAGTATCAGGATATTTGGATTCATCTGCAACACCTGCCTCATCTTTAGACACTTTAATTTCACCTGTAGTTCCCATTTCTGGGGTTTCTTTACCAGCGCCAGACAGAAGATAACCTGCTCCAATTCCAGCTGCAACAACAACCAATGAAATTAAAGCTAAAATTAAATTTTTCTTGACAGGAGTTTTAGTTTCAAGTTTACGTACAACAGGCTCTGTTACATTACTTGAAACTGGATTTAGGGTACTTTCCATACTTTATAAAATTACCACAAACAAATAAATCAAACAAGTAATGAAATTAATTTGTAAATTTAAGAGTTGCAAGAATTTGATTAAAAATAGATCTAAAATTGTTATCTTTTTGTATATATGCAAAAACCAATGCGTGTTGTCCACCATTCAATGGATAATAGTAATAACCCCTAGTATCATTTACAAAAGCAATGCCTTTATTATCAAGCAAAATACGTTTAGCTCCAGTCATCGATGCATATGCCGCATTATCCATAGTCGTTTTTTCATTCAATAAAAATTCTTCGAAACTTTGTGCGTTTAAATCTTCTACATAATAAACCGAAAAACCATCAAAGGGAGCATCTGTTCCCTCTCTAATCGTATCAGGATCAGAAAACGAAATTATGTCTACGCTATCAGAACTTTTAATCGAATAAGGCCCAGACACAACCCCTTCATTTCCAAAATTAAATGGATATTTAAAAGAGAAATTATATTTTGTATTTGTATATGTTTTCCAATCAGCAGTCGGGCTATTTGGTTCTGTATACATTGGAAATGTTGATTCCGGTTCAGAAGTTGGTGTTGTCAGATTCTGATTTTTGAATTCTGATAATTCTTTCGCTAGTTTCTGTGTTTGATATGCAAAAAAACCTGCAATAACTAGTGCAAGAAGCATGAGAATAAACAATAGAATAACTAAAAAATTATTTTTCTTAGGGTTTTCGTCTACTGTCTGCGTAACCGTAGTTTGTGGACTATCAACTGTTGGTGTTTGTGGTATTTGATCTTCCTGCATATATTCATTGTAACATCTTTTTTAAAATTTCTTTTCTTAACCAAAGTTTTTTTGTTACACCAAGATCTTTTTCAAAGTTAGCATCAATTAATTTGCCTAAATTATCCTTTATATTTTGGCTTTCAGTGTAAATATAATTTTTACCCTCTGAAATACTTGGGGCGGTCATAAACCATTCACTATTTCCAAAGTCTAATAATGTCTTTTTAATTACCTCTTTGTTATCGTTAATAAACTCATAACTATTCCACAATTCAATTTGTCCAATAGTAATTTTTATATTTTTTTCTGGAAAATCAACAACTTTTGTATCATTTCTAATGGCTAACTCTGGGTTATCTTTTGTCTGTTCCTCAGATTCTTTATAATAAATATCTACCCAGTCGGAAGGAAGAGATACATATTTTTTTAATTCTTGAAAAGCCTCTTGGTCTCTAGTGGTTGCTACTGAAGCATTGAAATTAAGAGTATTTGAAAAAATTGCTGTATACAAAAGATTTGCAGAAACTTTTGATATTCCTGTTTCTAAATTATATCTTTTGTATTCTTCCCAAATCAAAGTTGCACATGCTCCAACTTCATCAATTCTCACCTTAATTTTTTTGTCTTTCCAAAAATCTTGATATCCAAATCTATGATCATAAATCTCAATAATTTTATTTAATTTAACAAATTCTGGAAGAATATTTTTATTGGAGGCATCCACAATTACAAAATTAGTATCACCACTACCTAGTTTATTTTTATAATCTAAATTCCAACTTTTTATTGATTTAGTAACAGTGTTATTTAAAGGACCTGTTATAGCAAATTCTGACTTTTTACCTAGTTTTTCTAATAATTCTTTATATGCAATTCCGCAAGCCAAAGCATCAATATCAGCAAAAACCTTACCTGTTGTGATAATCGTCTTCATTATTTTAATTTTAATTCTGCTTCAATAAATTCATCCAAGTCTCCATCTAGGATAGAATCTGGGTTTCCTGATTCTACATTTGTTCTTAAATCCTTAACCATTTTATAGGGGTGAAGTACATAACTTCTAATTTGGTTTCCCCAACTTGCAGGTTTATATTCTCCTTTAATGTCTTTAAGATTATTTTTTTCTATCTCCTGCTGTCTTATCCAAAGTTTAGCTCTTAGAAGTCCTAATGCAATTTTTCTATTTTGTTCCTGAAACCTTTCAGTTCTTGCAGTGACTACAATTCCTGTTGGTAAGTGCGTTAGTCTTACTGCTGTTGAAACTTTATTTACGTTTTGCCCTCCATGGCCCCCTGCTCTAGTAAACTGCCAGTCAAGTTCTTCATCTTTAATTTCAATTTCAGGAAGGTCTGTAGCTTCTAAATCTGGAAGAACCTCAACCAGGGCAAATGAAGTTTGTCTTAGATTATTAGCATTAAAGGGGGATTGTCTGACAAGTCTATGTGTTCCAGCTTCCCCTTTTAGATATCCGTAAGCGTAAGGTCCTTTAATTTCAAATGTGACACTTTTTATGCCAGCTTCTTCTCCTGAAGTCGAATCAATTGGTTCTGTAGAATAACCTTTTCTCTCACAAAATCTTAGATACATCCTAAATATCATTCCTGCCCAGTCCATAGCTTCGGTTCCACCTTGTCCTGCATGAATTGTAATAATTGTATTTTTATTGTCATATTGTCCTGATAAATAAGACTTAAGTTCCAGTTTATCTATCTGTTTTTCAAGTTTTTTAATTTCTACTTCATCATCCATTAAGCTAACTATTTCAAGAGTTTCAGACACGTCTTCAATTTCTTTGATTTCATCTTTAAGGTTTGATAAATTCTGCAAAACTGTTTTTGCATTGTCTTGATCTTCCCAAAGTTTAGGATCGGTTGACAAGCCTTCCAATTTTCTTAGTTCTTCTTCTTTTTTAGGAATATCTAAAACTTCTATAAGTTTCTTCATTCTTTGATTTAAATCATCAATTCTTACTTTGATATCATTCATGGTTTATGCTTTTATACTATGGAGTGCATATTATAGCTTTAATTTTTGTAATTTC
>Ga0172379_10006810_pt1 | contig 15113 bp, 14 predicted proteins | sample GrowelOW334metaG_FD_119756 | JGI IMG/M metagenome (GOLD analysis project Ga0172379, IMG submission 119756) | Groundwater microbial communities from an aquifer near a municipal landfill in Southern Ontario, Canada - Groundwater well OW334 metaG | ecosystem: Environmental > Aquatic > Deep...
CGCCAAAGTAGCGACTAGTTGCTCTTCTTCTTTTTTATGCAATTCATCTAATTGTCTATTTTGTTTCTCTTCGTCAAAATCTGTTACCATATATGAATTATAGCTTAAATGGTATAATTTACATAATGTCTAAAGAAATTAAAACCTTAGTTTTACTTGATGCTCACGCTATAATTCATCGTGCTTATCATGCTTTACCGGAGTTTATGTCTTCTGCCGGTGAACCTACAGGAGCCCTTTATGGACTTTCTAGTATGTTGATGAAAATTATAACTGACTTAAAGCCAGATTACATTGTGGCTTGTTATGATTTGCCAGGAAAAACTTTTCGGCACGAAGCTTACGATGCATATAAAGCTGGTCGAGCGAAAGCAGAAGAATCTCTTATTGTACAATTAAAAAATTCTCGTCAAATTTTTGAAGCCTTTAATATTCCCATGTATGACAGCTCAGGTTTTGAGGCGGATGATATTTTAGGGACAATTGTAGAGAAGATTAAAAAAGACCCACGCCCAAGCGGGGCAGGTAAAAATATAAATATAATTATTGCTTCTGGTGATATGGATACGATGCAATTAATTGATGATAAAAAAGTGCAAGTTTATACTTTAAAGAAAGGTATTAATGACACCATTTTATATGACGAAGATACAGTTATAGAACGATTTCATTTTAAGCCAAAATTTTTATCAGATTATAAAGGATTACGAGGAGATCCATCAGATAATATTATTGGCATTAAGGGTATTGGTGAAAAGACGGCTGAAAGTTTAATTGTAAACTTTGGAACGATCGAAGAAATATACAAACAATTACGTAGCACGAATTATGAAGAAAAGTTTAAAAAATTGGGATTTTCTGATCGAATAGTGAAGTTGTTAAAAGATAATGAGGAAGAAGCTTTGTTTTCTAAAATTTTAGCAACTATTCGAACTGATGCACCAATAGATTTTGTTCTTCCCTTAAAAACTTTTTGGGAAAACGCAGACTTAACAAAAATTGAACAGATTTTTATTAAATTCGAATTTCGTAGTTTGTTTGGGCGTTTGAAAAACTTTTTTGAAAATAACACGGAGAAACTTGAGAAGAAAAATTCTTTGCCCTGCGATGGGTTGCAAAATTCTTCTTCTCAAGTTTCTCCTGCCAAACTTCAAGAAGCTAGTATTGCTCTTTGGCTTATAAATTCTGATATTCCCAACCCACAATTAAATGATATTTTAATGTTTGCAAATATACCATCTTCATCGATTGACCAAGGTTCTTTTGAAAATGCTTATAAATATATTTTAAAAAAGTTAAAAGAGAAAAATTTAGAAAAAGTATATGAAGAAATAGAAAAACCTATAATTCCTATAGTGAAAGAGATGGAAAATTATGGAATTTTAATAGATCAGAAGTATTTTAAAAAATTATCAAGTGAATATCATAAAGAATTATATATTTTAACTAAAAACATATATAAGCAGGCTGGCGTAGAATTTAATATTAATTCCCCTAAACAATTAGGAGAAGTTATTTTTGGTAAAATGGGGATAAGTTTAGGTGGAAAAAATAAAATAAAGAAAAACGCTAGCGGATCTTTCTCTACCAAAGTTTCGGTTTTAGAAGAATTAGAAGAAGATCATTTAATTATAAAAGAAATATTATTTTATCGAGAATTACAAAAATTACTTTCCACCTATATTGATGTTATTCCTAAAATGGTTAACACCGATGGCCGTTTACATGCTAAGTTTTTACAAAATGGTACCACTACTGGAAGATTTTCTTCCCAAGATCCAAATTTACAAAACTTACCAATTAAAACAGAATTAGGGAGAAGAATTCGAGGTGGTTTCATAGCGTCAAAAGGTTATAAAATGGTTGCTTTTGATTATAGTCAGATTGAATTACGGGTGGCAGCGATGCTCTCTGGAGACGAAAAGATGACTAAAGTTTTTTATGAGAAAAAAGATATTCATACTGGGATTGCTTCTTTTGTTTTTAATGTTCCTTTTGATCAGGTAGATAATGAAATGCGTCGCAAGGCAAAAGTGATAAATTTTGGAATTATTTATGGTATGGGAGTTTCTGCTTTACGTAAAAATCTTGGAGGAACACGTGAGGAAGCGCAAAAATTTTATGACAATTATTTTAATCAGTTTTCTGGACTACGAGATTATTTAGATAGTATTAAAGAATATGCAACGAAGTATTCTTATACAGAAACATTATTTGGTCGGAGAAGATATTTCCCTAATATTAATTCTAGAATTCCTTTTTTGAAAAACATGGCAGAGCGAACTGCAACCAACGCTCCTGTTCAGGGAACGGCTGCGGATATTATTAAATTGGCGATTAGGTTTGCTGGGGAAGATTTGAAAAAAGCTGGGTTATTAGATAAAGCTCATTTAGTACTTCAGATCCATGATGAGTTGGTTTACGAAATAGAAGAAAATGTATTAAATGAAGCTGAAAAAATAATAAAACAAGCTATGGAAGGGGTGCTAGAAAGGTCGTTTTTACATTATAAAACTGATATTCCACTTGAAGTACACTTTGGTTTTGGAGACAATCTTCAAGAAGTGAAGTAAGATATTTATGGTACAATAGAGATATGGAAAATAGTGACAAAAATCGTATTCATGGAGTGCATCACGTTTTAGCGCATTCTTACACCATGCATTTATCTTTGTTTTTGGTTGGAGTTGTGCTTGATCTTATTTTTCATTTCAAACTTTTTAATCACCCTTCTGCCGCACCTATAGGTATTTTCTTTTTAATTTTTGGAACATTTTTAATTATTTGGGCACAAAAAACTTCACGAAAACTTAATAAAAACAATATAAATAAAGAAAGTTTTCTACGTGGACCATATCGTTACACCAGAACTCCTACTAATTTTGGACTCTGCTTTTTGGTTTTGGGTTTTGGATTGATTATTAACGCCTTTTTTGTAATTTTATCTGCTTTTGTTTCCTTTCTTATTTCTAAGTTTGTATTTCTAAATAAGCAAGAAAAAATGTTAGCTGCCAAATACGGTGCTCCCTATCTCGAATATAAAAAGATGGTGAAGTTTTAATTCCTTGTTAAATATTTATGTTGTATCTTTTCTCTGGAGACGATTCTAAAAATAAAATTTTAAATTATGAAAAGTTCATAAAATCCATACCTTCCAGTACGGAAACTTTTTTTATAAACAGGAATGATTTTAACCCTGTTCAAGTTGAAAGTTTTTATTCTGGGGCGAGTCTTTTTTCAACTTTATCTGCGATAGTTTTTCAAAATATTTTGGAGTATGAAGAAATGCGTAATTTTGTTTTAGATAAGTTAAAACAAATGGGAGAGTCTCCAAATTTATTTATATTTGTAGAGAGCAAATTAAATAAACCAATATTGGATGCTTTTAAAAAAGCTAGGGGAGAACTCAATGTTTTTGAATTACCAAAGATAAAGTTAGAGAAATATGATAATTTTTTAGTGGCTAATGCTTTTATCAATAAAGATAAATTAAATACTTGGATTTATTTTAGGCAGGCAATGGATGTGGGGGTGGGGATGGAGGAAATTGTCGGAGTTATTTTTTGGAAAATCAAAGATACTCTAATTAAAAAAGATTTTCGTAAGTTTAAGGAGTCAGAACTTAAGGACCTTGCTTCCAAATTAAGCTATCTTTTACCAGAAGTTCGTAAGGCAGGCCGTGATGCTGAATCTGCTTTTGAACAGTTTTTACTTGAAGCTTTTAAATAAATTTATGGTCAGGAATAATTTTGTTTTCGTCAAAACAAAATTTTCACGACCCTGCCTCGTCTGTTTTTTCTGCTGAAAAAATAGGACGCTGTGGTCACACATAAAATTCTGTTGAATTTTTGCGCGACCCCACCTCGGCCTCGACAGGCCTGTGGTTCGCACAAAATGTTTTTACATTTTGTGCGCCCGCTCGGGATCGAACCGAGGACCTTATCCTTAAAAGGGATCTGCTCTACCAGCTGAGCTACGGGCGCATGTGTCTATTATTCTAAAAAAGAACTTTTGTTTTATATATAATCTAATGACCTACCAAAACAGCTACGGGCGCATATACTGACGTATATTTTCTTTAAAAATCAATATCTTATGATAGTATAAGAAATATGCCGAAAAATCAAGGAAATAGAGCAAATATTTTTAAATTACATAATCCTTTTCAACCGGCAGGAGATCAACCTGTGGCTATTTCAGAACTTGTAGAAGGGCTTCGTAAAGGGATGAAAAAACAGACTTTGTTAGGTGCCACGGGGACCGGCAAGACTTTTACAATGGCGAATGTCATTGCTCAATATAATAAACCAACGTTGGTAATAGCACATAACAAAACCTTGGCTGCTCAGCTAGCGCAAGAGTTTAGATTATTTTTTCCAAATTCCGCAGTGCATTACTTTGTTTCTTATTATGATTATTACCAACCAGAAGCTTATATGCCAGCTTCAGATACTTATATTGAAAAAGATGCATCTATTAATAAAGAAATAGATATGTTTCGTCATGCGACGACTCAAGCTTTGCTTACTAGAAGAGATGTAATAATAGTCGCATCAGTTTCTTGTATTTATGGTTTAGGTTCACCAGAAGAATATGAAAAAGTTAATTTAAAACTGGAAATAGGAATGAAGATGGACCGAATGACTTTAATGAAATCTCTTATCAAAATACATTTTGAGCGTACGAATGCAGATCTTAGCCCAGGAACTTTTCGCTCTCTTGGATCACGAGTAGAATTTATGCCAGTGTCTGAGGCGGTTATGTATCAAATAGAAATATCGAGTGGAACAATCTCAAAAATAACCAAAGTTGACCCAGTTTCTTCCCAAATTATTGAGGAATTTAAACAATCTTCTTCGGGCAAAGACTCTAGCCGAGCAAGTATTTTTATTTTTCCAGCTAAACATTTCATTACAGAAGATTTAAAAAAGAAAAACGCGTTAGTGAACATAAAAAAAGAATTAAATATTCAATTAAAAAAGTTTAAAAAAGAAAGAAAGCTTTTAGAAGCAGAAAGAATCAAAAGAAGAACTAATTATGATCTAGCTATGATTAAAGAAGTTGGTTATTGTAATGGGATTGAAAACTATTCTAGACATTTATCTGGGAAAAAAGAAGGCGAGCCACCAGAAACATTATTATCCTATTTTCCTAAAACAGGTTTTCTTACAATTATTGATGAATCACATGTAACCCTACCCCAGCTCCAAGGGATGTATGCGGGGGACGCTTCTCGTAAAAATACCCTTATAGAATATGGCTTTCGTTTACCATCAGCTAAGGATAATAGACCTTTGAAATATGAAGAATTTCAAGAACGAATTGGTCCTGTTATATATACAAGTGCTACTCCAAGCGAGCAAGAACGTAGTCAAAGTGAGCAAATTGTAGAACAGATTATTCGTCCGACTGGACTAGTGGATCCAGAAACAATTGTACGACCGGTTTCTGCGAGTGGGAAGACTTTTCCTGGCCAAATTCAAGATTTTATAATTGAAACAGAAAAAACAATTGCAAAAGGTTTTCGTGTTTTAGCGACAACCCTGACGAAAAAAATGGCGGAAGATCTTTCTGTTTACTTAAAGGATAAAAAAATAAAAGCAGAATATTTACACAGCGACGTGAAGACGATGGAGCGAATAAAGATTCTTACCCAATTTCGAAAAGGAGCGTTTGATGTTTTGGTCGGAGTAAATTTACTTCGGGAAGGGCTTGATTTGCCGGAAGTGGCCCTGATTGGTATTTTAGATGCCGATAAAGCAGGATTTTTACGTTCTGAAACATCTCTTATTCAGACTATTGGTCGTGCTGCTCGTAATAGTGAAGGGAAAGTTATTCTTTATGCCGATATTATGACAGATGCAATGAAAGAAGCCTTAAGGGAAACTACTCGTCGTCGAAATATTCAACTTGCTTACAATAAAAAGCATAATATTACTCCAACAACGATTATCAAAAAAATAAAAGATATTACAGAAGAATTAGAAAGTGAACACAGTAAGGCCGTTAATGCAGAATTGAAATTAGATTTAGAAGTTTTCAAAAAAGCTTACTCAAAAGAATTTATGAAAGAGAAGAAAAAAATTACTACAGGAGCACTACCTTTCTCTGATCAAGAGCTTGAAGCAATGCTTTATGAGAAAATAATAAAAATAAAAGAGCGTGAAATGAATAAAGCCGTTAAAGAATTGGACTTTGAAACAGCTGCTATTTTGCGAGATGAAATCGTGGTACTCAAAGCACGTTTGGAGAAAAAGTAGTAACATGGTAAATTGTAAATTAATAGACCCCCACACCAATCATTTATCTAAATAATTGGTGTGGGGGTAGACACCCCCTATAGACAAACGGAGGTGGTTTTATGCTTATGAAAAAGGATTTTCAAGACAAAATAATAGTTAAAGGGGCACGGACCCATAATCTGAAGAATATAAATGTTGAAATGCCACGTAATAAAATGGTAGTTATTACTGGTGTTTCTGGTAGTGGTAAATCATCTCTAGCTTTTGATACTATTTTTGCCGAGGGGCAAAGGCGTTATGTTGAGTCACTTTCTTCGTACGCTCGACAATTTCTAAATCAAATGCCGAAACCAGATGTAGATGAAATTACTGGACTTTCTCCAGCTATTTCTATTGATCAAAAATCTCGTTCTAATAATCCTCGTTCTACAGTAGCGACTATCACTGAGATATATGATTACCTTCGGGTGATGTATGCACGTATTGGGCACCCACATTGTCCTTTATGTGGGGAAGAAATAAAGAAACTTTCGAATGAAGAAATTTTAAATTTTGTTTTGGAAAGGGTGAAAGATTTCGAGAAAGCAAATTTTTCGCGCTTTACCCTAAAGGGCTCCGATACGCAGAAAAATTTGCTTTCTCGAAATCTTAAAGGTGGTAAAAGAAAAGTAATGGGGGTAGAGTGGGATGAGACTGAAATTAGTATTTTTTCTCCGATAGTACGAGGCAGAAAAGGAGAATATTATCAATTACTTTATGATTTACTTGGAAAAGGTTTTGCAGAAATTCGTTTAGATGGAGTAATGAAAAAACTTCGTGAACAAATTACTCTTTCAAAAAACAAGGCCCATAATATCGATATTTTAGTTGATCGTTTTGCCCTTCATGAGTTTATAGATGATAAAGAGGGAAGCCGAATGAGACTTTCTGAAGCTCTTGAACGTGCGCTTCTTGAATCAGATGGGCTGGTAATTGTTTCTTTTGGTGATTCAAAGCGGAAAAATGCTTTTTCTCAGGATCTCCTGCTTCGCAACGTCGACCATTCAGAAAAGCATTTTTCTGCTTTGAATGAGTTTATTATGTCTGCAAAATTTGCTTGTAAGAATGATGGGTTTTCTTTTCCAGAAGTTGAACCTAGATTGTTTTCCTTCAACTCACCTTATGGGGCCTGTCCGACTTGCAATGGCTTAGGTTTGAAATATTTTATGGGAGATGAACCATGTGATGTTTGTCATGGAGCGAGGTTGCGACCCGAAGCCTTGAATGTTTTTTTAGAAGCGAATGTTCTAAATGAAAAAGGCAAGATAAATAAAAGGAAAGTAAATATATTAAATCTAGCCGATCTATCTATTGCTGATGCACATGATTTTTTTAAAAATTTAAAACTTTCAGAACAAGAAAAAGAAATATCCATGCCAGTAGTACGCGAGATAGAAGCACGATTACAATTTATGCTAGATGTTGGTTTGGATTATTTACAGCTTTCACGCAAGGCGAATACTCTTTCGGGAGGGGAAGCACAGCGCATTCGTCTTGCTTCGCAGTTGGGCTCTAGGCTGGTAGGAGCCCTTTATGTGCTAGATGAGCCAACTATTGGGCTTCATCAACGCGATAACGATAGGCTTATAAAAACATTACAAAACCTCCGTGATTTAGGGAATACAATTTTAATTGTGGAACATGACGAGGATACTATTTATGCTTCTGATTACATTGTGGATATTGGACCTAAGGCTGGAGTACATGGGGGAGAGGTAATTGTTTGTGATTATCTTGAAAACGTGTTGACTGCTAAAAAAAATACAAATAATTCTAGAACACTTTCTTATTTGCGGGGAGAATCAAAAATTGAAATTCCTAAAAAGCGACGTTTAGCAAAAGGAGTACTTAGAATTATTGGGGGAAAAATTTTTAACATAAATAATTTAAATATAGAAGTTCCTCTAGGGGTGATGACTGTGATCACTGGGGTTTCTGGTTCTGGGAAAAGTTCTTTAATGTATGAGATTCTTTATAAAAATCTTCAGGCTCGTTATGAACGTAAATATCGAACGGCAAAAGTTTTTAATTGTTCTTCATTTTCTGGGACTGAATATTTATCAAGGGTTATTCTCATTGATCAGTCACCTATTGGTCGGACTCCACGTTCAAATGTGGCTACTTATACTGGCGCTTTTACTCATATTCGTGACCTTTTCGCTACTACCGAGGAAGCTAGGCTTCGCGCCTGGAAAGCCAATCGTTTTTCTTTTAATGTGAAGGGTGGGCGTTGCGAAGCATGTGAGGGAAATGGCGAAATAGCAGTAGAAATGCATTTCTTACCAACTATTTATGTTACTTGCGATGTTTGTAATGGAAAACGTTTTGATAAAGAAACTTTGATGGTAAAATATAAAAAGAAAAATATTTACGAAGTACTTCGTATGACAGTTGAGCAAGGACTAACCTTTTTTCAAGATATTCCAGCTATTTCTGATCGGTTACAAACTTTAATGGATGTTGGTTTGGGATATTTAGAGTTGGGACAATCAGCAACGACACTTTCTGGTGGGGAAGCACAACGGGTAAAAATTTCTAGTGAGCTTTATCGCCCACATCTTGAAAAAACTATCTATCTTTTAGATGAGCCAACCGTAGGGCTTCATTATGATGATGTGCAAAAACTTCTAGAAGTTTTAAATAAGCTTGTTTCTAAAGGCAATACAGTGGTAACGATTGAACATAATCTTGATATTGTTAAGAGTGCGGATTACATTATAGATATTGGTCCAGAAGGAGGGATAAACGGTGGCACTATTGTTGCCAAGGGAACACCAGAAGAAGTAGCCAATAATGCCAAAAGTTATACTGGAAAATATTTAAAAAGAGTTTTAAGGAGACAGAATGATAAATAAAAATTTAAAAAAACTAAATATTCCAGATAAGCCAGGGGTGTATTTTTTTAAACGAGGTAAAGAAATTTTTTATATAGGCAAAGCCACTTCACTGAAAGATCGAGTCAAAAGTTATTTTGGAAAAGACTTAATTGAAACAAGGGGACCAGCACTAGTGGATATGGTTTTGAAAGCAGATAAAATAGATTGGGAGGCGACTGACAGCGTTTTAGAAGCACTGATTTTGGAAGCTAATTTTATTAAAAAATATCAACCAAAATACAATACGAAAGAAAAATCTGACAAAAGTTTTAATTATGTAGTTATAACTAAAGAAAAATTGCCGAAAGTTTTAGTGGTGAGAGGAAGGGTTTTGGGGAATTATAAAGGTAATATTTTTGGTCCCTTTACGAGTGGTTCTCAATTATCTGAGGCGCTCAAAATCCTTCGTCGAATTTTCCCTTTTATTGATAATAACTCTAGTAAAAAGCAAAATTATGAATTTTACAAACAACTCGGATTAACTCCCGATGCATTGTCTCCGAGTAAAATGTATTTACAAAATATTAAGTATTTAAAACTTTTTTTCAACGGTAAAAAGAAAGACATCATACGTGATCTAAAGAAATTTATGATGCAAAAAGCAAGGGAAAAAGAATTTGAGAAAGCGCAAGAATTAAAAAGACAACTTTTCGCTTTGCAACACATAAATGATGTGGCACTTTTAAAAAACGAAACAATGAATCATGGAAATTATTCCCGCTTTACCCGTCAAAATCCGACGGGCTCCGACACGGATAAGAATTTCCATGATTCATTATTTCGCATAGAAGCTTATGATGTAGCGCATTTGAGTGGTAAAAATATGGTTGGAGCGATGGTAGTTTTAGAAGATAGGGAAGTAGTAAAAAATGAATATAGAAAATTCAAAATCAAAACTCAAAATAATGCTAATGATACTGGTGCATTAGCTGAAATCCTTTCTAGAAGATTTATCCATCGAGAATGGGTTTATCCAAATTTAATTGTTGTCGATGGAGGGATAGCTCAGATAAATGTAGCTAGAAGGGGTTTAGCTAGTATGGGAATAAAAATTCCCATAGTTTCAGTTGTTAAAGATGAAAAACATAAACCTAAAGCTATTATAGGGAATGAGAAATTCTCATTAAAATATAAAAGAGAAATTTTATTAGCGAATAGTGAAGCACATAGATTTGCTATTGCTTACCATAAAAATATGAGGAATAAGAATTTTTTAAGATGAAAAAAAATCAAAACAATATTTTAATAATGCACAATATTCGAAGCGTGGAAAACGTTGGGGCAATTTTTCGCACAGCTGATGCTGTGGGAATAAATAAAATTTATTTAACTGGTTGCACTCCTTGTCCACTCGATAGATTTGGAAGGAAGAGAAAAGATTTAGCCAAGTCTGCTTTAGGCGCGGAAGAATTTGTGTCTTGGGAATACAAGAAAATAATTTTCCCAATAATTGCGAAATTAAAAAGAGAGGGTTTTTTAATTATTGGTATTGAACAGGATAAAAAATCAGTTGACTATAAAAAAGTATCCGCCAAAGGCGGACCAGCCTTTGGCTGGAAAGGGGGCTTGGTTTTTATTGTCGGGGCAGAAGTGACAGGAATACCTAAAAATATTTTAGAAAAATGTGACGTAATTGCTGAGATTCCAATGAAAGGAAAGAAAGAATCCTTAAACGTCTCTGTGGCAACTGGCGTGGCGTTATGTAGAATTTTGAATATATAGATATTAAAAGCAATTTTTAAAAAGCAATCTATCTGGCGAAGCTTCGCCAGCGAACTTCTCGTCGCTCAAGAAAACAATAAGCAGAATACTGCTTTTGTTTTCTAAGCTCCTGCGAAAGGCTTTTAAAAAACTCTTTTTATATCTATTTCTGGTGTATTGAACAAAAATGTGCGCTACGGCCATTGATGATTTTTCTTTTAATTACGCCTTTACATCCTTTTTTTCTGCATTTTTCTCCGGTGCGTCTGTAGGCTTCATGGTGAAGTTGAAAGTTGCCGAGTAGTCCATAAATATTGCGGTAATCTGACATTGAATCTCCACCAAAATCTATACCTTTAGTTAAAACTTCTTTAATAGCTTTAAATATTAATTTGATTTCACCTTCTTTTAGTTTGGAAACTTTTCTCTCTGGATGTACACAAGAATACCAAAGTATTTCATCAGAATAAATGTTGCCAATACCGGCAACGATGTTTTGATCTATTAAAACAGTTTTGATTTTACCGTTTGGTTTTCTATTTAATCTTTCCTTTAATACTTCTAAGGTGAATTTTTTATCCAGTGGTTCTGGACCAATATACTTTAAGTGTTTACTGTCGTGTATTGTTTTTGTATCTAATAAAGTTATTTTTCCAAATTTTCGCATATCCGAAAATACTAAGTATTTTTTATTAGAAAGAGAAAAAATTACATGAGCAAATTTAATTTTTTGGTTTTTCCCATAAAAAAGGTATCCAGTCATCTTTAAATGTATTAGAATTGTTTTGTCTCCAGAAATATTTATTAAAATATTTTTAGCTCGTCTTTCTATGGACAAAACTTTTTTATTCAGAATTTCTTTCTTAAAAACTTTGAAATATTTAGGATTAGCCACTGATTCTTTCTGACGGTTATCTGTCGTAGACAAATCAGTCCAAACGTCTTTTATCGTTAGACCTAAAATCGTTCTTTTTAAACCTTTTGTAGTTGTTTCAACTTCTGGGAGCTCAGGCATGCTATTATTGTACTACAGTGAAGAAATTATTATTTATATCTATTTTTATAACTTTTCTACTTTTTCCAATATCTTGTGTAAAAGCAAGTGTTCCTATTAAAATTCTTTTAGTTCCTGGTCATGACAATGAAGTTTGGGGTGCTCAATACGGGAACACGAAAGAAGCTGACATGAATCTAGCATTGGCAACTCAAATTTATAATCTTTTGAAAAAAGACAAAAGGTTCGATGTTCATATTACTCGAAATAAGGATGGGTATACGAAAGAATTTTCGGATTATTTTACTAATCACCAAGCCGATGTATTAACTTTCAAAGAAAATGCTCAAAAAGCAATGCAAGATAAAATTGCTAATGGAAGTTTTATTGAAAAAGCAAATACTCCACACAATAATGCTAGTGAAGACATTGCTATAAGATTGTATGGATTTAATAAATGGGCGAATGAAAATAAAATGAATGCAGTGATTAATATTCATTTTAATGATTATCCTAGGGCAGACAAATGGACATTAGGAGAATACAAAGGTTTTACTATTTACATGCCAGATGGGCAGTTGGCTAATTGGCGGGGGAGTGGGCAATTAGCTGCCAATATTTTTACTCAATTAAGAAAAAAGTATAGTACAAGCAATTATAAAAAAGAATTAGGTGGATTAATTCCTGACCAGAAGCTCATTGCCTTGGGTGCTAATGATACTCTTTTGTCTTCTGTCCGCTCTATTTTAATAGAATATGGTTATATTTATGAAAAGAAATTTAGAAAAAAAACTACTAGGGAGCAAGCCTATAAAAATATGGCATCTATGACTGTAACTGGAATAAAAAATTATTTTTTTGTTAAATCAAAAAAGTAATTTTTGAGGTAAAAAATTATTTTTTACCTCCTCCCAATATTTTTAGTGCTTCACGAATTTTAGTATTAGTGTTTGCATCAGGAGTCACTTTTTTAAGTGCCTCACGAGCTTCGTTTTGCCCATAGCCGAGAGATTTTAAAGCCTCTAATACATCAAGTTCTCCTTGTAGAGAGCTCCCTTCTTTAACTTCACCCATTTTATCTCGTAATTCAATTACAATTCTCTCTGCAGTTTTTTTACCGATTCCTGATATTTTTATGAGGTAGGATGTGTCTCCAGTGCCAATGGCCTTTTTTAATGTTTCAATCGAAGCGATTCCTAAAATTGCAAGAGCTGATCTCGGCCCGATGCCAGATACATTTATGAGCATTTCAAAAAATTCCAATTCTGGGCGTTCTAAAAATCCATATAAATCTAGTACGTCTTCGCGTACGTGAGTGTGAATCCAAAATGAAACAAGTTCACCTTTTTCTTTTTGTTTAGATAAAACATCTGGTGAAACATTTATTTTATAGCCAACTCCGTTCGTTTCTACGATTAAAAATTTATCTGTTTTTAAAATTATTTTCCCTTTAATGCTTCCAATCATAAGTTAATCATAGCAATTAAATGCTTTTTTTACACCTGTTGACTTCTAGTTAAAAAGAGACATAATGGTAAAAAATATAAGTTCGTTTAAAAACTGAGTAGTAATAAAGCTACTTAGTAAAAAAATATTGACACACAAAAAGTGTAGAAAGGGGGAACAATGAATATCATCGAGGTGATTACTGCAGGAGATTTGGATCTCTGGATCTACGAAGAGCAAAAAAGAAGGGAAGTAGAAGGGAACGTTATTCGACGTGTCATAGTGAATGATCCAATTTTATCAAGGCGGTGTCTGAGTCGATTAGACTTGGAAATTATTAAAGGGGAAAGAGAGGGTTTCTACTCTCTTTACTTTGAGGGGCTAGTCTTACTAGCTTTGTGTAGGCAGTCAGCGGAGTATATGTATTGTTTGTATAAAAACAAAGCTGGGCAACTTGTCAGTAATTGGCACTGGATGGGTTATAAATTGAATCAGTGCTATGTAGTGCCGATGATAAAAAATCAATAAATCTAAAACCGTTTTTCAATAGAGATGCCGTTCTCTTTGAAGGGCGGTTTTCTCATTTTTATAAGAAATATTGCATTTTATTGGATTTTTTGATACATTATATTTATGCCTATAACACAATCAGCTAAAAAAGCAGTTCGCGGTTCGCTTCGCAAAAAGGCCTTTAATGACCAGCGCAAGCGAGTAATGAAAGAAATAATTAAGAAAATTGAGAAAATTGCTAAAACAGACAAAGCTGAAGCTAAAAAGATGCTTAGTACTGCTTTTCAAGCAATAGATAAATCTGCGCAAAAAGGGGTGATAAAGAAAAACAATGCTGCTCGCAAGAAATCTCGTTTATCAAAATTAATCAAATAAAAAATTATATTTTTAGGGTACAGATTTTTTGAAGCTTAAAAAATCCTGAAGTTCTCGGCTCGTCAGCCTCGAAACCCCCTAAACATAACTTTTATTTTTAGAACATGAATCATTTACTTGAATTTTATGGAACTGAATGCCCACATTGTGTGAGTATGCACGAGCTTGTGGAAAAATTGGGGAAAGAAGAGGGGATAAAAGTTGAAAGTTTAGAAGTTTGGCATAATAAAGAAAACGAAAAGCGTTTATTGGAATTAGATAAAGATATGTGCGGCGGAGTGCCTTTTTTTTATAATACAAAAACCAATAAATTTATTTGTGGCTCAGATAGTTATGAAAATTTGAAAAAGTGGGCCAAAGGAGAAGAATTTACCCAATAAATAAAGTAAAAAATAAAAACCCCGACCTAAGTCGGGGTTTTTATTTTAGAGAATATTACGCACGTTGTACGTTTGTAGCATTCAATCCTTTTGGTGACTCTTCAGTTTCAAAAGAAAGAGTATCTCCTTCCTTCAATTCATCAAAGGTTACGCCAACAAGAGAATTGCTGTGAAAGAATAAATCTTTCTGTAGCCCTTCAGCTGTTATGAAGCCGAAACCTTTATCAGTGAGTCTTTTTATTGTACCAGTCATTGATTTTTTTAGTTAAATTTTTAAATACAAATAGATAAACTTAAGAAATCGACTTTTCTAAACTCTTCTCGCACCTACTTTGTATATGAAGTATATCACAAAACAACCTAATTTGTCAAGTCTTTCTCCGAGTTATCCACATATCATAATATATGTCAATTTTTTTGTTATATAATTATATTAATTATGACTAAAAATAAAAAAATTGTAGTGTGTATTGTGGTTTTAGTTATTATTATTTTAATTTTACTTTCTCTTTATTACTTTATGCGACCTAAGTCAGCTCCTCCACTAACC
>Ga0172379_10006812_pt1 | contig 15112 bp, 22 predicted proteins | sample GrowelOW334metaG_FD_119756 | JGI IMG/M metagenome (GOLD analysis project Ga0172379, IMG submission 119756) | Groundwater microbial communities from an aquifer near a municipal landfill in Southern Ontario, Canada - Groundwater well OW334 metaG | ecosystem: Environmental > Aquatic > Deep...
GGCCGGGTGTAAATTGAGCGGTGGCGAAACAGCGGAAATTCCTGATATGCATCGCTATCCCTGGGTCTTTAACTTGGATGTTGCAGTGGTGGGATTTCCCAGTCCTGATTTAACGTATATGCCAGTTTATCCTGGTCAAAAACTGTATGGCTGGAAGTCGTTTGGTCCTGGTTCGAATGGGTTTTCTCTTTTGCGCAAAGTCCATGACCTCAAGATTAGAGAAGATTTTTGGTTTCATATACGACAGGCTTTCGGTTTGAAAAACAAGAGCATTGATCGGGTTATTGAAAATATGCAAAAACCCAGAGCAGAGCTTTATGGACAGAGCTTGACCGACGCGCTTTTGGTTCCCACCCCAATATGGATACCGGAAATTGAAGCCCAACGTAAACGTGGCGTAAAGTTTTCCGGTCATGCCCACATCACAGGGGAGGGAATGCCTGGTAATATTCCCAGAATACTTCCCAGTAATTGCATGGTTGTTATTGATCGTGGCACATGGGAGCGTCCGGCAATATTCCGCTACACGCAGGACATTGGGAAAATCAATCAGTCTGAAATGGACCGGACTTTCAATCAAGGCATTATGGTTGTATCAATCGTAGATTTGTCCGGAGCACTTCCCAATGATCCAAATTGTATAGAAATTGGTGAAGTTGAGAGTCGTCTTGGCTATGCTAATCAAGTGGCCTTTACAGGCAGGCATCTTGAGGAATAAGGATTTTTTTCTTGGTCGTGTCGTTTTTGGTGAATTTTGCTCGAGTTCCGGTGGCTCTCTTATGAGAGTTCACCGGTTTTTCACATATTTGACGTTCTGTCTCAATTTGCTATGGTATAGGCATAAAACAAAAAGCTAGACCATTAAGGAGGGTTGGCTTTTTTGTTTTCCATTCTTTGACAATAGAAAATTCAAAATGCGCAAGACTAAAATCGTTTTCTATTGGCTTTTAAGGCCAGTTGAAGCATATAATCTCACATTGTTTCTATTTATAGCGAATTATATATCTAAAGGAGGAGGAATATGGAAGATAAACTAGACATGGCTGCATTAGCGGCGTTACTAAGCGGAAAGACGTTGGCGGAGATACATGAAACAATCGATATATTCAGACAGGGCGCAGAGGACTCTTTGAGTCAGTTGCAAAAGATTGAAAGCACTAGCCGTCAACTTTTGAGAGGAATTGTTCTTGAATTGTTATCAGAAAAGCAGAGCGAAAGCCTTCCTCTGTTGGAAAAATTTGCGTTTGACTCAAAACCCAAACATAAAAATTTTCCACTGCTTCTGGTGGCGATGAAAGCGCATATTCCCGTATGGCTTTTTGGCGATACCGGGAGTGGCAAAACTACAGCAGCAGAATTGGCAGCGGAAGCTCTGAAATTGCCTTTCCGGCTTATTTCAGTTTGTCCAACAACCACCAAATCAGAACTGTTCGGGTATAAGGATGCTAATGGAACATATCACCCGACCGCGTTTCGTGAAATTTTTGAAAATGGCGGAGTGTTTCTGATTGACGAGATCGACAACGGAAACCCATCCATTCTGTCAGTTCTGAATACTTCATTGGCAAATGATTGGTGTTCTTTTCCTGATGGAAATATAAGACGCCACGAGGATGCAATTTTTGTTGCTGCGGCCAATACCATTGGTCGTGGAGCAGATATTCGCTATGTAGGACGAAATGCGCTCGATGCCACTACACTTGACCGTTTCGTCTATGTCCGTATGGATATTGATGAAAATCTTGAGCGCGCACTGATTGGTGGCATTTGGGATGAGTCAATGCTAATAGATATCGATGATGATAATAAGGTCAGCATTGAAGGATGGCATGATTTTGTAGTTCGTGTTAGAGGAACGTGTCAAGATTTAGGGGTCAATCATATTATTTCTCCCAGGGCTACCCTTTATGGTTATCGGTTAATTCAGGCTGGCATAGGAGAGGAAAACCTTATGCAGATGTGTATTTGGAAGGGAATTCGCGAAACGGACAAAAGTAAGATAGAGCAGTATCTGCGAGGAACATCTATTGAGCCATCTCTTCCAGTGATTCGTATTGTTCCCGATGAGGACGACGACATACCTTTTTAGTATTGAAGGAGGAGTATTATGATAAACGAGACACGTGAGCAAAGTGGGCGGGTTTACTATTTGCGTTATTTTTGCGATTGGTTAGATTTTGTTTCGATTGCTGAAAAAGTTCAGGCTGGTTGCAAGGGACAGAAATACGGAGGCATGTCTTGTGGTAGTCTCAATGATGGCGAAGAAAGAAAGAGGTGGTCCGGCACAGGTTCGCTCTTGGAAGCCATTAGACTTGCTCATCAAGGTTGGCCAGAAGGAAGATCTGAGGTATTGGAACTCTCTGGTAAAATAAATATCGAGGAATTGTTATCCCATACCCAAAGATTTTCTCGAAGTCTGGATATGGCTGGCGATGAACCGGATATAGATTGCTTCTTGCAGGGTGTTCCAGAGAACATGGTTACCCTACAAGAATATATTTCTTCCGGATATGGCAAGGTGTTGCGCTTTTTTTTGAATAGAACCGTATCTTGTGGTGTGGACACGAGAGTGATTATCAGAAAAGGTGTCGCCTTATGCAGTATGATTAAAACAATGACACTGCTCGGATATGCGATTGAGGTAACCCTTACAATCGCAATTAAGCGAGGTAATCGCAATTATGAAGTGTTTATTCCCGTGCTTCATGCGGGTGATCCGATAAATATGGACACACTCGCGTTTATGTTTATTCACCCAGCTGTTCTAAGACGCCTGTGTTTTGCAGTTGCTGAATGCGAACCTTCTGAAATTAGAAATCATTTCGGCTTTAGGGATGATAGGGACTATGGTATTCCAACACAACCAGTATGTGTGCCGGAAGGTGTCATTTTGTTTGACTGGGAGGATGGCTTGTTGGATGAGGATAGTCAAATCATGCCTTATGTAGTCGAAGTTTTGCAGAGGGTAGGGATTAATGTTTCCGATACTTAATGGTTTTTTGTGTAGTTCCCCCTAGCTTGCCTTATTTGGTGGGCTAGGGACTTTTTATTTCTGATTTACTATTGACACAAACCAACATCTGCGATAATATTTTATTGAAGAAATAATAAGTAGCTGACTTTTTTTATGTTGGACAAGAAATTAAAAGAAGCGTTGGAACTTTTGGGAGGTAGGGCAGTCATCAAAGACCAGGACGAGCACTATATCTTGCTCACTTTACGGGAATTTCGCAAGATTCGTCAAGAGGGTGTTTCAGGCTTGACAAAGCAAGAATTAGTTGATAAGATAAATAATGATATCGCTAGCTGGAAGTTTTCGCAAGAAGAAGACCAATTGGCCGAGATTGAGTTGGAAACTCTGGGTGAGATTAAAAACGATGAAGTGCACTATGAAAGAGTGGCTCAAGCCTAGAAGTTATCCACAACATAAGCACATTTTTTATTTGTCAAAAGTATTTTTTTAGGGTAAGGTAGTATTTGTGTTAAAATTTAATTAAATTTAATAATAATAAAAAATCGCAAAGCTGTTGCGGGAATAATTTTTTTTCTAAAAAGAAAATTTCCGAACGCCTATGCGTAAGCTATCAAACATATGGCAGCAGAAAAATTCGCAAGAACCAAGCCTCATGTTAACGTCGGAACTATCGGTCACGTCGACCATGGAAAAACCACGTTGACCGCGGCAATCCTTCACGTGCTCAGTTTTCTTGGACAAGCCAAGGAAAAAGGCATTGATGAAATTGACAAAGCTCCGGAAGAAAGAGAGCGTGGAATCACCATTGCTACCGCTCACTGTGAATATGAATCCGCAAAGAGACATTATGCTCACGTGGATTGTCCGGGACATGCTGATTATATCAAGAATATGATTACTGGCGCTGCTCAGATGGATGGAGCGGTTTTGGTGGTGGCAGCGACTGACGGCCCAATGCCTCAGACTCGCGAGCACATCCTTTTGGCTCATCAGGTTGGTGTGCCGGAAATTGTTGTGTTTTTGAATAAGGTTGATATGGTAGATGATGCGGAATTGATTGATTTGGTTGAGGCGGAAGTGCGGGAGCTTCTTACTAAGTATGAATATGACGGAGAAAATGCTGTTGTAATTCGGGGTTCAGCCTTGAAGGCTTTGGAGGCTAAGTCAGCTGAAGATGAAGCAGCTAAGCCCGTGCTAGACCTGATTGCCGCTTTGGACGAAAAAATTCCTGATCCAGTTCGCGAGATGGACAAGCCTTTCCTTCTTCCAATCGAAGATATTTTCACAATTGAAGGTCGTGGAACGGTGGTGACCGGAAGAATTGAAAGAGGTGTGATTAATATTAACGAAGAAGTGGAAATCATCGGACTTCGCCCAACACAAAAAACGGTTGTGACCGGAATCGAAATGTTCAATAAAACTTTGGATCGCGGTGAATGCGGAGATAATGCAGGGCTTCTGATTCGTGGAATCAAAAAAGAGGACGTGGAAAGAGGTCAAGTTTTGGCGAAACCGGGTTCAATTACACCGCACACAGAATTTGAATGTGAAGTATATATTTTGACCAAAGAAGAAGGTGGACGGCATACCCCATTTTTCAAGGGCTATAAGCCACAATTCTATGTTAGAACAACTGATGTGACTGGTGAAGTGATGCTTCCAGAAGGAACAGAGATGGTGATGCCAGGGGACACCGTGAGCTTCAAGGTTGTTTTGGGTGCACCTGTCGCTATGGAAGAAGGTATGCGTTTTGCTATCCGCGAAGGTGGACGCACAGTGGGCGCCGGAGTAGCCACTAAGATTATTAAATAAGTTTTTCGAGTTTTTTCTTTGTCCAACACTAAAAAAATTAGCTAAAAACGAGAGTAGTAACAGAAATTTGACGGATTAAATGTTATGTGCTAAAGTTCTCAAATGTGGAATTAGTGTTGGATTATAGAGAAAATTATTTAAAAATTCGTACAAATTGATGTCAAAGAATGAAGAAGAGGTAAAAACAAGAATCAGGATCAAGATCAAGGCTTATGATCATAAAATTATTGATCAGTCAGCTCGGCAGATTGTAGACACAGCCGAAAGGTCAGGTGCCAGTATCGTGGGACCGGTTCCTTTGCCAACGGAAATTCGCAAATTTACCGTCAATAAATCAACGTTTGTGCATAAAGATGCTCGTGATCAATATGAAATGCGAATCCACAAACGCCTTATTGATATTATGAGTCCGACACCAAAAACCATCGACAGTTTGACCAATTTGGATCTGCCGGCAGGAGTGGATATTGAAATCAAGATGTAGCCTTTACGAATTACTAATCGATACGAATATACTAATCTGAAACAAAGAGTCTGAAAACATAAAAGAAGTTTTCTTGGACTCATTCGTATATTCGTACAAATTAGTAATTAGTAAAGAAAGACCTAGTTAAAGTCCGTGCCCGAGCAAAGTCGGCGTCGCCGGATACTAATCTAGCCAAGAAAGAAATTTCTTAACCTCGAAAGAGGCTTTCGGCTGGTAGCGGCCGTTTTTTATTTCATATTAACTAAAATTATTTTATCTCAGAGGGACTAAGTCCCGAAGCTTCGGGACTTAGTCCCTAATAGCCGCAGATTATTTAGCAAAAAGTCATGAAATTCATTTTAGGCAAAAAAATTGGAATGACGACGATTTATGACGAGAAAGGCGCATTGAATGTGACGCTTTTGGAATGCGGATCCAGGGTGTCTCTAGTAAAAGAAAAAGCTAAGGATGGATATTGTGCCGTTCAAATGGAAATTGCCAAAACGAAAAATAAGAGCAAGAAAAAAGAGTTCCGCGTGGAAGGTAGTGAGCTGAAAAAAGATGACGCAGTGGATGTTTCTATTTTTGAATTAAATGAAAAAGTAATTATTTGCGGTACAAGTAAATCGAAAGGTTTTCAAGGTGTAGTGAAAAGACATGGATTTTCCGGAAGTTGTGCAACTCATGGTCACAAGCATGATCTTCGTGCTCCCGGTTCAATTGGTTCTGGTTTTCCAGAGCACGTTATAAAAGGAAAGAGAATGGCGGGGCGTATGGGGGGAGATCGTGTGACAACCAAAAATTTGAAAGTTGTGTTTATTGATAAGGAAAAAAATATTTTAGGAATTAAAGGGGCTATTCCAGGCATTCCAGGAGGAATCGTAGAAATTAAGGCACTATAATCTCAAAAAGTATGGCAAAGATTAAGGTTTACAATCCAGAAGGCAAAGAAATCGAAGAAATCAGCGTTTCTGATTCTGTTTTTGGCTTGCCTAAAAATGATGATTTAGTTCATCAAATTGTAGTGGCGATGGATGCGAATAAACGTCAAGTATTGGCTGATACGAAAACACGAGGGGAAAGAGCGGGTAGTGGAATCAAGCCTTGGAAACAAAAAGGCACCGGTCGCGCTCGTGTTGGTTCAAGAAGAACTCCGCTTTGGAAAAAAGGAGGCGTTGTTTTCGGACCAACGAGTGACCGAAACTACAAGCAAAAGATCAATAAAAAGATGAATCAGAAAGCGATTATGACAGTGTTGAGCGGAAAACTGAAGGATCAGGAGATTTTCATAGTTGACAAATTAAGTTTTACAGGAAAGAAAACCAAGGAAGTGGCCAAGATGCTCACAAATTTTAAACTTAAAGGCAAGACTTTGCTGGCTTTTTCTGAAACTGAAAAAGAATTCCGTCTAATGAGTCGCAATCTGGCCAAGGTGGAAAATATCCTGACGCCACAATTAAATGTGCTGGAGATGCTACGGAACAAGAATTTATTTATGAGTAAAGAGTCGGTGCTCTATTTGGAGGAGAAGTATAAGTAAGTTGAATTAAAATAATGAAAAATAACGCAAAGCCCAACGAGGAAAATATCCTCTCAAAAGTACTCATCTCCCCGATTGTAACTGAAGCGGCAACTGTTTTTATTGAGCAAAATAAATATATTTTCAAAATATCTCAACGCGCGACCAAGTTACAAGTGAAAATGGCAATCGAGAAAATATATAAAGTCAAAGTGGATAAGGTCAATACAGTCAAAGTCCCCAGGAAAAGACGAACTCGAGGTCGGATTCCCGGTTGTAAATCGGGTTACAGAAAAGCAATCGTAACATTGAAAGAGGGAAGCAAAATCGATGTATTTGAGGGAAAATAATTTAGTCTAAACTCTGTCATATGGCAATCAAGATTTACAAAAAAAATACCGCTGGACGACGCAATATGTCGGTTGTTAAGGTCGACTATTTGACTAAGAAAAAACCGGAAAAGGCGCTTTTGGCGAAACAGGGAAAATTGGCTGGACGATCTCATGGAAAAATTTCAGTGAGGCATCAAGGCGGAGGTCATAAACAAAGATATCGTATTGTGGATTTCTTACAAGACAAGCTGGGGGTGCCAGGACGGATCGCGGCAATTGAAAAAGATCCAAATCGAAAAGCCTTTATCGCCCTTGTAAATTATGCGGACGGAGAAAAGCGCTATATTTTGGCGACCGAAGGAATGCGCGCCGGTCAAGAAGTGCTCTGTGCCGAGAATGCTCCCGTGAAACTAGGCAATCGGGCGAAAATGAAAAATATTCCAATTGGTACGACCATCTGTAATTTGGAATTATTTTCCGGACGTGGCGGACAAATCATTCGTAGCGCGGGAAGTAGCGCAAGCCTTACGGCAGTGGACGAAAAAACAGCGCAGATCAAATTATCTTCTGGTGAGATTCGCTTGGTGAGTAATGAATGTTATGCGACGATTGGACAAGTGAGTAATTTTGAAAGCAATTCGATAAACCTAGGAAAAGCTGGCAAGAGTCGTTGGCTCAATATTCGTCCAGCCGTGCGTGGATCAGCCATGAATCCAGTCGATCATCCACACGGAGGAGGCGAGGGGCGACAAGGAATTGGACTTAAACATCCAAAAACTCCTTGGGGCAAACCAGCACTCGGCAAGAAAACAAGAAAAAAGAAGAAATATAGTAACAAATTCATTATTAAACGGAGAGTCAAGAGAAAATAGTCCCTACGAATTAAGCGGTCTTTACGAATTACGAATTTAGTACGAATATACTAATCGGAAGGAGTAAGAGATGATCGCCTAATAAAGATTTAAATTATTCGTATATTAGTACAGATTAGTAATTAGTAAAGAGAAACACATGACAAGAAGTCTGAAAAAAGGTCCTTATGTGGACGAAAGATTAATCAAAAAAGTGCTCGATAAAAAGCCTGGTGACAGAAGCGTCATCAAGACTTGGCTTCGCGCGGCAGTTATCTCTCCGGAAATGGTTGGTTTTACTTTTGGCGTCTATAATGGAAAAATATTTATTTCAGTTACTCCAACAGAAGAAATGGTGGGGCATAGACTTGGGGAGTTTTCGCTAACCAGGAAGTTTACGCGACACGGAGGTAAGATGCAAAAAGAAATGGAAACAGCAGCGAAGCAAAAAGAGGCTGATGCTTCAAAGGCAGCTAAGGTGTCCGATACGGCGAAAAAGAAATAGGTCTTTACTAATTACGAATTTAGTACGAATATACTAATTCGAAAAAGTAAATGCGAAGAATTTAAAAAGAAATTTGAACCCATTCGTATATTAGTACAGATTAGTAATTAGTAAAAATTTTATGAGAGTCACAGCAGAATTAAACAATTTAAGAATATCCCCGCGCAAAGTGAAATTGGTCGCTGATTTGATTAAGGGAATGGACGCACTGGAAGCGGTCGCTCAGCTTGAGGTGGCAATCAAAAAAACCAGCGGGTATATGCAAAAGCTTTTGCTTAGCGCGATTGCTAATGGTGAGAATAATTTTGGTCTTTCCAAGGGCAATTTGTATGTGATTGATGTTGTTGTGGGAGCTGGTCCGACCTTGAAGAGATGGATGCCGAAAGCCTATGGACGCGCCGGACAAATTTTGAAAAGAACTTCAAAAGTAAAAATAGTTTTGGAAGAAAGAATTGAGGGTAAAGATCGCAAAAGCAAAGAGCAGATGGAAAAGGAAAGGACGGAAAGAGCTAAGCGGGCGACGGAAGAGCTTAAAAAAGAAGAAGAGAAAAAGAAAGCAGCTAGCAAGGATGAATCTGGTAAAGAAGAAAGTTCCAAAGAAGCTAAGACAGAAAAAATAGTTGACGCGAAAGCTAAGAGTGGCGAGAAGAAGGGTGCCGTAGAGGCAAAGGGTTGGAAAAATAAGATATTTCATCGGAAGTCAATGTAGGTAGTCTTTACTAATTACGAATTTAGTACGAATATACTAATTCGAAACAGTAAACCTGAAAAGTTAAAGTAAAATTTATATTATTCGTATATTAGTACAGATTGGTAATTAGTAAAGAGAACAACTATGGGACATAAAGTAAATCCAGTTGGACTGCGCTTGGGAATTACTCAAGATTGGAAATCCAAATGGTTCAGCAAAAAAGATTATAATAAAAACCTCAAACAAGATATTGAGATCCGCTTAGCAGTGATGAAAAAATGGAAAGCCGCTTTTATTTCTGAGGTGGAAATCGAAAGATCTCAGGCAGCGGTAAAAATTATCATCAAAACTGCTCGCCCGGGAGTGCTTATTGGACGTGGAGGTAGTGGGGTGGAGGATATCAAGCATTACATTCAGAATACCTTTTTCAAAAGTAACCGAAAAGCAGATTTGCGGATTGATATTCAGGAAATCAAGAATTTTGAAGAGAGCGCGATGATTGTTGCTCAAAATGTTGCCGAACAATTGGAAAAAAGAATCCCCTTCCGTCGCGCGATGAAAATGATGCTTGAACAAGCGATGAAAAACACCATGATCAAAGGCGTGAAGATTGAAATGTCGGGAAGATTGGGTGGTGCGGAAATGTCTCGCCGAGAATGGTTGTCGAAAGGAACGTTGCCATTGCATACATTGCGAGCAAATATTGATTTCGCCAGAGCGACTGCCTTCACGACCTATGGAGCAATAGGAGTAAAAGCGTGGTTGTATAAGGGAGAGGTATTTGATAAGAAGTAGTCTTTACGAATTACGAATTTAGTACGAATATACTAATTCGAAACAGTAAACCTGAAAAGTTAAAGTAAAATTTATATTATTCGTATATTAGTACAGATTAGTAATTAGTAAAGAAGTAATAACTAAAAATAGTGAATTTTCTCAGAACAAACGTATGCTAATGCCAAAGAAAGTAAAACATAGAAAGGTGCAGAGAGGCGGAGCAATCCGTGGTAATGCAATGCGAGGAAACTCAATCAGTTTTGGCAGTTTTGGTTTGAAGGCGGTTGGGGCTAGTCTTGTTTCTTCTCGGCAGATTGAAGCGGCGCGTCGTGCCATGACTCGTTATGTGCAAAGAGGAGGCAAGATTTGGATTCGGATTTTTCCCGACAAACCAATGACCAAGAAAGGCGATGAAACCCCAATGGGCAAAGGAAAAGGAGCAGTCGATCATTTTGTGGCTGTTGTAAAACCAGGAACCGTACTGTTTGAGATGGATGGGGTAAAGATTGAAATTGCCAAGGAAGCGATGCGGTTGGCCGCGCATAAGTTAAATCTGAAAACTAAGTTTGTGGCGAAGGAAGAGTAGGTGGTCTTTACTAATTACGAATTTAGTACGAATATACTAATTCGGAACAGTAAACCTGAAAAGTTAAAGTAAAATTTATATTATTCGTATATTGGTACAGATTAGTAATTCGTAAAGAGAAATAACATGAAGATCAAGGAATTAAAAGAAAAGAATACTAACGAGCTCAAGAAGCTTCTTACTGAAAAGGGAGAAGATGTTCGTAAATTTAGATTTGAATTAGCCACTAAGCAGGTTAAAGGTACGCGGCAAATCAGGACTACTAAGCGGGATGTCGCGAGAATTCTTACGTTAATTCGTCAGGAAGATAAACAAGTTTAAGGATAATTTTATGGATAGCCAACAAGTAGAAAAAAAGAAGATTATTACTCACAAGAAAGGCGTCGTAGTTTCTGACAAGATGGACAAGACGATTGTGGTTGCCGTGGAAACGTTGAAAACTCACCCAAAATATCGCAAGAAATACCGTTCAACCAAAAAATATAAGGCGCATGATGGAGAAAACAAGTATAAAGTTGGGGATGTGGTAGAAATCGTGCCTTGTAAACCGATGAGTAAGGATAAGAATTACGTGGTAGTGTAGAGGTAGTCTTTACTAATTACGAATTAAGTACGAATATACTAATTCGAAAAAGTAAATCCGAAGAATTTAAAAAAAAGATTTTAGCCCATTTGTATATTAGTATAGATTAGTAATTCGTAAAGAGAAAACCATGATACAAGCAGAATCAAAATTAAATGTAGCGGATAATAGCGGAGCGAAAGTTATCAAGTGTTTTAAGGTGCTCGGTGGAACAAGAAGAAGATTCGCTCAACTTGGCGACATTATTGTAGCCAGCGTAAAATCAGCTGAACCGCGAGGAATGGTAAAAAAGGGAGACAAGGTGCGGGCTGTAATTGTTCGTCAGAGAAAAGAATTTCGTCGAAAAGATGGTTCCTACATTCGGTTCGATGAAAATGCCGCTGTGATTGTGGAAGCTAAGGAGCCGAAAGGAACAAGAATTTTTGGACCAATTGCGAGAGAGATTAGAGATAAGGGATATGCGAAGATTGCGTCCCTTGCACCTGAAGTATTGTAGTCTTTGCTAATTACGAATTTAGTACGAATATACTAATTCGGAACAGTAAACCTGAAAAGTTAAAGTAAAATTTATTATTATTCGTATATTAGTACAGATTAGTAATTCGTAAAGAGAAAACCCATGAAGATCAAGAAAAACGATTTAGTTAAAATGCTCGCAGGAAAAGACAGTGGAAAAACTGGAAAAGTTTTGCGTGTCTACCCAGCCGATAAAAAAGTAGTTGTCGATGGACTGAATATACTTAAAAAACATAACAAGCCCAAGCGAGAGGGAGAAAAAGGCCAAAGAGTAGAAATCCCGAGAATGGTTGATATTTCTAATGCGATGGTAGTTTGTCCTAAATGTGGAAAGGCTACGAGACTCGGGTATAAGATAGAGGGTGATAAGAAGATTCGCGTGTGTAAAAAATGCAAAGCCGAAGTATAAAGTCAGGATTAATTTTGAAAACGAGTATGTCAAAAATTTACGAAAAATATAAGACCGAAGTGGCAGCCGAGATGAAAAAAAGTTTCAAGCTGAAAAATGATTTGCAAGTGCCGAAAATTGAAAAGGTAGTTGTGAATGTTGGAATTGGAAAATTTATCAAAGACTCTGCGCTTGTGGCTGATGTTTTCAATTCGCTGAAAGTGATTACTGGGCAAAAACCAGTCATGACCAAAGCCAAACAATCGATTGCCGGATTCAAAACGCGAGAAGGATTGGAAATCGGGATCAAAGTGACACTGCGAGGAAAAAGAAAATGGGATTTCCTGGAAAAATTAGTCGGTGCTTCAATTCCGCGCATCCGTGATTTCCATGGAATTAAGGCGGGCGCAGTGGATAAAGGTGGAAATCTCAATTTAGGGATTAAAGAACATTTGATTTTTCCAGAAATTTCTCCAGAGCAAGTTAAGACTATTTTTGGTCTGCAAGTGAATGTTGTGACGGATGCGAAGAACCAAGAGCAAGGAATGATGCTGTTTCGTCTGCTGGGCTTTCCAATCGAAAAATAGTAGGATTATATAATAAGTATTAAATAGAGCAAAATGGCTAAATTATCAGTTGAAGTTAGAGCAAAAAAGAAACCGAAGTTTTCCACCAGAATCGTGAGACGTTGTTGGAAGTGCGGAAGAAAACACGGGTATATGCGCAAGTTTGATCTTTGCCGGATTTGTTTTCGGGAACTAGCGAGTACTGGACAATTGCCAGGCGTGAAAAGATCGAGCTGGTAGGTTTTTTGCCAGAGTAATCCGGCGTGTTTAAATAATTCGATTTCGATTTTAAATTTTGAATTTTAAAGAGTATGTTAGATCCAATCTCGGAAATGTTAACCAAAATCAGAAACGCCCAAATGGCAGGTCAAAAAACTGTCACGGTTAGCGTCTCCAAGCTAAAGATGGCCTTGGCTCAGATTTTGGAAAAAGAAGGTTTTATCGATGCTGTTTCGAAGGAAAAACAAGGTGGTTTTGATGTGATTAGAATGATGTTGAAATATTACACGATTTCCAATACCAACAAAACTCCGGCTATCAAAGGAATTCGTCGAATCAGCAAAGAAGGACAACGGATCTATGTTAAAAGCAAGGAGGTAAGAAGTGTCAAGAATAATTATGGCGTAGCGCTTATTTCTACTTCCAAGGGAGTAATGACCGATCATGACGCAAAAAAGATGGGACTGGGAGGGGAATATATCTGTGAAGTTTGGTAATTTGTAATAAAAGAGAGAATTAATTTTATGAGTAAAATAGGAAAAAAATTAATCGCTATTCCTGCCGGAGTGACTGTAACGCTTCAAGATGATTTGCTTAAAGCAAAGGGGCCGAAAGGTGAGCTCAGTCTTAATATCCATCCGGAGGCCATCGTGGAAATTTCCAGAGAGTCTATAGTTGTTAAAAAAGCCAAAGAAGACTCTGGTTCTAATGCAATTTGGGGACTGACCAGATCTTTGGTGAATAATATTATCATTGGAGTGAGTGTCGGTTATGAAAAAAAACTGGAGTTGCAGGGTGTCGGTTTTCGTATGGCTATTCAAGGCAAGAAAATTGTGATGGCACTCGGTTTTTCGCATCCGGTGGAAGTGGAAATTCCTGATGGAATTGTCGCAAAACTGGAAGACAATGGAGGACTTCTCATCAGTGGAATTGACAAACAAGCGGTGGGACAATTTGCCGCCAATATTCGCGACCTCAAAAAAGCGGAGCCGTATAAAGGCAAAGGCTTCCGTTATGCCGGAGAAAAGGTCAGAAGAAAAGCGGGAAAGAAAGCGGCAGCGAAGTAGGATTCTGAACTATAATTAAGTTGATTATATGATTAACATGATTAGATAGCGAAGTGATTATTAATTTGAAGAATTTTTATGAATAAGATTAGCCAAAATAATTTAAGATTACACCGCAAAAGACGCGTACGTGCTAAGATTTCTGGAACGGCCTCCATGCCACGGCTTAGTGTTTTTCGCAGCTTACTTTCAATGAAAGCTCAGGTGATTGATGATACAAAAGGAGTAACGCTTGCGGCGGCTGATACAAAAACAGCAAAAGTAAAAAATGATGTAGCTGGGGCAAAGGCAGTGGGAATGCTTATCGCCAAAAAATGCGCCGAGCAGAAAATCAGTAGGGTTGTGTTTGACCGAGCGGGATATCGTTATCATGGAAAAGTGAAAGCTTTGGCGGAAGGCGCGAGAGAAGGTGGGTTGGTGTTCTAGCCTTTACGAATTACGAATTTATACGAATATACTAATGCGAATTGAAGCTAAATTGGTCTGTCGGGGTAGAATTTGCATTTATTCGTACATTTGTACCAATTCGTAATTCGTAGAGAATGACTTAATTTGCAAAAGGGATAATAATTTATGTAAAGTGGTTAATATATATGTCAAAGAACGATAGACGATTTAAGGGAAAAAAAGAAAAGCCGGAGTTTGAACAAAAACTGCTAGACTTGGCTCGTGTTACCCGTGTGGTGAAAGGCGGAAGACGTTTTCGTTTTCGCGCAACACTCGTGATTGGGAACCGCAAGGGTAAAGTCGGAGTGGGAGTTGGCAAGGGATCTGATGTGACGGATGCGATTGGCAAAGCCTTTGATGACGCGAAGAAAAATATGATTACGGTTGCCATTAAAAATAACACAATTGCGCACGCCGTGGAACACAAAAAAGGTAGTGCAAGAGTGATTTTGAAACCGGCGAAAGTTGGACGCAGTATCGTAGCTGGAGGAGCGGTGCGCGCTGTGGTGGATTTTGCTGGAATTCGTGATATCGTTTCGAAATCTTTGGGAACAGCCAATAAGCTCAATGTTGCAAGAGCGACAGTGGAAGCACTGGGAATGCTTAGTGCGTCAAAGACGAGAAAAGAGAGAATTGCAAAAGTTAATTAAGAATTAGGAGCAGTGTGTTTCTTCCCCCTTTAGAAAAGGGGGATTGAGGGGGATTTGAAAGGTTGCCGATTATTGCTAGTTTTTCGAATCCCTCCCAACCTCCCTTTTCCAAAGGGAGGAGCTAAAATGCTCAAGGCCTAAGAGAATTAGAATATTATTACAA
>Ga0172379_10006813_pt1 | contig 15112 bp, 11 predicted proteins | sample GrowelOW334metaG_FD_119756 | JGI IMG/M metagenome (GOLD analysis project Ga0172379, IMG submission 119756) | Groundwater microbial communities from an aquifer near a municipal landfill in Southern Ontario, Canada - Groundwater well OW334 metaG | ecosystem: Environmental > Aquatic > Deep...
AAATTGCAGAAAATGCAGGACGCGAAGGCGCGGTGGTTGTGAATGATATTAAAAATGCAAAGCCTGGAATTGGTTTTGATGCAGCCAAAGGACTTATGGTAGACATGGTAAAGGCCGGAATTTTGGATCCAAAGAAAGTTACTCGCACGGCGCTTGAAAGCGCCGCATCGGTTGCGGCCTTGTTCTTAACCACAAAGGCAGCAGTTACAGACATCCCGGAGAAGGAAAAAGGAGGGGCGGCGGGCGGCCACGCCCACGGTGGAGGCATGGGCGGCATGGGAGGAATGGACTACTAGAAACAAAGGCCCCGATTTCGGGGCCTTTTATAATTAACTAGGTTTTAAAGCTATTAAATTATGCCAAAAAGAACTAATCCATTTCAAAATCTTTCTGCATCTATTATGGCCGTGTTGTATGCACCTGACTACTCAGTAGAAGAATCTGTTCTTGAAGTTAATCCTAAAACTAATATTCCTCGCGAAATTGATATATTGATAACTGAAATAAAAAATCCAGGCAACAAAATAATGGTTGAGTGTCGCGACTGGAAAAGAAAACAAGATGTAATATGGATTGATCAGCTTGATGGTAAAGCGAGAAGTTTAGGAATCAAACGAGTTATAGCCGTTTCAAGTTCTGGTTTTCACAAAACAACATTAAAAGAATCTGAATCTCGTGGAATTGAAACTATGCATCTTGCTGATGCCGAGTTGGAGGATGTTAAAACTTGGCTTTTTAAAATTAAAGAATTTGGGGTAAATATAGATTTCCAACCTACAGTAAAAAAAGTGAATCTTGTCAGTCCGCCTTGGATACGGGCGCCTAATTTATCTGGCTTGAATTCATCTGATATATTTTTAGTGAATTTAAAAGATAAAAGGAAAATATCACTTTTTAGTTATATAAAAGGATTAGTGAGTGATCAGAAAATCGTTGAATATGTGCGATCCAATAATACTGATGAGGCCATATCACATTACAATTATTCTATTCCATGTGATAAGGGTATCGGTTATAGCGTTGATGGGAAAACTTTTATACCGCTAATTTCTATTGTGTTTTCTATTGATGGTGTTCGTAGAACGCACAGTGTTCCAATGAAGCATATGCGGGCAGGTGACCACAAGGTTCTAGTTGGTGAAATAGATAGAAATAATAAATTAGTATTGGAAGAAAGAGATGGGCAACTTATGGTCATGATAGAAAGCCGTGTTAAAAATGAGTCGGTTAAATAAAAATATTCACTGCTAGCCGTTATTCGCATCCCTTCTAAACCCCCTCACCTTCCTATCCACCCAATACTTTGCCGCACTTTTATCCGGCTCAAGTTGCAGGCGCCAATTTTCTGCAGGGTGTTCTTCATTTTCAATTAGTCCGTGATGCGCGAGCTGTTCGTGGGCGTGGCAAAGCGGTGTCAAAAAATCCGGATTGTGATTTGGGTGAAGCGAAAATCGCCGCGTGTGATGGTAAATATCCGGCAATTTGTTACAGCCGGGAAATGCGCATCTGCCGCCATATTTTGAGTATAGGACTTTTTTGATTGCTGCCGGAATGTAGCGGGAAGGCGTGCCAATATCGGATGCAATGGGCCTATTCACAATTTGTGTGTTTGCTTTTCTTGCCCTTTTTGGCGCTTCGCGATTGTCATACGCATCCAGCAATGCCTCCATCACTTCATTTAAATCCACCGGCGCGCCAATTTTCTTTGACATCTTTTTTTGAAGTTCTTTTAGGCGCAATTCTGTTTTTGGCTTAAGCAAAAGGCGCACATGGATCCTGCTGGGCTGTGCATTCGCTACTTGCGCATTTTCATCGTCAATGTTTCGGTGACCTTCCGCCCCGGGGCGGATTTGGACATTTTCATTATTTTGTTTTCTCATCTCATTTACAAAAACCGCAAGCGTTCCCTTGGACATCTCACAAACTTTTTCTGCCAACATTTTCTCATTTTCTTTCGTGGCAATTGTGGCCACTACTTTTAACTTGCTCCAGCCCTGCGTCTCTATTTGTTCCCGCAAAAGCGGCACAGCTTCCAACTTTTTCGAAACGCGCAAAATTTCAATTACAGTTTCCCGACTCATCCTTGCCAACTTGGCCGCAAATTCAAAAATCGAATAAAATCCATATTTTTTATAAAGCGCACGCTTTTCCACCTCCGGCAAAAGCGCAGCAAACTTATTTGCCCACTTTCGCGTCTGCGTGCCGAAAAAAGAGCATTTTTCATAAAGTTCGCGGTCTGTTAATTCATTTAAATTTTGCATGATTTTATGGGTTTAATTTATATGAGTATATACGCACATAAATAATAGCTTTGTGGCTTAAAGAAGCAATATTTTTAACTTTGCAGAATGCGCAAAAATAGCGGAATTTTCGCTTGGGTAGTGGGGGTGGTGAAGGGGATTATGCTATGGGCGCGGAAATTTGCATGCCTATATTTTAATTTTCAACTTCGCGGCAAATTTTGCCAAAAATCTATCGAACATGGCGTCGGCCTCAGCTTGGCTCATTTCGACACTTGGCGATTGTGAGTCCTTATAAAATATTCCGCTCGTGCCACCGTTTGTTTTTCCGTCTTTCAAAATCCATTTAGGGAAACGTTCGTTTCCATTTCTATCCAATTTCGTTTTTCTAAATTCAGTGCTATTTGAGCCTCCAGCGATAGGTGAAGTGTAAATCCATGCCTGATAAAAATTACCTCCTTCTGAAAAGGTGATGTCAAAAGAATTTGGACCCATTATTTCAACCTTTACATTTTCAAATTTCTTTTCTTCACTTAGCGCGGTGATTAAGCCTACTTTTAGACGTTGTTCTTTTTCTGCGCGTGTTATCATTTCAGGCGTTCGTTGGTCATCATCCACCTTAACTTGTTCCGCGGCAGTTCTTCTTCCCATTTCTGTTATTGAATCTATTTGGCCTTGAAGGTGTTGATCGACGCGTTCTGCTTCTTTAGCGGCTAAACCGCCATCATTTTCGGTAGCAGTAGCGCCACCACATTTTTGATCTGCACCTGCGGATACCGGGCATTTATCTCCTGAACCTCGAGTTAAAATAAGTGTTGTTGCGGCCGCGGCAATTAGCGCGCCAATTGCAAATACTGCGCCTTTGCGGCTTTTATCAGGTTTACCTGGACCAAAAATTGGTCTGCCTTCCTCGTCTCTGCCTTGTTGTACTAAGTCTATTATTTCATGTTGATTCATATTGGTGAGGTTACCTTAACCAGTAACGGCTGTTTTGTCAATAGTGCGCAGAAGGAGAACTGGCGGCCAAATCTCACCCTTGACACAATCTGTTGAATGTAATATAGTTCCACCTTAAATGCTCAATACCTTATCTTATGATGAAATATTATAAACTTGTATTTTTTACCTTATTTGCCTTCATTTTAAGCGTTTCTGCCCTTGGTTATGCCATTCGCAGCCAGGCTGTGCAAAATGGGCCTGTTGCAGAGACTGCTCAGGCAGCGGATCAGGTTGCAACTGACCCACAAAGCACAGAACCGGCCATGAAAGTTACCGCAATTCCGGTAAGCAGCAACACAGCCGCCTACATAACTTTGCTCGGTACTGTTAAATCAGAAAATCTTGTTAAAGTTTTTCCGGCTTCAAGCGGCCAAATCACAGCGGTTTATGCCAAAGAAGGCGCATATGTAAATCAGGGCGATACGCTTTTTGCGATTGGCGGAGTGAATGGAAATCAGCATGTTTCGCAATATCAGCTGGAAATTGCGCAGACAAATTATGAAAGCGCTCAGCGTGCATATGATTTAACTCAGCAGGGGAATGATGTGAGTTATCAAACCGCATGGCTTCAGCTGGAAAATGCCAAGCACCAATTGCAGGGAACGCAAACCGATTTGGAAGTTCTAAATAGAAATGTGAATGCGGCGCGCAATGGGCTCACGATTTTGAATGATTCCTTGCAGGCGACTCGTTATAAAAATACGCAGGATAAAAATAAGACAGAAGCGGCAATTAACAGTTTGATTTTGGCGATTAATGATTTAAGTGCAAAGCGTGCGCAGGTTACCGATGCGGCAGCACTCGCAGAAATTGATAAAGCAATCAAAGATTTAAATACTCAACTTTCCAATGCTCAGTTCGGCTATGAAACTTTAAAGGCCGGAATTGAACTTTCCGAAAATGCGATTTTGGCGCAAATTCAAACGGCAAGTACGCAGATAGAAGTTTTGGATTTAAATAAACAGAGTGCTCAGCAAAAACTTGGTTTGAACTACGATTCTTCTGATCCTTTAAAGCTCGCGGAAGAAGGAGTTTCCGGCATTTTGGTTAAAAATGAAGCGTCACTTTTGCAGTCGGAAAGTCAGCTGGAGCTCGCAAGAAAAAATTATGAAATGGCGCAAATGCAGCAAGATACTTTGACGGTAAAAGCGCCGAGCAGTGGTTTGCTTGCCGAAGTTACCGCAAGCACCGGCGATATGGTGAGCCCGCAATTAATGCTTACGCAAATTGTAAATTCAAATAATTTTGAACTTAGAGTTAGCGTTGATGCCGACACGGCAAATAAAATTAAAGTTGGTTCCGCGGCGGAAGTTCAAATAAATGGTGCGTTTGTAAAAACGAATGTTAAGAGCGTTTCTCCTATTGCTGATGCGGTTTCCAAGTTGGTAAGCGTGAGCATTAATCTTCCAAATACTTTTTTCCGCGCAAATCAGACACTTGATGCAAGGATTGCTGTTGCCGCCGGAAATGGCAGCGGCGCATATTTTATTCCTCTTGATGCGGTAATAATCGGCACCGAAGAAAAATATGTTTTTGTTTATGATAATGGAAAAGCAAAACGAGTTGTGGTGAAAATTGGCTCGATTGCAAATGATCAGGTGGAAATTACCGAGGGTTTAAATGCGGCTGACCAGGTGATTGTGGAAGGCGCAAAGAGCTTGCTGGAAGGGCAGGCCGTAACTTTAGAATAATTTTATGGCAGATGAAATCAAAGAATCCCCGGATTCTCTTTATCTTCAGCAGCTGACTTTTAAAAAGAAGGACTCTAAAACCTGGCTTAACTTTTTCATTAAGAAATTTAGAGTTACGGTTTTGATTATTATTTCTCTTTTGGCTTGGGGCGCGATTTCTTTTACCACGTTGCCACTAGAATCCATGCCGGAAGTTAAAATTCCATATGGAATGGTTGCAGTTTCGCTTCCGGGTGCTTCTCCTGCGGACATAGAAGAACTTGTGGTTAATAAGCTGGAAGCCAAGATCGGAAATTTGGCCGGTGTTAAACAAATGGCTTCCACATCGCTGAATTCTTTTGGAACAATTACGGTTGAATTTAGGGCGGAGGAAGATATAAAAGATGCGATCAGAAGGCTTCGTGATGCGGTGGATTCCGCGCGCAGCGAATTGCCAACGGATGCCGGTGAACCAAGTGTTAATGAAATTTCTTTTAGCAGTACGCCGGTTTGGACTGTGGTTGTAACTGGTCCATATGATAATTTTACTCTGCGCAAATTTGCGGATAAGGTAAAAACCGAGCTCGAAAAATTGCCAGGCACAAGCGAAGTTACAATAAATGGCGGAGACGTTTTTGAAGTTCGCATTATTTATGATCCTCAAAAATTGCAGGCTTATGGGCTTTCGATGGATTCGGTAAATGGCGCTATTAAAGCCAGTAATTTGACTTTGCCGCTTGGGCAAATCGACATTTCAAATTTTAAATACACGCTAAAAACGGACAGTAAAATTTCAAGTGTAAGTGAATTAAAACTTTTGCCGGTGTCGGCGCAAAATGGGCAAATTGTTCGCTTGCAAGACGTTGCGCAGGTTTTGGAAATGGCCAAAGAGCGCGATGTTTATAGTCTTTTTTCTGTGAATGGTGGCAAACCTCAAAATGCGGTGACTCTAAATATTATTAAAAAAACTGGTAGTTCGATTGTGGATTTGGTGGATAGCGGAAAAGTGAAAATTGAAGAAATGAAAAAAACGCAGCTGCCAAAAAATCTGGAAGTTGCGACGACGATGGATGTTTCGGCAATTATTCGCCGCGATTTTAGCCAGCTTGAACACGACGGACTTATAACAATTATTTTGGTTACCACTATTTTGTTTTTATTCGTTGGACTCAAAGAAGCTTTTGTGGCCGGCCTTGCCGTTCCGCTTGTGTTTTGCGCAACGTTTGGGCTTATGTCCATTTTTGGATTGACGCTAAACTTTTTGTCTATATTTTCGCTCATTCTTTCCCTCGGACTTTTGGTGGATGACGCGATAGTTGTTGTGCAAGCCACAAAGCAATATTTAAAGACAGGAAAATTCACGCCCGAAGAGGCGGTTCTTTTGGTTTTTCATGATTATAAGATTTTGCTTACAACAACGACGCTTACAACCATTTGGGCTTTTATCCCGCTGGTTTTGGCGACGGGTATTATTGGCCAGTTCATCCGCTCAATTCCGATTACGGTTTCTGTAACTCTTGCGGCTTCTTTTGTAATCGCAATTATTATTAATCATCCGATGGCAATTATTTTGGAAAGATTTAGGGTGACGCGAAACTTTTTTAGAGGTTTGCTTGCTGTGGCCACTGCAGCGTTGATTGGTTCAATTTTTATGCTCGTGAGCAGTTTTAATATATTTGCATTGGCTCTAACTCTTGTGTTTGGAATTATTTTGTTTGCGCTGGTTTTTTGGTATCGCAGTTCGCTCAAAGAAAAATTAAAATATAATGAAGATTTGATTTTGGAAGAAGCTGCGGATCCGGAAAAAATTAAAGATAAAATTCGCAATCATTATTTGGCCGAGGAACATGAACAAAAGCTTTCTGTAAGGCTTATAACCGGCATAATCAAACTTGAAAAAGTTTTGAATTTATATGGCCAGGCGCTTTATGGGATTTTGAGTAATAAGGCGAAAAAATACGGCGTAATAATTGTATCTGGAATTTTGTTTTTGGTTGCGTTGGCGTTGCCAGTTAGTGGAATTATAAAATCGGAATTTTTGCCGCCGGCGGATTCGGAATATTTATATGTAAATATTGAAGGTCCGCAGGGGCTTGTTACAAAAAAGACAAAGGAGTTTGTGGATAAAGTGGAACCGTTTTTGCTTAAAGAAAAAGCGATTAAAAGTTTTTCAATGGTAATTGGTGCTGCCGGTGTAAATGTTGGCAGTGGCGCTGCTTTTGGTGGAGGTTCTGGAGGAGATCCAAACAAAGCGCAGTTCGCAATAAATTTTTATCCGATCAAAGAAAGGCCAAAAAGTGAAGCTACCGGTAAAGTGGAAAAATCATATGATATTGCGGCGCGTATTCGTAAGGAAATATCTCCCATTCAAGGTGCGAAAATAACTGTGGTTGAACTTGCCGGTGGTCCTCCGGCTGGTGCGGACTTTGAGGCTCAAATCTCCGGTCCGGATTTGAAAGTTCTTGAGCGCGAAGCAAATAATTATAAAGATCTTTTGGCTAAAATTCCTGGAACAATTAATGAGAAAACTTCAATTTCTCTAAATCCAGGTGAATTCACGTTAAAGCTTAATCCGGATCAAATGCAGTTGCATGGTGTAAATTCGGCGCAAGTTGCAATGCTGCTAAGGGCCGCGATAAGCGGGACGGAAGTTACAAAAATTATGAAAGATGGTGACGATCTAACTGTTCGTGCAGAATTTGATGAAAATAAAATCAGTGATCTTAATGCGATCTCTTCGCTTATACTTTTGAATGTTCGCGGGCAGCCGTTTAAGCTTGGAGACGTCGCAACTGTTTCGGCCTCCTCTTCGCTTACATCAATAAGTCATATAGATCAAAAGCGTGCGGTTACGGTTTCTGCTGCGGTAGAAAAACCATATTTGCCTGCGGAAGTGTTGGCAAAATTTAAAGAAGAAATGAAGAGCCGCCCGCTGCCAACAGGCTATGAAATAGAATTTGGTGGACAGAATGATACAAATACCGAATCCATTTTATCTATTTTAAGGGCAATGATAGTGGCGATGGTTTTGATCGTTGGCACGCTGGTTATTCAATTTAACTCATTCCGCAAAGCTATTATGGTGCTCGCTACAATTCCTCTGGCCTTAACCGGCGTTTTTATTGGATTTGCTGCAACCGGATTCACACTTTCATTCCCAAGCTTGATTGGTATTTTGGCACTATTTGGAATAGTGGTTAAAAACGCCGTAATAATGGTGGACAAAATCAACCTAAACTTAAAAGTAGGCATCGAATTTGTGGATGCCATTGTGGACGCGGCAAAATCCCGCATGGAAGCCATTTTTCTTACTTCAATCTGTACAATTATAGGTATGATTCCAATTACCGTTTCCAGCGAAACTTGGGCCGGACTTGGCATGGCTCTAATTTTCGGACTTTTGGCATCAACATTTTTGACCCTGTTTGTAATGCCGATTTTGTTCAGCATTTTGATGAAGAAGAGCAACGATAAAGATGTGAAACTCCGCCAGTTAAAGGCACTTGCGGAAGATAAGGTTGGACTTAGGTCTTGAAGAATGGCATTGGCCTGCAGTGATTTGCCTCCAAGTCTATACCTGCTGTTTTTGTAAATGATATTAAATAACAAAATACAGAAACCTCCAAATCCCTCCCCGGGCGGAAGATTGCAATGAAATTGAATTAATAGATTGGCAACTAGCTAATGCCTATTTGACAAGCGCAGGGAGTATGTTATAATAAAGGAGGTTCGTATTATTTATTAACAAAAACAAATATGAAAAAACAAACCAAGTGGGTGATTGGCGGAGTAGTTGTGGTTTTGGTCGCGGTTTCTGCAATCCTATTCTCCAATACCGGCCTAATGAAGGGCAGCATGCAGGGACTTAAGCTAAAGTCTTCTGCACCTGCAATTAATAAAACGGTATTAAATAAAGCGGAAGCTGTGCTATTTAAAAAACTTTGTGATGATAATGGTGGTACGTGGAATGGTATAAGTTTGGCATGTATTTTTAAGGGAGTTAAGTATGCTTCCAGAGGTGCAATGCAAGTCGCAATTGGTGGAGGATCATCTGCACCAGCGGCAAATAATTCAGACCCAATGTATGTAAATGCAAATTGGAAGTGTCATGGTGACGCTGTTGAGTCTTTACAGGGTGGAGGATCTTCATGTAAACCACGTTCTCTTTGGTTAAGTTATGCAACAAAAGCTTGTACTGGTAAAAGTGATCCTGTTACTGGAAAGACAGGAATTAGTACATTTGGAGTTTCAAATCCTTGTTCACAGCAGCAAGCAGCTCCAGCCGAACAAGCAGGAGCTCCGGTAAGTGCAGCGCCTGCACAAAATAACAACGCAGCAAATGATGCGCAAGCAAAAGCAAAAGCCGAAGCCACAGCGAAAGCAGCAGCAGAGGCAGCCGCAGCCGGACAAGCAGGAGCTCCGGTACAAAATAATGATGCGGCAAATGATGCAGCCGCAGCTCCGGCCTCTTCTGGTTTGTCTTCTAATGGGAATGTTGTTGATGCACCTCCAGCTTCTTCCTCTGCGGATCAGCCACCAAACGGCGGTGCAGCAAGCCCAGATGCAGCAGCTCCGTTGCAGGCTGATGTATCCGCTCAAAATCAGAGACCAGACCTTTATGTGGCTGTAAATGGTTTCAGCGTTGAAAATGGGAGAGGTACGATGACCTACACAATACGCAATATAGGTACAGCTCCCGTCAATCCTCACTTTAGTTGTAGTTTTTATGCAACACCTAGCCCGAGAACCACTAGAGAAGGTGATGTTTCTCGTATCGCTTGGCTAGGTTCTACCGACGTAGTAGGCCCTATACCTGCGGGCGGCAGTTTGGATAGAAGGACTCACATCTTTAACGCAGACCCAGTAAATCCTTGGGATCCGGGCATTTTTCAAGTAGGTATAAAAGTGGACATCGGTAATACTGTAACTGAATCAAATGAAGATAATAATACTTCGACATTGTTTTGGTTCGAAGTAGAGTAGTCACCAGTTTCTTTGGGAGGAGCCGCAATAATAACGACGCCAGCAGCTCAACAATAAACTCATAATAATTTTAAAAGGCGGTCCATCTCGGGCCGCTTTTTTATTGATTTGATACAGCCTCGTTTACCTTTAAGACTTTTGTGGTTTTCGTCATGCTCAGCATAATTTTTCAGGGGTTACCTAATGTGGTACACTTATACCAACCTATTAAAAGCATATGCACGACATAAAAATTCCAGATCATGGGGGCAAAAAAGGGGATTTTGAAGTAACTCGGCTTACGGGAGAGGGCAATAGAGAAATTCATGTAGAGGAAAAGCCTCATCCTGTAACCACAGACAAAGTTAAGGTTAATTTCGAAAAGTTCGTCCAGCTAATCGCAACTCACGACTTTGGCGAAGTTATGAAAAAACATGCGAACGAGGATGTAATCATAAATACAAATCTATTGGCTGACTTGGCCAGCGCCCATCAGGAACACGAAGACACTACCAGCAAGAAAATCTTGATTTTTGTGATTGTTGGAATTTTAATTGGCGTAATTGCAACTTATATAATTGTAAGACTTTAAAATATGAAACCAAAATTTAAAAGGATAATGCTAAAACTTTCGGGAGAGGTTTTGCTTGGGAATCAAAAACATGGAATCGATCATAAAATGCTCGAAGAACTTTGCCGTGAGATTTTGGAAGTTCACAAACTTGGCGTGCAAATTGTGATTGTGATTGGTGGCGGGAATATTTGGCGCTATCGAGACTTTAAAGAAACCGGAATTGAACGTGTCACATCCGACAATATCGGCATGTTGGCCACAATAATGAATTCGGTGGCTATGCAGAGCTCTTTTGAAAAGCTTGGTGTATTTTGCAGAGTGGCAACGGCAATAGATGTTCCTCAAATTGCAGAGCCATATGTTCGCAGAAGAGTAATCAGGCATTTGGAAAAAGCCAGAATTGTTATTTGCGCAGGTGGAACAGGCAGCCCATTTTTTACCACAGATTCTGCCGCAGCTCTTCGCGCACTGGAAACTAACTGCGAAGTTTTGCTTAAGGCAACAAATGTTGACGGCGTATACGACAAAGATCCGGATAAATTTAAAAATGCGAAAAAGTTTGATAAAATCACGTACCAGGAAGTACTTGGACTGGATTTGGGCTTTATGGACCAGTCCGCAGTATCTCTCTGCAAAGAAAGTGGAGTGCCAATCATTGTATTTAATCTCACAAAGCGCGGAAATATTATGAAAGCCGTGCTTGGAGAGAAAGTTGGAACTTTAATTCATCCCTAACAGGCCGTAGCGCAGCGTAGGCCTCAATCGTCAATAAATAATATAAATCTTAAACTATACATACTATGCCAACACAACCATATATAGACACGGCCTTTGCCGCTTTCCAACAAACACTCGCCCATTTAAAATCTGAATATTCCAGGCTTCAAATCGGGCGCGCTTCTGCATCTCTTGTAGAAGAGATAAAAGTAGAAGCATATGGTTCATTTCAGCCTCTAAAGGGAATGGCTTCCATAAGCATTCCGGATCCAAGCACAATTCAAATTCAACCTTGGGACAGAAGCGTATTGAATGCAATCGAAAAGGCAATTCAGGCCGCGAACTTGGGCTTAAATCCGGTAAATGATGGCCGCGTTATTAGAGTCCCAATGCCACCTCTAACGGAGGAACGCAGAAAGGAACTTGTAAAAGTTGTTCATCAAATGGAAGAGAGTGCAAAGATTGCAGTACGAACAGCAAGAGGCACAGCTCACGGCACTTTTAAAACATTGGAAGAAGCCAAAACAATTAGCGAAGACGAGCGCAGGTTGGCCGAAAAACATTTACAAGAAAAAGTTGATTCTTCAAATCGCGAAATCGAAGAATTGGCTAAGCAAAAGGAGAAGGACATCATGACAATTTAACCGAACTCCGAACACGCCGAAGCGTAATTTATGGATATTTTTCTCACTATCATTGCCGTTGTCGTAATTTTCTCAATTTTGGTGTTGATTCACGAACTTGGGCATTTTGTTATGGCTCGCAGAAACGGCATAAAAGTTTTGGAGTTTGGTATTGGTTATCCTCCAAGAATTTTCACTAAGAAAATCGGAGAGACAATTTATTCAATTAATTTAATCCCTTTTGGTGGATTTGTAAGACTTTTTGGTGAGGAGGCGGACGACAAAGAGGCTGCAAAAAACAGTCGAAGTTTTACTCATAAAAGCACTTGGATTAGGACAAAAGTTATCCTTGGTGGTGTTTTTATGAATTTTGTTTTGGCGATTTTGCTCCTTACCATTGGTTTTAGTTTTGGTATTGAGCCGCTTCTTGTAAATGAGGCCGATTTGTTTGCGAATCTTTCGCAGGGTAATGTTGTTGCTGCGCCTGGCGCTTTTGTGGGTTCCATAAAAGATAAAGCAAAGGGTTTTGGGCTAACTGAAGGCGATAAAATTATTGCCATTGATGATAAGCAGATTGTAAGTGATTCACAGTTAAAGATTTTCGAAAAAGGCCAGGCGATTAAGGATATTGATTTAACTGTTGCGGTTGCAAAGGACGGTCAGGTTAAAAAAGTTCACATGCCGCTAATTGGTAGCGATAAGTTTTTTGGAATTTCCCTAAAGCCTTTTACTGAGTTCCCGAGGCTTAAAATAGTTGAAGTTAAGGCCGGAAGTCCTACTGCCAAAGCTGGTATAAAAGCCGGCGACACCATTTTGCAGTTAAATAATAAGGAAGTTTATTATCCGCAAGACTTGAGCGATAACCTTTCGCAGAGCGGTCAAACGGCGACATATAAAATTTTTAGAGATGGTAAGGATTTTGAATTCAAAGTGGCTTTGAATGACACAAGGCAGGTTGTGATTGCCGATGTTTTTGAAGGTTCGGCAGCGCAAAAGGCCGGAATAATAAAGAATGATCTTGTGGTTTCTATCGATGGGAATGCGGTTTATTCGCCGGTGCAGGTGCAGGATGTTTTGCATAAGAATCCTGGCAAAGAAATGGTTTATAAAATTGTGCGCGATGGCAAAGATGTTGAATTAAAGGCGAAATCCGGTGCTGACAATGTTTTGGGAATTGCGCTTTCTTCGATTTTTTCTTACAAGAATGATGATTTGTCCGTTTATCGTGGGACACTGTTAACTTCCATTACGGAAATTAAAAAAGTTCACTATGTGCCTTGGATTGCATTCAAAAATGCCATTTATGAAACCGGCAGGCTCACGGTTTTGACAGTGCAAGCTTTTGGCAATACGCTCGTTTCTATATTCTCCAAGTTTGCGGTTCCGGCAGATATTGGTGGACCTGTGCAGATTGCTTATTACACTCACACTTTTGTGCAAGAAGGATTTTTTGCGCTACTGCGCTTCACTGCGCTTCTTTCGCTTTCTTTGGCCGTTATAAACGTTTTGCCAATTCCGGGGCTGGATGGTGGAAAATTCCTATTCATCTTGTTTGAAGTGGTTTCCGGTCGCAAGCCTAATGCAAAATTCGAAGGCATCGTGCACATGCTCGGTTTTGTGTTTTTGATTTTGCTGATTTTGCTAGTGACGTATAGCGATATTGCGAAATTATTGTAAAAGAACGTTGTTAAACAAAAGGTCGACTAATTTGTGATCACGCGCCTTGCGTTTTAAACAAACACGGCTACAATAAAAAGCCCGCACACTTAACAAGAACTTGTTTATTATTTTTTGGCCTCGCTGAGGCTTAAGCCTGATGGAAACAAAAGAACTTTGGAGGCAAATTTTGGTTCGCATTTATCCCACGGTTAGGCACGATCAGTTTATTACGTGGTTTGCCGATACCACCGTTTTACGCATAGATGGAACCGTTTTGGTACTTGGTGTGCCAACTCAATTTGCATACAGCTGGATTGAACAACAGTACAAAGAAAGGATTTTGGAGATAGCAAAAGTGCTTGATCCTACTATCACGGATATTTCGCTTGCTGTTGATGGCGGACTGTCGGATCCAAATGACAGCCGCAAAGTTTTGCTCTCTTCCATTGTTCCGGAAACAACCAAAAAAGCCGTTCGCAAAATGCCAAACAGGCAGGAAGTTAGAGTTGCTCATGATACGATAAGCTACATGCTTAATCCCAAGTATACTCTGCAAAATTTCATAGTTGGCAAACACAATCGGCTTGTACATGCGGCCTGCCTTGCCGTCTCTATGAATCCAGGTTCCCAATGGAATCCGCTTTTTGTGTATGGAGGAGTGGGGCTTGGCAAAACTCACCTTTTGCAGAGCACCGGTCGCGAGATTCTGCGAAATTTTCCAAATAAGGTTGTTGTTTATTTAACCGCGGAGAAGTTTTTAAATGAAGTAGTTGATGCAATAAAAAAGTTTAATGCGCAAGACTTTAAGGCGCGTTATCGCAATATAGATTGTTTGATTATCGATGATATTCAGCTTTTGGCAGATAAAGATCGCACGCAGGAAGAATTTTTCCATCTGTTTAATGAACTTTATAATGCAAATAAACAGATTATTTTGAGTTCAGATAGGCCTCCAAAGGAGTTGGCCGGTATAGAAGCTCGTTTGCAGAGCCGTTTTGAAATGGGAATGGTTGGAGAAGTTCATTTTCCGGATTATGAGACACGCCTCGCGATTTTGCAGAATAAATGCAGCGAACAACAGGTTATGATGCCTCCGGAAATTTTGGATTTTATAGCTTATAACGTGCACCACAGCATTCGTGAATTGGAAGGAGTTTTGTTGCAGGCGGTTGCCCAGATGAGGCTGGAAAATAGCACCCCTACTGTAAAATCCGTTGGAGCGATTTTGCGCAGATTGGACAGGAAAACCGAGCTTACCGGAGTTACAAAAGAACAGATAGATGCAAAGCTTTCCATTAGGAACGCCGACGACATAATTAATCTTGTTGCGGACTATTATAGGCTTCCGTCCAGCGAAATTCGCGGTTCACTGCGCAAGAGGGAAGTTATGATGCCGCGCCAGGTTTGTATGTATTTGATTTATGAGGTGTTGGGTCATTCTTACGACACCATAGGGGATTATTTCTCCGGTAGAAATCATACAACGGTAATGCATTCGTATAATAAAGTTAAAAATCGTCTAGCGAAGGACTCCAAGCTTTTGCAGGACATTCATTCATTAAAAAAGGAAATGGGTTTGTAGCAATTCGTATTTTTAGAACTAGTGTGCTATATAAAGGGATAGAAGTTAAATTGTAAATATTCATTATGTATCAGCCAACTTATTAT
>Ga0172379_10006814_pt1 | contig 15111 bp, 13 predicted proteins | sample GrowelOW334metaG_FD_119756 | JGI IMG/M metagenome (GOLD analysis project Ga0172379, IMG submission 119756) | Groundwater microbial communities from an aquifer near a municipal landfill in Southern Ontario, Canada - Groundwater well OW334 metaG | ecosystem: Environmental > Aquatic > Deep...
CGGTCAAGGTTTTGTTACCAAATTTTTTATGTCCTTCGGACTTTAAAATTTGGACAAAAGCTCTTGACATTTTTGAATTTTTATGCTAATATTAAATCAGTTAATTTATAACATAACAAAGAAATAAATGATTGTCAATTAAATTAGGAGGAGGTGTAAGATGAAAGAGGAAGAAATCATTGTTATAGGATACGATAATATTGAGGCCATGTGCAGGAAAGAATATTCATCTCATGCGTACAAGATAGAATGGAATAAAGTACAATGGCTTAATCATAAGACATGGCGGGTAGTTGTATTGGTAGGAAAGTAAAACTAAAAGGAGGTAAAAATGTGGTATCAGATAAAAATAAAAGGAGAATGCGCGTATCCGTCCGGTAAAGAAAATGCCCCTAAACATCTGATAATCAAAAGGGCAAAAAAATTGGTCTTGCAAGGAGAAAAAAATTCTTTGATTACAGTAGACAGCCTAAAGGTTAAAGAACTTAAATACGAAGGTAATAATCAGTGGAAGGTTGTCTTTACTGATATCAATGTTGGCAAGCCAATTGAAAATTCTAATGCATGGGAATCAAAAAGAATGATCGCCTTGGCGAATAATCTGGAAATTACAGATTTGTTCGCGGTTAGAATTTTAAAATAGATTTTTATAATTCGCACTCGTCTAAAAAACGAGTGCTTTTTTTTGGACAAATTTTCTAAAAATAGTATACTATTTAATATGAGAATATTTTTAAGCGGCGGAGGCACAGGCGGTTCAGTAAGTCCGCTTTTAGCCATTAGCCAAGAAATTAAGAAAAAAAACCCGGAAGTAAAATTTTTATTTATCGGTACTCAAAAGGGAATTCCCGAGCGTGAATTAGCCCAATCATATAATATTCCTTATCAACCGATTTTTTCCGGAAAATTAAGCCGTTATTTTTGTTGGCAAAATTTTTTGTCACCATTTTTAATTATTGCAGGTTTTCTACAATCTGTTTTTCTAATTTTAAAATATAGACCAAAAGCCATTGTTTCAGCCGGGGGATTTGTCGCCGTGCCTTTGGTTTGGGCCGGCTGGTTTTTCAAAACGCCGATTTTTATTCATCAGCAAGATGTTATTCCCGGTTTAGCCAATAAATTAATGGCTCCTTTTGCAAAAATTATCACCGTCAGTTTGGATAAATCACTTAATGATTTTTCCAAAGAAAAAACCATTTTGACCGGCAATCCGGTTAGACCGGATGTAAAAAATTATTCCCAAGAAAGAGCGATTAAAAGATTTGATTTGGAAAATAATTTGCCAACATTATTAGTTGTCGGCGGCGGTACAGGGGCTCAACAATTAAATAATTTAATTAATAAAATTATTCCTGAACTAGTTAAATTTTGTCAGATAATTCACATAACAGGAAAAAGAAATATTCCAAATTCCAAATTCCAAATTCCAAATTCCAATCACTATCATCAATACGAATTTTTAAATGAAGCAATGCCCGATGCTTTAACGATTGCCGATTTGGTTATCAGCCGGGCCGGAATGGGATTTTTGACAGAATTGTCAATTTTGGGAAAGCCGGCGATTATAATTCCGATGCCGGATTCGCATCAGGAAATCAACGCTCAATATTTTGCCGAGCAAAAAGCAATTGTTTTAATGGATCAAAAAAATATCACCACTGAAATTTTATCAGATAAAATTCATCAATTGATTTTTTCCACCAGCGAATGTTCCGTTTTAAGTTTGAATATTTCCAAATTGGCCAAACCGGATGCCGCTTCCAAAATCGCGGAAATTATTTTAAATAATATTGACAAAAAATAAAGATATAATATAATAGACAATAAATTGAATAATCCGCCAGTGGGCGGATGCTCCAATCTATTGCAAAATTTCAATAAGAAATTTTGACAAATTTGGCAAAAGGGGGGACAATGGAAAAAAGAATTGTTTTTGTAGAAAGTATTAAGGTAAAAGTACCCGAGGATTACAATCACAAAGAACGGTTAAAAGAATTCAACCAAAAGTATAGACAAGAATTCAGTTTTTATGATGATTTAATCACTGACAAAAACCAGAGAAAGGTATCATATGAATTTAAACCGGAAGAAGAATGCATTGCCAAGCTTTATACAATCAAGCACAGTATAAGCTCGGAAGATTTGATTTCTTTTTTAGAGAAGCAGAAAAATGTGATTTTTCCTGCGGGTCATGGATTGACTGTTTTGTATGAAAATGAGAGAAAAAGATTACCGCAAGGATTAATAGTATCATTTGATAGAAAAGAGAATCTTTGGGTACATCCCGGGGGAAGTCATGGAGTGGCAGTTCTCAAAAATCAAGGAAGCAGTAGTGAATTTTTCCTGGGGTTTTTTGAAGATCCATGGAATGTGAATACAAGCATAATTGGTTTTTATAAGAACAATTGAAAGTAGATAAGTTTAGGCCTCTGTTTTGTTTAACAGAGGCCTATTTTTTATGCTTTAAATCAGCGTTTTAGGGGAGGGGGTTGACAAAAACCAAAAAATGTGCTTAAATAATAGCAATCCAGACAATGAAGTTTGGAAATAGGAGGAGATAATGGTTCTTTTAAATACAATAATATTCTTTATTATTTTATTCGGAGCCGGTGCAGCATTTGTAGGACTAGCCTATTTTTTGACTTTTAGCGTATTAATTCCATTCTGTCATAAGGTTTTATTTCGATTGATTCATCCTTATCAGAACAGGAGATTATTATACGACTTAAAAAAATCGCCGGTTTTTTCCAGATTTTTGGCTTATACTGAATCTGAGGGAATAACCATAGAAAAGGGCTTGCCTGATGCATTTGGTAGTAATAGGGCACTTCATTTCAATCGTAACAAGACGGTTTGCGAACACGATGTGGTTGAAATTAGGAATATTAAAGAAATTTATATCCCATGGCTGCGGTGGAGAGGAGTTAATAGTTTAGCACATGAAATAGGCCATGTTTTGCAATACCGCCGTAAAAAGTTTATGACTTGCGCTATGGAATTAAAAGACAAAGATAATTATGTTAGTTGTATTTGGTCAGAGTGGATAGCTTGGATAGATGGAGAAATTGTTCTTAGAAAATTAAAAATACCGGTAAATAAAAAAAGGTATTGGGAAAATGCCCTTCATTCTATCTATACGCATGAATGTTTGCGATATCCGGAACAATGTTCGCAAGCGACATTTATACGGATTTTGGAAAATGAAACCAAAGAAGAATTAAAATAAACAGCCTTCTAATTTAAATTAAAAGAGGGCTGTTTTTTTTATAAAAAAAGTGTAGAATATTAATCATGACTTTACCAAAAATTAAAAAAATACATTTTATCGGCTTGGGCGGAATAGGGGTCAGCGCTTTGGCGAAAATGATGATTCAACAGGGCAAAAAAGTTTCTGGCTCTGATTTGAATTCTTCCGAGATAATCAAGAAATTGGAAAAAATCGGAGTTAAATTTTATCAAGGCCATAAAGCGGAAAATTTGTCATCAGATACGGATTTGGTTATTTATTCTCCGGCTGTGGAAAAAAATAATCCGGAAAGAATAAAAGCGAAAAAATTATCAATTCCTCAACTTTCTTATCCGGAATTTTTAGGAGAATTAAGTAAAGAAAAATTTACTATTGCCGTCAGCGGCACGCACGGTAAAAGCACCACCACGGCGATTTTAGGTTTGATTTTAGAACAAGCCGAATTGGATCCATTAGTGATTGTCGGAAGCAAGGTGCCTCAATGGAATGGAAATTTACGCATATCACGGACTAATACGGACTCAACGCGGACTAACACGGACAGTCAGTGTAAGTCAGTGTCAGGTCGGTCCGTGTTCGTTGTGGAGGCCTGCGAATGGCGGGCGCATATGTTGAATTTATCGCCCAAAATGATTATTCTGAATAATTTGGAATTGGATCATACCGATTATTATAAAGACATTAATCATCTAATCAGGACTTTTAAAACATATATTAAAAAATTGCCTAAAAATGGAATTCTGATTGCAAATGCCGATGATGTTAATTTAAAAAAGATTAAATCCAAAAACAAAATAATAACTTTTGGCATTAAAAATCAAGCAGAGGTAATGGCAAAAAATATTATTACCAAATCGGGCGAACAAATTTTTGATTTATGTTTTCATGGAAAAATTTACAATTTTCGGTTAAAAGTTCCGGGAATTTTTAATGTTTACAATGTTTTGGCCGCAACGGCCGGTGCTTTGGCTCTAGGCGTTAAACCTGAAATAATTAAAAAATCCGTAGAAAATTTTTACGGAATTTGGCGGCGTTTTGAAATCATGAACGCGGACTTACACGGACGGCACACAGACGGACACAGAAAATGTCAGCGTAAGTCAGTGTTAAGTCAGTGTCGGTCCGTGTTATTTATCAGTGATTACGCTCATCACCCGACTGCTGTTTCCGGCACTATTCAGGCGGCTAAAGAATTTTATCCCGAAAAAAGAATTGTAGCCGTTTTTCAGCCCCATCATCACAACCGAACCAAAAAATTATTTAAGGAGTTTACCAAGTGTTTTAAAGGCGCTAATTTGACGATTATTTCGGAAATTTACGATGTGGCGGGTCGAGAAGAAGAAAAAGACCAAGATGTCAGTTCAAAAGATTTAGTCAAGGCAGTTCAAAAAATAGGACAAAAAGTTTTATATGGCCGAGATTTAAAAGAAACAAAAAAACTAATTTTAGAAAATATTCAACCGAACGACGTAGTCCTTATTATGGGAGCAGGGGATATTTATCAAATCGCCAATGGTTTAGCTAACAAATAATCAGTATTTAAAAAAAAGTTTTCCACAGATTATTAGCCCCGTTACAAATTTACTATAAAGCGTTAGATGCTTTAAAAATGGCTTAAAATATAAGTTTTCTAATATATCAAAATAATAATTTTGTTAAAATTTGTAACGGGGTTAGCACTCGGACTTGACGAGTGCTAATTTTTAGTTTACAATATTTCTGTATGTTAACTCAAAGGCAAAATCAATTGCTTAAAACTATTATCTCTCAATATATCAAAACCGCAGAGCCGATCGGGTCTGAATATTTGGCGGAAAAATTTGAATCAAAAATAAGCTCGGCCACCATTCGCAATGAGATGGCGGAATTAACCAAAAAAAATTTTTTAATCCAGCCGCATACTTCAGCCGGCCGCATTCCCACTGAAAAGGCTTATCATTATTATATTAAAAATTTTTTACAACAAGAAGAAGTCAGCCAAATTGAAAAAAGAAAATTAAACAGCGCCAAAAAAGAAAGTCAGTCGCTGGAAATTTCAGCCAAGAAAATCGGTGAGAAAATAGCGGAACTGACCAACGGACTGGTCATTCTGGCTTTTGATAAAAATAATTTTTATTACACCGGACTTTCTTCTTTGTTCAGCCAGCCGGAATTCAATCAAATGGATGTGGTTTATAATGTTTCGCAAATTATAGATCGTTTAGATCAAACCGTTGCCAAAATTTTTGACGAAATAGAAAGCAATCACCGCGTTTTTTTGGGACAAAGCAATCCGTTTGGTGATTTTTGCGGAACAATTTTAATTAAATATCATACGCCAAATCAAAAAAGGGGTGTAGTATTGGGTCTTCTGGGGCCGATGAGAATGGATTACAATAGAAATATCGCTTTAATAGAATATGCCAAAGAGATATTAGACAAAGTTTAAAAATTTTATTTTATAATATGCCAGATGAAGAATTAAAAAAATTACAAGAGGAAGTTGAATTAGTAAAACAACAAGCGGAAGAATATTTAAACGGTTGGAAACGAACCAAGGCCGATTATCTTAATCGCGAAAGAGAAATTGATAAAGAAAAAATTGAATGGATAAAATTCGCCAATTTGGAATTAATTTTGAATTTTTTGCCGATCATGGATAGTTTTGATCAGTCAGTCAAAAATTTAACGGATGATTTAGAAGATAATGAATGGGCAAATGGCGTTTTAAAAATCAAAGATCAATTTGAAAGTTTTTTAAAAGCGCAAGGCGTTGAAAAAATCAAAACTTTGGGAGAAAAATTTGATCCGATGTTTCACGAAGCAGTGGCACGCGAGGAGGACTTGTCACGCCAAAGCTCGGAGAGCGACGGCGGAAAGGATGAAATTGTTGAAGAAATTCAAAGCGGATATACAATGCACGGTCGGGTTATCAGGCCGGCGAAAGTTGTTGTGAAATAAATGCGAATCATTACAAATGTAATCTATACAAATTGATACAAATATTCGTAGAAATTAATAAATAATTTAATAATTAATTTGTAAATATAAATATATGTCAAAAATTATAGGAATTGACTTAGGAACTTCTAACTCGGCTGCTTCTTATATGGAAGCGGGCAAATCAAAAATAATTCCTTCAGCCGAAGGGACAACTTTAGTTGGCGGAAAAGCTTTTCCGTCATACGTTGCTTTTACCAAAGAAGGCGAACTTTTAGTCGGTGAACCGGCTCGCCGCCAGGCAGTGGCTAATCCGGAAGGCACAATTTTGGCCGCGAAAAGAAAAATGGGCACTGACTTTAAATATAATATTTTCGGCAAAGAATATACGCCTCAGCAAATTTCCGCTTTTATTTTGCAAAAAATAAAAAAAGACGCGGAAATGTATTTGGGCGACAAAGTGGAAAAAGCGGTTGTTACCGTGCCGGCTTATTTTAATGACGCGCAAAGACAGGCAACCAAAGATGCCGGAGCGATTGCCGGACTTGAAATAGTTCGTTTGGTTAATGAACCGACCGCGGCCAGTTTGGCTTACGGTTTGGATAAAGTTCAAGAAAAAGATCAGCAAGTTTTGGTTTTTGATCTTGGCGGCGGAACATTGGATGTGACGATTATGAATTTCGGCCAAGGCGTTTTTGAAGTTCGTTCCACTTCCGGCGACACCAAGCTCGGCGGCACAGATATGGATGAAAATTTAATTAATTATATTATTGATGAATTTAAAAAAGAGCAAGGTGTGGATTTAAAAGCTGACAAAATGGTAACTCAGAGAGTCAAAGAAGCGGCTGAAAAAGCAAAAATTGAATTGTCTTCAGCTTTGGAAACGGAAATTAATTTGCCGTTTATCACTGCCACTAACGAAGGACCGAAACATTTATTGATGAAAATTACCCGGGCAAAATTGGAAGAATTGGTTAAACCGATTGTTGATCGCTGCCGTGTTTCAATTGAACAGGCGATTTCTGACGCCAAGCTTACACCAGCTAATATTGAAAAAGTTATTTTAGTCGGCGGTCCGACCAGAATGCCGATTGTCCAGAAATTTATTGAAAATATTTTTGGACCAAAAATCGCTCGAGGCGTTGACCCGATGGAATGCGTGGCAATGGGCGCGGCAATTCAAGGTGCGATTTTAGCCGGCGAAACAGAAGTTAAAGATGTTTTACTTTTAGACGTTACGCCGCTTACTTTGGGAATTGAAACTTTGGGCGGAGTGATGACGCCGATTATTGACCGCAACGCGACTATTCCTACCACCAAATCGCAAGTTTTTTCTACCGCAGCTGATAATCAAACTTCAGTGGAAATTCATGTTTTGCAGGGCGAAAGACCGATGGCCGGCGACAACCGGACTTTGGGCAGATTTATTTTGGACGGCATTCCGCCGTCTCCAAGAGGCATTCCTCAAGTTGAAGTCGGTTTTGATTTGGACGCAAACGGTATTTTAACTGTCACGGCAAAAGATAAAGCCACTTCAAAATCTCAACATATTACCATTAAAGACACTTCCGCGCTTTCTAAAGAAGAAATTGAAAAAATGAAAAAAGCGGCCGAACAATTTGCCGCTGAAGACAGAAATAAAAAAGAAATAATTGATTTGCGCAATCAATCAGACACTTTAATTTATACTTGCGAAAAAAGTTTGAAAGACGGCGGCGATAAAATTCCGGCTGATGTCAAAAAGCAAGTTGAAGATAAAGTTGCTGAATTGAAAAAAGTTAAAGATGCGAATGATATTGAAGTAATTAAAAAAGCGATTCAAGATTTAGGCGACACGGTTCAAAAAATCGGCGCAGCGATGTATGGTTCGACCCCTTCGACAGGCTCAGGACAAGATGGCTCACCACAAGGTCAGCAAGCCCCGGGCGCACAACCTGATCAAGCTCAAGAAGAAAAACCAAAAGCAGATCAAGGACCGATTGAAGGGGAGTATACAACAGAAGAAAAACCTAAACCCTAATTTCAGAATTTGAATATAATTATAACCGCCGAGTCATTCGACTCGGCAGTTATATATAAAGATAAGGGATTGATAAATAAACTTATCCACAGATAAGGGTATTGATAATTAAGTAAGGGTATGTTATCCTTACTTAATAGTAATTTATGTTAATAAAATAATTACATATGGATAAACAAATAAAAAAAGAAAATTTTAAGAGATTAGCGGAATATCGTACAAATGAAGTTTTAAAAAGACTTAAAGTTCTTGGTAATTGCGCTAATCGCAGCGCTTATGAATATACAGAAGACGAAATCAATAAAATTTTTTCCGAAATTGAGCGAAGACTTAGAGAAATAAAAGCCAAATTTCATTATTCTAAAAATAAAGAATTTAAATTATAATCTTATGACAACACAGCAGAAATTAAATAAAGAGATTCTTCAAAAGCTCATCAAAGCAACCACTGAAGAAGAAGTAACGGATTTAATCAAATCGCATCCGTTTTTTAAAAATTGTAAGTGGGTACCGTATGGTAATCAGGAGAATAACGCAGGAACGATTAAAGCTCAATCTCCCGACCCTGTCGGTGCTTTGGTTGAGAAAATCACAAATGGCATTGATGCACTTTTAATCAGGATGTGTTGGGACAATAAAATTGATCCCACCTCGTCATCTGCCCCGCAAAGTCAAAGCGATGCAATTAGAAAATTTTTTGGCGACAAGGTTGCAAATTTTGATTTATCAGATAAAGAAGTCCGAGAAATCGCATTAAAGACAGTCCGTATTATCGCAGAAGGAACGCCGGAAAAGCCGACAATTTCAGTTTTTGATTTTGGCGAAGGACAACACCCAAAGGATTTTTCAAAAACTTTTCTTTCCATCGGTGGTTCTAATAAAATAAAAATTAAATTTGCTCATGGTGTTTATAACCAAGGTGGCTCTGCCGCCTTGAAATTTTGTGGCAATGGCTACCAACTTATCCTTTCGCGGCGTGCGCCAAATATTAGAAACGGTGCGGAAGACTTGTGGGGCTTTGCTCTTGTTCGCGAATGGTACGAACCCGGTTTTAAGGCAGAATCATATCAATACTGCGTCGTTGATGGCGAAGTGCCGTCAATACCATATGAGCCGTTGAAAATTCTACCCGATGGAGATGCTTTTGAAAGCGGAAGTTTCGTCCGCCTTTTTAGCTACACATTGAAAAATCCAAATTTTTTTATTACAGGTCAGCGTGATAGAGAATTGGCTCGCGAAATCAATAAGCGATATTTTTCAATGCCACTTCCTATCCAACTTAATGAACTACGCACGCAATTACGTGGATGGTCAGAGAAAAATAAAGTTACAAGAATTTATGGCCTTTGGCGACTCCTTAAAAAACAATTTAACGATAAAGGTGTTATTAAAACAGTGCTTTCCCTTAAAGCAGAGCTTGGTATTTTCAGCTTGAGAAACATTGAAATCGCCATCTTGAATGATGAGGGAGACACGGGGCAATCATATAAAAATCAACAGGAGAAAGTTTTTCTCACCGTAAATGGTCAATCGCAACACACAGAGACTGTGAACTTTATAAAAACAGACTGCCTCTTACCCGACCTTGCCCCATATATGATTGTTCACATTGATCTATCCAATGCAACATATCAAGCAAATAAAGTTTTTCATACGGCAAGAAGTGGAGTCATTGATATTCCTGAATATGCAGAATTCCATAAACGATTAACAGATTCCATTAAAGGTGATGAAACTCTTAAAGAATTAGACCAGGAATATAGGGAGCGAAAATTAAAAAATGCGCAACCGGAGGATAAAGATTTTTTACGCTATATTGGTCGGTTGGTAAAAGACAACCCACTTTTTGTCGCGCTTTTAAATGCAGGAGAAGAAATTCCGATAGAGAAACCAAAAGGACCAAAAAAAGAATATGTTGGTTCGTATATTCCAGTAATTTTTGATATAGGAGAAAATGAAAAAGAAATACCATATAATCGTTACGCGTTACTACGAATCAAGACGGATGCAATGAATAATTATCTTATTCGCGCGAAAGATAGAGGCGAGTTTCATTGGACTTCTTCAAGATTGGTGCAAATTAATCAGTACTCGCTAAAAAATGGTTATTTACCAGTTAGAATTGAGCCAGTAAAAGGTGTGAAACCAGGCGAAACAGATACGATTACTTTTGAATTAACCCGACCAAATCAAACTTCACTAAGAGCTGATATAAAAATTATTATTGGTGAATTTGAAGAGCCAAAAATTAATCCACATGGTATTCCAAAGCCACCAACTAGACTAGCTTTAAAATTGCCGAAACCCCAACCCGTATCTAAAGATAACTGGAAAAATTTCGATTCAGTTTATGGTGGTACTTGGACTGGACAAGATATTGTTAGTGTAGTAGAAAATCAGGATGGTATTACGGTGTATTACAACAATGAACCAGATATATTAGCAGAATTCTCGAAGAGAAATCCACGATATTCATCGGGAGATATGATGACAACAATTAAAAAACGCTATATCGCAAGCGTTTATCTATACTCTGTCGCAATGTTTTTCGATATGAAAGACCAAAAAGAAAAAAGAGATTGGGCAATACAGGCATCAATGAGAGCTATTAGTAAATTTTTACTTGATTTAGCCTTTACAACAAGGGTGTCAGAACAAATAGAGGAGGACTAAACTTTTTCCATTACAATAACATATTCAAATTCGTATGCTCGTGTCTTGGATGGGTTGTCTTTGCCTGTAAATTTTCCACTTTCTAAGTCGCGCCATGGGGTAATCATCTTGTTTGGAATTTCGCGTTTAATGAAATCAACCTTATTGAATCCCACCGCTTGCATTTGTTCGGCCGCAACTTGCGCGTTTAAAATTTCAACGCCACGTAAGCATGTGTTTCCAATAATAGTGCACGCTTTTCCTCCGATTTTTAATATACGATACATCTCCGCAAAAACTTTTTTCATATCCAAAAAGTAATTCGCAACATCAATAGCAAGTGGGCGTTCTACTTGAATCAAGTCGTCAACGATTTGTTTCGCTATCGCACTATTGAAATCGCCAATTTTTTCCTCTTTTGAGCTAGTACCGATAAAATTTTTGCGAAAATCTATAAAATCATTACTGAAATGATGCCATTTTTTGAAATGTTTTGGATCATCACCAAACCAAAGCAATGAAAGTTGATGAAGGTCAGCATATTCGTATGAGGTAACATACGGCGGCGAGGTGATAATGATGTCAATAGCTCCTGATTCAATTGGGAGCTTTTTTGTAGAATCCTTGCGGTACATTTTTGCGGGTGTGTTAATATATCCTGATTGAGCGAGAATAGAATAAAATCGTTCATTTTTCTTTATCATTGAATCAAGATGTCGTAAAAATGTTTCCTTAGGATTTGGCAGAATTTTATCTTTATCAATTGTCGGCTTAATACTTTTCATCAGCCAACGAGAGCAGTTTTTTAGATTGTGAGAAAAAGCGCATAGGAAAAATCTACGGACATTATGATTTTTAATTTTTTTGATTGCAAAATAAATTTTGTCTAATTCTTGAATTGTTGGCTCATCAAACCAGTAGCTGATACGCTGGTGATGGCTGTACGAAATTGACGGAGTATTTTCGTAATATTCCAAAAATTTATTTTTACTATTTGTAAGCATTCGTGGATTAATTGCGGTTGTTTTGGTCTGTGTGATAAGTTTGGCAACCGGATTTATATCAAAACCGATACTCTTGTGTCCTAGTAATTTTGCTTCAACCAAAGTTGTGCCACATCCGCCGAATGGATCGCAAACAACTTGTGTACTACTTGGAGCATAGTCCTCAATTAGCTTCCGGACAATTTGTGGGATAAATTTTGCGGGATAGCGATGATATCCATGAGTGAAAGCATTTGTTTCTACTCTGCCAATATTACAAAAAGACCAGTTTTTACTTAGTGGGAGGTGATTAAAAGTATTTTGGATTTGCACGGAGTTTAACATATCTTTATTATAACACAATTATTAATGTAAGAGAATAGGGTTATTCTTGTCGTGCAAAAAGCATTTTTACTTCAATTAATTACCCAACAGCCGCCGAGATTTGATTCGCAAACCATTTCAATTCTTGAAGAAAATCTCAAATTATTGGTAAAAATTTAAGAGATTATTTTTAATTCCAACGAGTCTAACACTCGTTTTTTTAATTGACAAAAACCAAAAAATCTAATAAAATTAAATTATGAGTTACGAACAAGGAGAAAATACAAGAGGAATAGAGCAAAAAGAGAAAGAACCGAATATTTCTTATCATTTTTTTTATTCTTATCACGATACAGCCAAGGATATAGAAAATTTGGGAAATGCTTTTAAAGAAGCAGATATTTATGTCCCCGAAGCTATAATGCATACTGACGAAGTTCGAGGTTGTTTTGTATTATTATCCAGGGGTTTAATAACTTCTGAAGAAGTGGCGGAAGGGATGGACATAAAGAAAAATGACAGCAGATTTCGTGAATTTGAAATTATCTATAATTCCCAAAAACCAATTTTGTTTGCCGATTGTCCGGCAACGGATACAGGCTTAGTTCAAAAACTTCAAGAATGGACAAAGGCTTTGGGAAAAGGAGAACAGAATTTTGTTGAAGGGAGGCTATCTCAGGCCATAGAAGAAATACGTTCCTTTATTAATATTTTTGTCGAATTTCAGGAAGAAAGAGAAAAAATAATTAAAATAAATTTAAATAATCAACTCAAATTTTTTTTAGAAAAACATAAAGAATATACTAATAAAGAAAAATTACGAGTTTTGATAAAATTAGGTGCTTATCACACAAATCTCTATCATAAATTTAAAGAAGAAGATTTGTCCGTTTCTAGAGAATTTAATCAAATTCCTATTACTTATTCAATATGGAACGAAGCTGAAAGAATGACCCAATTTAATAAGGATGTTAGTGATGAAATTTTGGCCAAAGGACTTATAGATATTTTTTTGATGGCTTATTTAAGGGATTCTAGTAATGATAGTGAAAAAATTATTAGAGTAAATAGAAAATTATTACAATCTTTAAAATTAAAAGATATTGAACAAATTTCAAAAGATTATTCTAAAAATCAAGTGATAAATATAAGTGAAGAATTAAAAAAATTTAATATCACCGTGCCCAAATCAGAAGAAGAGATGGATAAAATATTGGGCACAAAAGAAGAGTAAAAAATAATATATAGCTCAAAATTTTTAATAATCAACTTAAATCGAGTACTAGGTTCGGTTTTTTGTTATCTCTTGACATTTTTTAAAAAATTTGGTAAATTTAAAATAATTAAAGTTTGTTTAAAAAGCCTGCCTATCGGCAGACAGGGAGGAAAAATGAGAAAGGCAATAGTGCTGTTTATAGTTCTTTGTATTTGTTTGGGAATCGGCTGGTCAGAAGGTTATTTCGGTTTTATTGACGCTAATCAGTTGGTGAATCAGGGATGTTTTTCTTGCGTTTTTTCCGCCTATTTTGTTTGCGGTGGATTAACAGTAATTTTGGCTGTAACGGTATTATTTGTATCTATCAGTTTTCTCGGTTTTTTCTGTGCGCTCATAAACGGTACTATAGACGAATATAATTGATGAAAAATAAATTTAAAAATGACCTCACACTTTAATTAGTGAGGTCATTTTTCGTTAGAAGGGATTGACATTCTGTACAGACAAAATATAATTATATAAATCCTATGATGATTCAAGCGAAGAATTTGACTAAAAAATTTAATGGTTTGACAGCAGTTGATAATATCTCTTTTCAAGTTGAGAAAGGAGAGATTTTTGGTTTTTTGGGGCCGAATGGAGCCGGAAAATCCACGACAATTAAAATGTTAACCACACTTTTAAATCCAACCAACGGTGAAATTCAGATAGACGGCCATGATCCGGTAAAAAATCAATATGAAGCGCGCTGTTCTTTCGGTATTGTTTTTCAGGACCCGAGTTTGGACGACGAACTTACGGCTTATGAAAATTTGGAACTTCACGGCGTTCTTTACAGTATGCCCAAAAAAATTCGCCAAACGAGAATCGAAGAATTATTGAGATTGGTTGATCTCTGGGACAGAAAAAATGATTTGGTAAAAAAATATTCAGGCGGAATGAAAAGAAGATTGGAAATCGCCCGCGGCTTGATTCATCACCCGAAAATTTTATTTTTGGACGAACCGACGCTCGGACTTGATCCGCAAACCAGAAATAATATTTGGACTTATATTCAAAATTTAAATCAGACGGAAAAAATCACCATCTTTTTTACCACGCATTATATGGCTGAAGCGGAAAAAGTGGCCACCAATTTGGCGATTATTGATCACGGAAAAATTATTGCCAGAGGCACATCGGAAGATTTAAAAAATCAAACAAAAACTTCAAATTTGGAAGAAGCATTTTTGAACTTAACCGGCCGAGAAATTCGCGACGAAGATGCTAGTGGCATGGATAATATGAGAATGCGCCACAGAGCGTTTCATAGATAAGTAAACAAGCTAACTAAGTAGATAAGTTAATAAGTAAATAAGCTAATAAGTTAACTAAAAATATCATTATGGAAACAACAACAAACGTGAAATTCATTCCTCAGCCGCCTAAATTTGCCATTATACTTTGCGGCGTTTTAGCTCTTTTCTGGATCGTTTTGTCAGTCGGTAAAATCGTAGATATCAAAAATGGAATAGAAACAAACTCCATTACCGTCAGCGGCGAAGGCAAAGTTATCAGTATTCCTGATGTGGCTTCTATCAGTTTTTCGGTCATTTCCGATAAAATGACTGCCAAAGAAGCAATGAGTGACAATTCGCAAAAAATGAACGCGGTTATTAAATCTATTAAAGATTTAGGCGTTGCGAGCAAGGATTTGAAAACAACCGGTTACAATTTGACTCCGCTTTATGATTGGCCAAAAGGTCAAAGA
>Ga0172379_10006815_pt1 | contig 15108 bp, 5 predicted proteins | sample GrowelOW334metaG_FD_119756 | JGI IMG/M metagenome (GOLD analysis project Ga0172379, IMG submission 119756) | Groundwater microbial communities from an aquifer near a municipal landfill in Southern Ontario, Canada - Groundwater well OW334 metaG | ecosystem: Environmental > Aquatic > Deep...
CCATCCGTCGCTGATGATATGGTGCATGTTGAAAAGAAGGAGGTGTTTTGAATCTTCCACTTTAAACAACCGGCAAAAAATAAGTGGCCCTTTGGAAAGGTCGAAACATCGGGTTGATTCCTCTTCTATTAATTGGGAAATCCGATCGTTTTTATCAGCGGCTTTGCTCAGATCGCATTCTGCCATCTGAAAATCGACCTCATTCAATATTCTCTGATACGGTATTCCATCAGTCTCAACAAAACTTGTACGCAGTATTTCGTGACGCTGAATAATCTCCCTGAATGCTTTTTCCAAAGCCTCATTATTTAATTTTCCTTCAAGAATGATTGCTGCCGGCAAATTATAGGCAGGTGATTGATCCATCTTGTCAATAAACCAAAGCCTTCTTTGGGCGTAAGAAACAGGCGCCATCGAATATTTCGCTTTATTACCCGACAATACTCCAAGTTGTCTTAACTCCTCCAAGGCTGACAGGTCCCCGGTCAAAGCCTTTTTTTTTAATTCTTTAAGTTTATTCGTCGTCATCCTCAAACTGTATATTGGACAATAATTCTAATTCGTCTTCTGATACCGGAACTATTAATGAGTCTTCTTCATTCTTTTCTACAAATGACTCTTTACGTTCAATTATTTTTTTCACCTTCTCAGCAATATCGAGCAGAATAGGGGTATAGAAAATTTCCTTAAGTGCGAGATCGATGTTCAGCTCTTTTCGAATCTGGGATATAACCCTTACCGCATTTAAACTGTGTCCTCCTATTTCAAAGAAATTATCGCCCAGACTGATCTCTTCTTTCTTGAGTACGCTTGAGCAGATTCCAAGAATTAGAAATTCAATTTCATCTTGTGGTTTTCTGAATATCACTTTTTCCTGAATCCCCGTAGGATCAGGCAAGAGCTTTTTATCTGTTTTTCCATTTGATGACATCGGAATTTTATCAAGTTGGATGAAATAAGATGGGACCATATACTTCGGCAAAAACCGGTCAAGATGATTTTTAAGCTGCGTCGGTTCGATGGCGACATCCGATGTAAAATATGCTGCCAACTCACTTGAACCATTCTTCTCAAAAAGTGTAACCGCGCATGCGATGATCTCCTTCACTTCACGCATTTTTTTCTCTATTTCCTGTAATTCAACCCTGTATCCCCGAATCTTAACCTGTTCGTCCACCCTTCCCAAAAATTCAATGTTCCCATCTGGGCATGTTCTGCCAATATCTCCCGTTTTATAGATGCGCGTTCCTTCCATCAGTGGGAATTGGACAAATTTTTGATTTGTCCTTTCAGGATCATTCAAATATTGACGGGCCAACCCTTTCCCGGCTATACATATTTCACCGGGTATGCCGATTGGACATAAATTTAACCTCTTATCAAGGATATATATTTGCTCATTTAGAACTGGTTTGCCGATCGGTGCAATGTCACAACCTTCCAATGGCATATCAGGATGAAACCTGTAACTTGATGATTCGACACAACATTCTGTTGGACCGTAAAAGTTCGTCACATTTATCCCCCTGTTTTTTTCGTTGCTATAAAAAGAGTTGACCAGTTTGTAAGGCAATGCTTCCGATCCAATGAATATTTCTTTCAAATCGGGTTTCTCCATTTCGCAAAATCCTTCTTCCAGCATTACTGAAAATAGCGAAGGGGTTATGTCTATGATATTGATTTTACTGCTAACAATGTATTTGATTATTTCACGCGGGTCTAATCTTCTTTCTTTACTCAACAGATGCAAGGTATTCCCTTGACAAAGGGTGGCAAAGATCTGTTTAAGGGAAACATCAAACGCAAAAGAGTTGATCATCAGCTCATTTGATGAGCCATCGCGGTAGACATTAATATTTTGATTCAATGAGGCAATAAGGTTCGTGAGAGCCTGGTGCTCTACCATAACTCCCTTCGGAACACCGGTTGAACCTGATGTATAAATAACATATGCCAAACTATTGGGCTCAATTATTTTTTTCGGTGAAGATTGATTTTCACTTATTGGTTCCCTAATATCCAATATCACAGTTTCGTCAATTGCGCCCGGACCCGTCCCTATGTTGTTAATAAGTAATTGACTATCAACCAAAACAGCTTTCGAGCAGCTATCCTTGAGAATATAAGCTATTCTTTCAGAGGGGGTATCAGAGGTAACCGGAAGATAGGCTGCACCCGTTTTCATAACAGCCAGGATGGAGGCCGCTGACAGAACCGGATCATCGACAACAACTGCTACAATATCCTCTCTATTTAGGGCAATACGTTCCATCAGCGTATTTGCGATCCTGTTCGATAAGCTGTTCAGCGCTTCATAGGTCAATTCCCTTCCTTCGTAAACCAGGGCAAGACTGTTTCCTTTTGTCTCTGCCTGATGGTCAAAAAGGTCAATTACATTGTTTTCTACCGTTAACAGATGATTTTGTTTGTTGAACTCAAGGAGCAGTTTCTCTTTTTCGCTGGTTGGAATTATCTCCAGATTTTTAATCCTTTCTTTAGGATTCGCGGTAATGCTCTCCAATAACTTCCTAAAATGGACAGACATGCTTTGAATTCTTTCCTTCCGGAACAAAGAGGTGTTGTACTCGATGGCAAACTCTACTCTTCCTTCGTTCTCATCAAAAAGAAATGAAAGGTCAAACATGCTGCTGGAGATGCGAAAATCGAGGCCATCCGCTTCTATTCCGCTGAATTTCAACTTCATTCCCATCCCGTTCTTTACCATCCAGGCAACCATCACATCAAAAAGCGGATTCCGGTTTTGTATCCTTTCCACATCAAGTTCATCAACAAGCCTGTCGAATGGATAAACCTGGTTGTCGAAGGCTCCCGACAATGTTTCCTTAACCTTAATCAATAATTCCTCAAATGTATCCTCAGGATTGATTTCATTCCGCAGAACAATCGTATTGATAAAAAACCCAACCTGATTTTCGAGATCGTAATGCTGCCGGCCAGCCACCGGAGAGCCAACCAAAATATCTTCTTCCCCTGTATATTTATGCAGCAGAATGTAAACAGCGGAGAGAAGGGTCATATACAAGCTTGCATTTAACCCGCTGCCAATATCCTTTAGTGCTTTTGCCCGGGCATCATCAATCGAATATTGAAGCATATCACCATCCATCGTAAATGATTCAGATCTGCTGTAATCAGCAGGCAGGTTTAGCAGCGGACGTGGTTTACTTAATTTCTTCTGCCAATAATCCTTAACAACGCCAAGTGATTCTTCACTGAGAATTTTATTCTGCCATGTTGCGTAATCCTTGTATTGAATTCTGAGTGGCGGAAGAGGATCGTTTAGATTGTTCAGAAATGAGTTGTAATAAGTTTCAAATTCCTTCAACATAACCTCTATTGACCAGCCGTCGCTGATGATATGGTGCATGTTAAAAAGGAACAGATAATTATCCTCAGACAAACAGATCAGTTTGATTTTCAGCAGTGGGACCCTGGACAGATCAAATTCATAATTAAAATAGTCAACAGCAAGTTCCTTAAGTTTGTTCTTATCCCAGGTAGTACCGGTATAATTGGATATTTCGATTTTCAGATCAATGGTATCTGCTATTCTTTGGAATGGTTCTCCATCAATTTCCACAAAATATGTTCTGAGAGATTCATGCCTTTGAACAATTGCCTTGAAAACATCTTCAAGCACCCGGGCATTAACTTTCCCTTTCATGTGCAAAGCTGCGGGAAGGTTGTAAAGGGAATTCTGACCTTCCAGTTTAGCGAGAAACCACAACCGTCGCTGGGCATGGGAAAGCGGGTAAAACTCTCCCTTTTCTATCTTTTCAATTGGATTAAAAAGCGATGGATTTTTACTTGTTAGCAGTTTTGCAAGCGACGAAATTGTTGCATGCTGAAACACTTCCCATATATTGATTTCAATGTTGAATTCCTTGTGTATTTTTGAAACAAGCCGTATAGCTATTAAACTATGTCCGCCAAGTTTAAAGAAATTATCAGTTGGGTTAACATGATTAATGTGCAGCAATTCTTTCCATATCTCACACAGTTTTTCTTCAAGCATATCTCCCTGGACCATAAGACTTTCTTCCGATGATATTTCTTTGACCGGAACAGGAAGGGATTTCTTATCTACTTTGCCATTGATGGTTACCGGAAGATTTTCCAATTGGATGAAATAGGAAGGGATCATGTAGTCGGGTAGATGAAGTGACAGGAAATGCTTCAGATCATCGCGCTCTATTTTTTCAGCAGCGGTATAATAGGCAGCTATTCCCTTTTCACTATCCTCGCCAACTGCAATTACTGCAGAAGAGCTAACATTGGGAAAACTTCTTAAACAATTATCAATTTCAGCTAACTCAATCCTAAATCCGCGAAGCTTTATCTGATCATCCGCCCTTCCTGAAAGGATAATATTTCCATCATCGAGATAGCGCCCAATGTCACCTGTTTTATAAATTCTTTTGCCTGGCACAAAATCAACTCCAGGAAATCTCTCCTCAGATAATTCCGGTCTGTTGATATAGCCTCTCGAGAGCCCCTCACCGGCAATATATAACTCCCCATTTACCCCGACTGGTACCGGAGAAAGATTGGAATCAAGTATATAAACCTGAACGTTATTGATTGGCTTCCCTACCGGAATGTAATTAAACGCTGCATCTGCTTTTTGGAAGTATTCTCGCGTAATGCTAAAAAAAGTTGCCACATCGCAGCATTCCGTGGGGCCATAAACGTTTGTTACGATCGGCGAATTAGTCTCAGTCCTTTCAAACAAGGTCTTTACGGATTGATAAGTTAACTGTTCACCACCAATAACAAATCTTTCGGGCAGATAGGTTTCTTTCCCCAAGTTTAGTTCATCGACTATAATTTCCAAATGAATCGGTGTCCCATCAGATACATTGATTTGATGGTCATTGAAATAGGCAAGCAGTTTTCTGCCGCTGGACTTTGTTTCATCAGGGACAATATCGAGGCAATGGCCAAACCCCAATGCATAAAAAATTTGTTTTATTGAGGCATCGAAGACAAAAGGAGAAATCAGTGCGATATTCAAAGGCGCAGAAACGCTGCCATAAATTCCGTTCGACAATCCCAAAACAAGATTATACAAACTGTGGTGCTCGATCATTACTCCTTTCGGCGTGCCTGTCGATCCGGAAGTGTACAAGAGATAGGCAAGACCTGAGTTATCAATTTTTGTGGATGGGGTCTTATATGAAGGATTTTCGATCCTGCTTATATCAAGTAATGAAATTTGATTTTCTAAACAGGGACTAGCAAGACTTAGGATTTCTTCGGCCTGGGCAATCAAGCTGGTTTCTGTCAACAACAGTTTTGTCCGACTATCAGAAAGCATAAATCTTACACGCTCCTGAGGTAAATCAGGGCTAATCGGCAAGTAAGCTGCACCTGATTTTAATATCCCCAAAATGCCGATCACCATGAGCTCAGAACGAGGCGCCATGATTGCGATAATATCATCAGGGGCAACAGAAATGCGGTTCAAAATCTCATTGGCAACCTCATTAACTCTTTGACCCAATTGTTTGTACGACAACTTCTGATCGTCAAATACCAAAGCTGGGTTTTCAGGAGAAGTATTTACCTGTTCCTCAAAAAGATCAATTACAGTTTTCCCATCTAACTCCAAGTTGAGACCTTCCGACATTTGAAGGAGTTGTGTCGCCTCGGATTTGTCAAGAATATTGATGTCTTTGATGCAGATATCCGGTTTGGCCAGGACGTTGGATACAGTGTTGAGAAGATGCTGCGCAGTTCTTTCGATTCTATCAGGATTGAATAAAATGGTGTTGTATCCGATACTAAACTCAATTTTATCTTCGTTCTCAGTAAATGTAAATATCAGATCAAACTTGTTTGCCGTAAAATCAACCTTGTAAAATGATGACTTTACCTCATTAAGTTTTAAGATTGTCGCATCCTGATTTTGATACTGCACAAGTACATCGAACAATGGAGCCCTTGATGTGTCCCTTTGAAGATTTAAATTACGGACGAGACTATCGAACGGATAGTTACTGTTTGAAAATGCTTCGGATGATTTATTCTTTACGTCCAGCAGAAAGTCTCTAAAAGAATCTCCGCTACAGATGTGATTTCGGAGCGCAACTGTGTTGAGATAGAGACCAACCTGATATTCAAGCTCCTGATGATTTCTGCCTGCAACGGGTGAGCCAATGATGATATCTTCGTCCGATGTATATTTATGTAGCAAGATATTTACCGAAGCCAGCAATACCATGAACGGACTAACACTATTATCCTTCCCGAAAGCTAGCAAATTGTTTGCAAGCGATTTATCCATTTTGTCGAACAGATACTTCCCTTGGTAAGTTTTAATCGGGGGCCGCATTCTGTCTGTTGGCAGATGAAGTACGGGAATAGGATCGGACAAGGTTTTAAACCAATATTCCTTTTCTTTCAGGTACTGTTCGCTTTCAAGCAGGGTCTGTTCGTGAATGCAATAATCTTTGTACTGAATCTTTAGCGGTTTCAGAACAAATTTTTGATCTCCCTTGTTGAACGAATTATACAATTGAGACAATTCATTCATGATTATGCCGATCGATATTCCATCCCCGGCAATATGGTGGATCACCATCAGGAAAACGTATTTTCCTTCTTCAATCTTAACGATTTGTGCACGGAGAGGAATCTCACACGAAAGATCAAAAGGAGCCATTACCGCTTGGTTGATAAAAACATCCGCCTTGTTTGCAGCATCTTTATCAAGACTAAAATCATATTCTTTAATAACTAAATCAGGAGTTGCCAGTACTTTTTGATAGGGTGTATCTTCAACGTCCACAAAAATTGTTCTGAGCACTTCATGCCTTTCAATGATTGCATAAAAAGCTTGCTTTAGACGCTGCAAATCAACCTTGCCTTCCAATAACAGCGGAACAGGCATATTGTAAACAGCGGCATTATCCTTATCCTGTGAAAGAATCCACAATCGTCTTTGTGCATGCGAAAGCGGATAAAATTCTTTGGTCGGAGATGCTTTAATTTCGTAATACTGACTGATTTTCATCTGTGCCAATTCAGTAGCTACGCCCCGAACGGTCGGCTTATCGAAGATGGCCTTAAAATTGATCTCCAGCTGAAGCTCCTTTTTTATGAGGGTAATGAGGCGTGCAATCTTAAGGCTCTCTCCTCCCAGTTCAAAAAAATTATCATTTACACTAATTGGATTGCAATCCAGAACATGTTCAAAAATCGGGATCAGTTTTTGTTCAAGTTCTGTTGGTTCACTCGGAATATCCTGGATTTCAGCATGTTTGGCCGAAACCATTTTTCTCAATGCATTTTTGTCTATTTTCCCATTTTGAGTCAATGGAAATTTATCGACAAATTTGAAATGTTGCGGCATCATGTATTCGGGAAGAAACTCCAAAAGAAAATTCCTTAATGAGGATAAATCAATTCCTTGATCACCTGAAACAAATGCAGCGATATTTTTATTGCAATTGGTTTCAACATCCAGCGCCACCGCATCTTTGACAAGAGGGTATTTTTTTATACGGTTTTCTATTTCACCCAATTCAATCCTGTTTCCCTTTATTTTTACCTGGTCATCAATTCTACCGACAAATTCAATATTGCCATCCGGCAGAAACCGTGCCCTATCCCCAGTATGGTACATTCTCCCGTTTTCTTCAAATGGATTAGCAACAAATTTTTGATCGGTTAGTTCTTTGTTGTTCAAATACCCACGTGCAAGAGAAGGTCCTGAAATGCAGAGCTCACCCGGAAAACCTATCGGCAAAGGCTCGAGATTTGCATTGAGAATATAAATGGACGAGCCTGGGACTGTTTTCCCGATAGGCACACTATTTTGATATTCCCTCTCTTTCCCTGCAATGTAATAGGATGCACAAACCGATGCTTCGGTCGGACCATATCCGTTGATAAAGCGCATTGTTTCTTTATAATGATTCACATCCGAAACAATTGCCGGTTCACCTGCCGTAACCATCGTAACGAGATGTGGAAATTCAGGTTTGCCGAGTGCACTCAGGTAGGCCGGTGGTATAGTTGCAACTGTAATTTTCTTTTCATTCATCTGCTGTATGAATGAAGGCGGATTCTGGATAATTTCCTTCTCCAGAATAACAAGAACAGCCCCGGTTAGCAGCGCCTGAAATATTTCAAAAACAGCCGCATCAAATCCGAAAGAAGCAAATTGAAGAACCCGATCAGATTCCGTAACTCCAAAAATCCCGATCATGTTCACAAACATATTCATGAAACTTCCGTGCTCAATCATGACTCCTTTGGGCATGCCGGTAGAGCCGGAAGTATAAATGATGTATGCCAAATCTTCACTGTGAATGTCTATTGAAGGATTATCGTTGTTCGTACTTTCAATTTCATTCAGCAATAAAACATGTCCAATCAAGTCTTTGTTTCCTGTATTATCTGTGATGAGTAACTTCGCGCCGCTGTTTACAAGAATAAACGCTATCCTGTCTCGTGGATTATGGCTATCCACCGGGAGATAGACGGCGCTAGTTTTCATGATTCCCAAAATTGTAGCAACCGCATCAATTGAACGTTCAGCAGCCAAACATACGATGTCACCTTTGGATATGTTATGCTGCTCAATGAGGTAATTGGCAATCTGATTTGCTTTTGCGTTGAGCTCGCGATAGGTAAACGATTCTTCGTTTTTTATGATTGCCGTCTTATTTGAATAATCCCGGGCACAATCTTCAAACTTCCCAACAATTGTTTTATCTGTATGTTTTACTTCACCGTTTGAATTAAAGTCCTTTAAAATCTTGTGTTGTTCAAACACGCTTATAAATTTCACATCAGCGATGCTTCTCTCAGGAAAATAAATTAATTCAAAAAGAACCGCTTCAAAACATCTGGCAAACTGGGTCGCCTCCAGTTCTGAAAACACGAGGGGATTGTAATTAAAAAATATGTTTACATTTTCATCATCGTCATACTCATCAACCTCCAGGCTCAGACTTTCGCTTCTTATTTGCGTATCTAATGTTACGGTATTGAGTTTTGCGTTCCCGAATTTCTGCGAAAAGTCCATTTTCCTGTAAACAAAGGTTACATCGAACAGTTCATTTTTAAATTCAGGATTGCTGCGAAAATGTTTGAAGGTTTCACTGAGAGGTAGTCTTTGATGCCGATAGCTCTCTTTTACTTCGGCTTTTATAGCGTTCAGTATATCTGTGAAAGTCCATTCCGCCGACAGGCGTAACCTGAGTGGAATCATGTTCATAAAAAGTCCCGGAGTAGTCCGAAACTTGTGATTACTCCGGTTTAGAACCGGCATACCTATTACAATATCGGTTTTATTGTATAATTTATTGAGCGTAGTGTATAAAATCCCAAGTAAGGCTTGAAAAGGTGTAACATTGACCTCGTCAGCAATTTTCAGGATTGAAGCATAACATATCCTATGCAGGTTTAGGGTAACTCTTTCATTGTGAAGGGAAAAATTTTTAATACCATATTTTTTTGTCGTAAAATCAAGCGGCTCGGGCAATGGCATCAGTTTATTACGCCAGAATTCAGAAGAATTTTTGAAGGTATCCGATTCCCTGTATCTAATATCGTCCTCCAAAAAATCAAGATAGGAGGATGATTCCATTTCCGGAAAACTTCCGTCAGCCAATAAACTGTTGTATGTATCTGAAATTGCCTGGTTGACAATAGACTTACCATATGCATCATTGGAAAAATGATGAAATCTGGGAAACAATACAAATTGGTTTTCCCCTGTTTGTAAAACCATTTCCGTGAAAAGAGTTACATCTTCGAAAGGAAAAGGCCTGGCATTTTCCTTTATAAGAAATTGTACGGCTTCTTCGTGCGGGTTTTCTTTGTTTATGAAATCCAGATATTCGATATCGCACTGATATTCGGAAACAAACTTCTGGAAAAGTTCGCCATCCCGGGTAACAAATCTGAGGCGTAGTGCATCGAATTTTGATATTACATAGTTGTAAGCCTTTCTAAGCAGACCAATGTCCAAATCCCCGCTTAGCAACAAAAAACCACCCATGTTGTACTTTCTGTCATTCCGGTGAAGCAGGTAATCGTAATAAAATGTCTGCTGCGGTAAAGTCAGCGGGTATAATTTGTCTTGACAAATTTCGTTCATAAGTTTATTTCAATACCAAGATTCTGTGTACTATAAGCCGGTGTCGCACCAAACAGAACAAGTTCCCTATCGTAACGGTAAGTATAGCCTACTACCAAATTCACATGTTTGATTATGCCTATCTGAAGATTCAGGTTAGTACCATACCGGTATCTTTTTGTGTCATCAATATTTGATAAGTAATAGACATAACCCAAAAATGAAAGCGATGGAGTAATCGTAAAATCAAGATTATGCTTACAATAAAACGCCGCATAAGCCCCTTTTATAACATCCACATTGTCAACCGGCATCGTATAATCCTGGTTGATTCTCCCCATTGCAACCAGTGATTTCAATTTCAATCTTTTAAACAGTAAGATATTTGTCCCCACTCCGGTATAAAAAGAGTACCTGTTCTTAATTAACAGAAGATCGTCTCTCTCCCAGATAAAACCTGTCTGAGAGAAAACAACTTTGGAAAGATCCGCATCTATATAGTCTGTTATGTAATAGGAAGTACTTTTGAAAGCAAGAGGCGCGGAGCCTTTTAGACTAATATCCATTTTGTCAATACCACACTTCGAGAAATTTGTAAAATAACCCTTCCTTTCTACCAGTGTAATATCGCCAACATGCATTTCTCCGCTTAATACCCCTTTCATTTTGGTATAGCTATATTTCATATCGGCATGGACCATAAGCTTCTTTTGAACGGTGTCAGCGCGGGAACTCTTCAACCACCATTTTTCAGGCGACTGTGCTTTCAACTGTAAAGACATCATCCAGACAGAAATCAGCATGATCAAAACGAAAAGGTATTTTTGTATTTTCATATTTTAGACAGAGGTTGATTGTGTTTTTATGTTAACAAATAACTCTCCGGATTGATCAAAGGTAAAATGAGATATTTTATCCGCTTTTGAGGCAGAAAGTTTTGTCAATGTTTTTCCGGGCGGTAGTTCCAGCGTTACAACAACACCTGCCCTGCTTAGGTACGAAGAAATTTTATGCCAGTTTACCGGTGAAGTAATCTGATCAACCAGCAATGGAATAATCTCTTTTTCATTCAGATAAGGTTTGCTCCTGACATTTGAAATTACAGGATAATTCAGTTTTGAATAGTTGTAGATATTCAATTCTTTTTCAAAGGCCATTGCAGCAGGTTTCATCATTGGGCTGTGGAAAGGTGCGCTAACTTTAAGTGGAATGGTAACTGCGCCCAGGCCTTTAGCTTCTGCACCAACTTTATTTACTGCTTCCTTTTCTCCGGAAACTACAACCTGAACTTCTGAGTTAATATTTGAGATAACGGCATATCCCTTGGATCCTGTGGAAACAATTATCGTTTCAACTTCACTGACAGACAAGCCGTTAATAGCAGTCATTGCCCCGGCTCCAAGACCAGCGGCCTCCTGCATTAGCTGACCTCTTTTTCTAACGATCATAAGGGCGTCTTTAAATGTTATAGCTCCACTGCAACATAGCGCCGAAATTTCACCCAGACTATGACCGGCAAGTAAAAACGGCTTAATTTTGTATTCTTGCCGTAAGACCTGAAAAGCGCAATAGCTGTTTAGCAATATGCAAGGCTGGGCATTTACTGTTAGATTTAGCTTCTCTTCCGGGCCATTCAGACACAACTTCAGTATGTCAAAACCCAGCAATTCATTCGCTTCGTCAAAATATCTTTTTACATACGGGAAATCATTAATCAATGATCTGCACATACCTGTAAACTGCGAACCTTGTCCCGGAAATAATAGTGCAATCTTCATAGAATTTCCATGTAAAGCATTTACCGTACTATTTTGATTCAATGTTTACCTACTGCATTTAGAACTGCAGTAAACAAGATTTACGACAACAAAGATGTTGGCAACAACTGTTTATGTCTCAGTCAGGTAAGTATTTCGATTGTACTCATAAGTTACAACGATACTTTGGGAAAGTAAGATATGGAAAGACAGCTTCTTTTGATGTCCAATCCATAAGTTTTTCAGTTAGGATACAATCCCGAAATAGGTCTAAGGACAAGGCGCTGAGAATCAATATCAAATATTGACTAAGCACCGTCAACAGACATACTTTTAGCTGGTCATGAAATACCCCGTCAGTTTGAGACGGGGTATTTCATTTAATGAACCAATTTCAATTGACTACAATTTGATTTTTAAGCCAAATGGAACAATAGAAGAAAGCGCTCGTTTGCCATTATCAAACTGGCTCTTCTTTCATTTTTTTCTTTTCATCCATCTCTTTGGCTATCACTTTCCCTTCTTCAAATTTAGCAAAGAAATAATCTTTTAGGGTTGCAGGATTAAAATCAAGAAATGTACCGCCCGCTTCAAAATGCTGAATAAAAACTTTGCCTATCGCATAAGTGGCTGCTCCGGAGAATAGAGACATTGACAAACCACCAATCAGGGTACCAACAACTGGTATCATTTTCAAAAGAACACTCATACCCCCAAAGGACAATGAATTAGGGACAATATAGCCCAATAGGGCTGCCACAATCGACTTTCCTCTGTTCTCACTGAATTTAATGCCATACAAATCTGACATATCCTTCAGCATTTTGAGTTGAACACCGGAAACAGCTACCAGATCAACAAAAGGGACAGGTATAAGACCTGCACCCATCGACCACCACATGTACTTCTTTACAAGATCAGTGGATAATCCAAGTTTTGAATGATCAGCATTCTCAACAACTGGCTGATCAACATTCTCAACAACTACATCTTTTGCCATAACGAACCTCCTTATTTAATTAGATTAAACAAATATGTCGGTTTACAATTTGAATTCAAGAATGAACTCATTAATTTTCTGCTATTTCCCAATTCAAATATAAAATTTATATTGATAAGTTCCAAATATTTTAACTTAAAGTTCATACATTTTAATTCCTGTAGTGAGAATAACAAATAGAAGCCAAAAAGGTTTAGCGAAAGTGATCATACCTGTATAGGTGAGGTATGTTATAAACAAAATCTCTGTTTTGATCTATTTTCTTAATCCATACACAATTCTAAAATGATAACCGTAGACAGCAAACTGAATGGCTTCCTTTATCAAAAGAGGTTTTTTGAAAAGTGTCCAAAACATCAACTTCCAAAACTCACCTCTTCCTTTGTTGGCTATACCGATGATGTAAACAGTTTTAAATAAGCTTTTGAGCAACGAGAACCTTACCCTCTTTTTAATGGCATAAAGTTGCTGATAGGTTAGCAAAAACTGACGAACCCTTTTGTAATAGGGTTTTATTGAATAAATATTACGAATAAGCCCGTTGTATCCATCCAGTAGATCCTTTGGGCTCATTTTGGGGATAAAATTGATGGATGCATCCGTATTGTTGCCGCTCGAGTCTTTTATGATCCGGTTCTCTCCCACCATTCGTTTGTAGAGTGTGGTGTTTTTGGGCGCATGCAAAATGCCAACCATAGCGGAAACAATTCCACTTTGCTGAATAAAATCAAGTTGTTTTTGAAAAACGGAGGAGGTATCAGTATCGAAACCAACAATAAATCCACCGGAAACCGACATCCCTGCTTTTTGAATTTTTTTCACACATTGAAGCAGATCCCTGTTTTTATTCTGACTCTTGTTGCAATCCTGAAGTGATATTTCATCCGGTGTTTCGATCCCGATGAAAGTGGAAGTAAAACCTGAGGCAACCATCATCAACAGTAGTTCATCATCATCGGCCAGGTTGATCGAAGTCTGCGTTTCAAAGGTGAATGGGAACCTGTGATTTTTCATCCATTCCATCATTGCCGGAAGCAGGTTCGTCTTGATTTCATGTTTGTTTCCGATAAAATTATCATCCACTATCAGAACCGGACCGCGCCAGTTGAGGCTATACAGCGAATCCAGTTCTGCTAAGATCTGGCTTGTCTTTTTCATCCGCACTTTATGGCCTAGCAATGTAGTTATCTCGCAAAAATCGCAGGAGAACGGGCATCCCCTTGTTACCTGAACGTTCATAACAACATAGTCTTTCCGGGACAGTAAGCTGTAATCCGGTACAGGGGTAGCGGATAAATCTGCAAATTCATCGGTCCTGTAAATTCTTTCGGGGGAATTTCCGGAAGCCAAATCCCGCAGAAATGGAGGCATTGTAATCTCAGCTTCGTTTAGAATAAAATGATCTATCAGGGGATAATTATCGTAGTCCTGCGTAAAGAGAGGTCCGCCCGCTACCATTTTGGTTTTATATTTTATGCACTCTCTAATAACATCATTCACTGACTCTTTTTGAATAGACATGGCGCTGATAAAAACATAATCGGCCAAAACAACATCGTCTGTCTTAAGTGTGGTAACATTCATGTCTACCACTTTTTTGTGCCATCCTTTTGGCAGCATTGCCGCAATGGTTATCAATCCCAACGGAGGAACGGAAGCTTTTTTGGAAATAAAACGCATCGCATGCTTAAAGCTCCAGAAAGAATCCGGATACTTAGGATAAACCATTAAAATGTTCATTGCCTTTTGATTTAAAAAAAACAAAAATTACAATCAACATTTCTGGAAAACGTTATATAATTATGGAAAAAGATTACAAAATTCACACTTTTAAGATCCCAAGCATAAAAAAAGGAGGCAATCGCCCCCATTTTTTATGCTTACCACCCGCTTAATTTAATCCCAGGCGATTCATCTCCTTAACGGTAAGCGGAGCTCCAACTTCAATTACCGCGCTTTTTCTGAATCCAGCCTGGTGGCTGAAGTGTTGATGTCTTGCATTTGCTTCAATTCCTAACATGACGACCATTCCAATAACGAAAAGTGATAACCCTTTGAAAAAATTTGTTGCTTTCATAATCTTGTATTTTTAAATGTTGCTTTTATTTTTAATTGTACTCAAAAGTAACTTCGGTTCTCTGGTACCGCAAATACAATAGACGAGTTGAACTATTTTATAGACAGATCGTTGGATTTTATCGAAATATAAACTCAAACGAGAAAAAAATTCCCCAAACCGA
>Ga0172379_10006816_pt1 | contig 15107 bp, 8 predicted proteins | sample GrowelOW334metaG_FD_119756 | JGI IMG/M metagenome (GOLD analysis project Ga0172379, IMG submission 119756) | Groundwater microbial communities from an aquifer near a municipal landfill in Southern Ontario, Canada - Groundwater well OW334 metaG | ecosystem: Environmental > Aquatic > Deep...
CAAAGGCGGTGGAATTTATCCGGAAAAACCACACCGCCGATATCTCGGTAGCTGATATTGCCAGGACGGTGTGCATCTCCGATTCCGGGCTGCGCAAGTTGATGAACCGGAAAATAGGAACATTTCCATGCCGGCTACTGCAGGATATGCGGCTAGAAACCGCCTGCCGGCTGTTGCGCGAAACAGAGATGAAAATCGAAAGCGTTGCCGTCCAGACCGGCTTCTGCGATGCCCAGCGGCTGCACAAAATCTTCCGGGATGTTCTGAAAACCACCCCTTTGCGCTTCCGGCTCGAGTCAAAAGGCTGAATCAGAGATTTAACGCTTTGCAGGGGCGATTGAACTCATCCGGCATTTCTGAATCGCGTCTATATAACCGGCATCCAGGCCGTTGTCCGTTTCCCATGCCAGAAACATCAGCCGCGTTTGTTCCGGTATTTGTCCGCAAATGAATTGTACGGCATCTTCCGTTCGTGAGCCGAACCTTTTCTCTTTCTCAGGGTTGAACAACTGCACCATGTGTGCGATGTCGGAAAAGTGCGCGGCGACTTCGGCCGGATCTGTGAACGGACACATTGTATCCAGTCCGCGAAGATTATGCATCTCATCAAACACATCCCAGTTATGCTTAAATCGTGCGCAGCAGTGAATGAAAACACCGCCAAATTCGTCCGAGATACGATTTACATAAGGCAGTCCGAATTCGCGGTAGAGGTCCGGCGACATAAGTTCGGTAAAATCTTCAATGATGCCGACCCCGTATTTCTGCGGCATATGCACGGGAGGCCAGGGCAGGAGTTCCGCATCTTCAAAGGTGTCGCGGAAATAGTGAAATACGGAAATAATGTAGCCGGTAACCAGTGACAGGAGATGGTGCACCTCATTTGGGTTGTCATACATGGCAAGAATGAAATCCTCCTGTTTCCACATCATCGATGCGGTATTGAGGGGCCCCTGCATATCCGGTACGCGAGGGGGTACATATCCGTCTATATCCGCCACGGCATAGCGGTAGTTGTCAACTGATTTCTTTATCAGGCCGCTCATTGGAGGCGGCAGCGCAAGCCGGTACACATCTTCAGGATTATTAATGACCGGGTCTATCCAGAACATCCTGTTTTCATCAATGTGCCATGCGCCTCCGAATGCGCTGGCGAGCGCCGGAGTGCCGAGAACGGTTCTGAATGCCGGCAGCGAATCATAACCAAGACGAGATTCGTGTTCAAGCGAGTCTTTGTACTTCTGACGCGCTTCATCACGGTCAAGAATGTTTGTATAGTTGACATTAGCCTGGGGAACAATGATCGTCCGGTGTTCCTGATCATTATTCCAGAAATGTTCCAGACGCCGGCGCCGCCGCGCCAGTTCCTCTTCGGGGAACAGATGATGTAAATTCATATAAAATGCTCCTGCCGACTTTAACCATCCTGGTTTTTATTGCTGCTTATAACCTTTAAATATCGTTTTCACGGTGTTATAAGCCAGCTTCGGGCGCCGGAATTCATCCACGGTTCCCTTGTCGTTGAAGCAGCGAGGGCGGCCCAGCGCGTAACCGCCGCGATAGGTGCGGATATCACAGAATTGCCACAGCGCCACGCCGGCGATACCGTCATTGTCCACTACTTCCTGACAGACAATCCGCAGATATTCCTGCTGGTATTCCTCCGACCAGTGGGCGCAGATCGGGTCGCGCCAGCCATAGATTGCCCCCGCTCCGATTTCAGAGATCAGGAAAGGTTTGTCGTCGAGGCCGCGCTGCCTGAGTCCTTCCTGCAGAACTTTAATGTACGGAACGATTTCTCCGAGCGGACATTCGTCGTCCGGGTTGTGAGGATACCAGCCCGGATAGATATTGAAGGAAATGATATCAATCTGCTCCAGAAACAAATCTTTGAACACCCGGCAACTGGCGTAGGTAAGCAGGCGGTGCGGGTCAAGTTCCCGGAACAGCTTTATAAGCGCCGTGTAGCACGCTCTGGCGTCCTCGGCATCGCTTTGTCCTTCGTTAAGAAAACCTCGAATGATAACGCAAGGGTTATTGTAACTGGAAAAAATCATGGATCGAGCCTGATATAATTGTGCCGCGACGAATTTCGGGTCCGCAAAATTCTTACATTTTGCCTGCCAGCTCAAAGTTTCTTCAAATACCAGGAAACCAAGTTCGTCGCACAGGGACAGGAAGCGCGGGTCCTGTTGATAATGGGAGCCGCGGACAAAGTTGCAGCCAAGATCGCGAAGCATTTGCAGATCGCCGATCAACTGGGTCAGAGGCAAAGCGGGCCCGAACTGCGGATGCGATTCGTGACGGCAGTAACCGAGCAGTTTTACGGCTTCGCCATTGAGGATTATCCTGCCTCTTTCAGTCCAAACCTGGCGGACTCCAAAACGCACGATCATTGTGTCGGTTCCATTCGCGACGGTGATCGTATGCAGTTCCGGGTGCTCCGGCGACCAGGGCTTGAATTTTTTTAACATCAGCTCCAGCGTTTGCTGACCATCTTTGAATTCGCAGTCCTGAAACACTTGTCTGTCGCTGCCATCCAGCGTCAATTCCAGGGTCTGCCTGCCGGGAACTGACTTGATTTTCACCTGTAAAGCGCCGGTTTTGTAATCAAGCGTGTCAACGCCAACCCATTCAATCAGAGGTCCGGCGGGAAGCTGTTGCAGCTCGACATCCCGGAAAATGCCGCCATAAGCGTAGAAATCGAAGTAATTTTCGTGCAATTTGTAGCGTTCATAATCGAAACGGTTGCAAACCATCACTACCAGTTCGCGCTCCGCCTTCACTGCCGGCGGGAGTTCGCATTGAAACGGGGTGTAGGCGGCGTAATGTTCGCCGACTTTGCATCTGTCAACGAAGACTTTGCAGTACATGCCGACGGCTCCGAAAAGGATTCGCGCCGCCTTGCCGGGCGTGACGGTGAGTGTCGTGCGATAGAAGCCGATACCGCGTTTGCCGTTATAAGCCGGCGTCGCATCAAACGCGCAAGGAACCGAAATCAGGTCGTCATATTCAATCCCGGCAACGGCATCGTCATCGAAATCACGGGATTCCGTAAATTTAAACTGCCATACTCCGTTGAGACTGTTTGTCTCCCGCTTAGTCCATACAGGGAAATTCATGCTCGATACTTCCTTCGCGATTAATAACGTTCTGTGTATATTATACATTATGCAAAACGCTTGACAATCATTTATTCGGGAAATAATATATACAAAACGGGAATGTTTACCGGAATGCAATAACGGCAGAACAGTCTTTAATCGGGAATGTTCCGGTTAAGAAAACCGGCTGAAATTTTATTTGTACCGGCATCCCATTTCAACAGGCGGGAACAGCGCGGCGGCAGTTTTACAGTTATTGCATCATTTTTTATGCGGATATCATCACCTGACCAGATATCGTGAACGCTGCCCGAAGCCGGGAACGGTATACCCTGACCCCGGCCGGCGAAAACTGACACAGATTTGTCATTGCTCCAGTTGAACAGCCCGAGGATGCATTGCTGCCCGTCCCGGCGCAGAAGAACCCGGGGAATCGGATTGGATAAATCAATCGGGATGGCGGCATTCCCGCCGGCATATTCGAGTACCGTGCGAATGGTGTCGAGACCGGCTTCGTTAAGTATTCCGATTTTGTCGGACAGATTAACCAGACCGCCCGACAGAATCACCAGGCTTGCCCAGGAACGCACCTCCGCCAAACCGTTTGCCCGCCCGCCTTTCCAGGCGTCCACCTCGTAAGGCACTCCGCTGTCCTCCGGCACATCAAGCATGCCCGGCAGGCAGGTGTCAGGCCCTTTTACCAGAAGGAAGTCGGGATCGGCCAGAAATAAATGACCGTGCAGGTGAAAATTGTGGATTACAGACCGGGCCTGATACGGCACTCTAGTCCAGTAGGGAACGATGTCGCCGCCAATTCTGGACCCGTCCATGAGCAGTGCGCCGGAAGCGATGTCGGTACCGCAGCCGAGCCAGAAGGAATCCTCGCCAATTCCGGCGCGGATTGCCTGCATGGCGGCGCGCATGCCGCGGGCAATGCCGAGTTCCGGGTCGTGCAGCCGCAACCCTGGACGGTATTCAGGACGCAGCGGCGTGGCATACATAACCGGATCGCGCAGAAAGTCTGTTTTAAAGTAACGGTAACCCCAGCCGCGTAAACGCTGGTACAGCGAAAACAGAAAAGCGCGCACCCCGGGGTGGGTCGGGTCAAGGATATTGCGGTCGCCGTCCCGGACCGGTGCTTCACCGTCGCGCAGAAGCCAGTCCGGATGAAGTTGTGCGGTCTCAGACTGCGAATTGGCGAAGAACGGCGCAGTCCAGATGCCGGGCTGAAATCCGGCATCCCGGATCCGGCGCGCCAAATCATCCATGCCATCAGGGAAACGTTCATTGGCGTACCAGTCACCGTAACTACGCTCCCAGCCGTCGTCGATAGTAATATAACGGATGCGGTCGCGCAGCCACGGAATTGCGGCGATAGCGGCAGCGTTCTTCATAACAGTATCGGTGTTGATCGAGCCGTGATAAGCTTCCCAGGTGTTCCAGCCGAAATGTTCTTTCGCCTCGCAAGCGTTTCGCCGGGGCTGATGTTCCCGATGCAGTACCGACATAGCTCCCGTCAGCGGCAGGCCTACTGCCAGTCGAAGTTTATCGCTATGCAGCGGCTGCCGCGGCATGACTGTAGCTCCGATAAGGTTGCGGGCCACTAACCGGCCATCCTCCACCGCGATGGCCGCCTGCCAGTCGCATGGTTGACGGTAAAGCGCAGCAAGCGACCACTCACCGTCGCCGGAATACACTCCGCCGGCAAGATATGCCGTGTCGGCGGACACCTCCGGAGCGATTCCGGACAGCCCGACTTGCTTTGAGCCGATGTCATACCATATATCATGCCAGTTGCGCCAGAAGCAAAGTCCTTTTTCCGCTTTGTTCCTGCGGCTGCCCGCGGGTTTCGGAACAGGAAGCCCGCTCAGCGGAATTGAAACCAGTTCAACAGATTCAACCAGTACCGGCTTTCCGTTTTTCGGAACTTCAAGAACAACAGAAATTTCCAGCAGAGAATGTGCCTTGTCCCATTGAAACTCCGTTATTATGCGGACATCTTTCAGCGACCGCACCAGAGTAAGACGGCTGTCCGTGTGACAGGTAATTTTCGCACCGGCAATAATGTCCACCGGCTTTCTTCCATGCAGCATGACTCTGCTGCGCAGACCCGCAAGAGATTTGGAATCATTAAAACATAAATTCCAGAGACCGTCCGGATTGTGTGTCACTGGTGTGGCATCGGCAAGACAGCTTGTGATTTCCTGATTCATGTTCATTGCAATAAATCCTTGATTAACGGGTTTCGGGCGCTGCGGAAACACCCATTTCAAAGGCCGTTATTGAGAACTTCGGCAACTTTACGGTGAACCCGTCCGGTTTCAAGCCGGCAACAGCAGCACCGGAAATCGTCTCCATATCAGTATTGTCCGGATTCGCGTAGACCAGGGAGGGCGATGTCACCTGCCAGCACTTTGACCGCTCGATGGATTTACCTTTGACACGGATCGTTACCGGGATATCGTTTTTCATATCGCGGTTGAATACCATAAGGCAGATTGTACCGTCTTCCCGGCGGCTGGCAAGGGCTGTAACGGCCTGGCATTGAGCTTCTTTCACGATGCCGAACCACTTGATTTTCACCAGCGGAGCCGCGACTTCGGCGGCAAGGATGTCTGTTCCCGTGTGCTGCTCCCACAGCCGGGAGACGAAAAAGGCGGGGAAGCGTTTCCAGGCTGTTTCCTTGCCGTTGCGGACGGCTGAATCAGCAACCGGTTTTAGTTGAATTCCCGTTGCCTGGAAATAGTGAGCCATGTTGACGTGATTCGACGGCATCAGCATCTCGCGGGTCAGATCGCCGCAGAAGAAGGCGTTCCCCCAGGAGTAAAGGTAATAGTTGAAGTCCTTGTTTTTGCCCTCCGGCCAGTAGCCCTGGAATTCGGTAACGGCAATCGGCAAATCTCTTCCGCTCCATTGTCTGATGTCGGCGTTTATTTTTCGATAGAGCGCCGCCCATTGTTCCGACCCCATAAGCAGCGCTCCCATGGCGCTTTCCTGATCTTCATATTTGTTTCCGTCGAACGCATTCGGGTAGGTGTGGTGGATGGCAAAGTCACCGAATTTCGCTCGCTTAAATACGCTTTCATTCCATTCCGCGGCATCCCGGCCCCAGTTAAACTTGACGACCAGCCCAAGTCGTATGCCGGGATCTCTCGCCTTCATGGCGCGGTCAATTTTTGCGGCCCAGTCGGCATATGCCGCGCCGTCCGGGAAACGTTTCTTGTTAAAATAACATTCGTTACCGAGTTCGAACCAGGTTACATTATATGGTTCCGGATGTCCCCAGGCCGCCCGTTTCAGCGCCCATGGATGGTTGGCGTCCGCCGGCCCGTTCAGATAATCCACCAGATCGGCGGCTTCCTCCGGCGTGGCATTTTCATTGACGGTAAAAACCGGCACTGCGTTTAGTTCACGGCACCACGACAGCCACTCATTGAGACCGAAAAGACGTTTGGGCCTGGTCTCCTTTGGACCGACAAATTCGGTCCACTTGTAAGTGTTGGCGTCGCTGCCTGATGGATAGCGCGCCGACTTCACGCCCATTTCTTTAAATAGAGCAAGAAAATCCGCACGGGCACTATGCGTAACGGGATTCCAGACGCCATTGCCGGTATTCCTGGAATGAGACCACTCGTAGGGCAGTTGCAGACAGGAGACATTATTCCCGAAAACCATCTGATTGACAGTGCCGATTACTTTCTGCGGATCGACAGTTATGCTGGCGTTGTCTTCGCCATGGAGCGCAGAGACCAACGCAAAAACGAGTATTATGAAAAACCTTTTTGCAAATGCGGACGACATGTTGTTCATTTTTGATTTGTTTCTTGCCTTATTCATTTTTTTCTTCGTTGCTTGTAGTGCATATCGCACAGATTGATGCAAAAAAAATCACAGCATTGACTCAGTTCTCAATTTACAGCCGCAACCTTCTATTTCTATGGAGCATTCGGCGCAACTGCTGATGTTTTTACTCCGGCCCAGGCTCCGGCAGGCATCGCGAATCCGCGTATAGTGACTTGATTGGCGCTGACATTGATATGCTGCACCACTGCTCCCTGAAGCCATGCCGCCGCAAAATATTTGCCGCCATGGGCATTGGTGTCGCAGACTATCTGCGCCGGATGATTTGCGTTTGGGCTCCAGAAATACCAGACGGCCGGATTCTCTTCATTGAACGACTCAAAATCACCGTTTTGCAGTTCCGCGCCAGTAGCGGTAATATCATCATAAAATGTATAAATTGCCATTTTTTTGTTATCTGCATCGTTTTTATCCTGGCCGAGCAGATCGAGTTGTACCGGGCCGTTTTTATCCGTGGTGAATGAAAAAGAGAATTCGTTCCAGCCGCCAGTCAGCGGTATCTCCGCGATAAGAGCCTGCTTCCGTTCTGCTGCGCTTCCCCAGTGAATATTCTGGACGCTGCCGCCGGCAGATGCAGTTCCGGGCGTAAGGTTAATCTTGGACTTGCTTCCGTTGATCGTAAATCTTGCGGAACCGGACTTGGCTGAGCCGGTCGCGGATGGCGTTGAAGCAACCGGCTTTACGGCCGCAACCTTTTCCTGATCTGAAACATTCGGTTTTGCAGCAGATGTTTTCACTTCCGTCCATGCTCCGGCGGGCATCGCGAATCCGCGCAGGGTGACGGCTTTATTCGCCGTGACTTTAATGTGTTGTACAACATGCCCCTGAATCCATGCCGCCGCGAAATATTTGCCGCCATGAGCATTGGCATCGCAGACTATCCGCGCCGGATGATTTGCGTCCTGATTCCAGAAATACCAGCCGGCCGGATTCTCTTCACTGAACGACTCGAAGTTACCGTTTTTCAGTTCCGCGCCGGTGACGGTAATATCGTCATAGAAGGTATAGAGTGCTATCTTTTTGTTATCTGCATCGTTTTTATCCTGGCCGAGCAGATCGAGCTGTACCGGACCGTCTTTATCGGGCGTGAACGAAAAAGAAAATTCACTCCAGCCGTCCGCCAGCGGGATTTCCGCAGTCAGACATTGCTTGCGTTCAGACTCGCTCCCCCAGGAAATATTTTCGACACTGCCGCCGGAAGATGCGGTTCCGGGCGTGAGGTTTATTTTTGAATTACTGCCACTGACAGAGAATCGTGCGCAGCCGGCCGGTTCTGCCGCAAAGCTGAGTGTCGCGACAGTCACGGCCGTGATTACAAGAGAGACGATGGCTGTTGTACGTTTGAAATTTGTCATAGTAAAACCCTTATTTTTCAGACAATTCAATGAATGGCGATGGTCCGCATGACCATGCACCGGTATCGACCTTTAACTGGATGCTGTTAGTTCCGGACACTACCGGCAGCTCATCGCGCCGCGTACCATCCATAGCCAATGCCCAGGCGCGCAACGCCGGAGCCTTCTGATCGCGTTCGATGCAAATGGAGAAACGTCCGGTACGCATTAATACCGGAAGGACACCCGCTTTACGCATCACTACGCCATCGGCGTCGTCATAACTCTCGCCGGTGTTGCGCGCATCAGTTGCAATCACCAGAAGCAGGCGGCGGGATTGTTCCAGTGCCTGCCCGTCACGGGCGGCGACCGTGATCGACGCTGAAACTGTCGCCTTTTCCACGGTCATTTTTCCGGCTTTCCGCGGACTTTCAAACTTTTCAGCGCAAATTCCCGCCAGTTTCGTGGAACTTACTGTCAGCCGTTTGCTGGATGCATCGAGCAAAATTTCCCCGGTCTCGCTCTCATATATATTTTTCTTCGGGTCCGTAAGGTTGTTTTGCGTCAGGATGCCTTTTGTCCGCAGTTTGGCGACCGCATCGGTGAAAGTTCCGTTCCGGCTGTCCACCACCGTTGAATAAAAGGCCTTGTCTATAGTCTTGGTACCGTCTCCCAGCGGCAGTTGCAAAGTTGCGGGAACAGATGATTTGCGCCCTTCCACCGCGACGGCAAATCCGGTCAGCAGTCCGATACGCGTTTGATCTCCGCTGATTGCCATATCCGGGTTATCCAGCGCCAGATTACGGCTTAGAGGGATGTCAACCCGATGCGGAGCGACAGCCACTTCCCTTCCCATAAAGAGCAGGCCGGTCACTACCTGGCTGGCGCGGGCGACAGGGTCCGCGCCCACATTGAACGGCCCGGCTTTTGCCGGCCTCAGAGCAACCGGCCAGGAATGGGCGGTAAGCATGGACATATCCTGAAAACTGCCGTAAGCTCCGACTGACAAGCCCTCTTCGTAACGGAAACGATTCCAATACACCTGGCCGTATTCCATGACCGCCAGAGGTTCGCCGGAAATACGCGAGGATGCAATGCCGCGCCACCAGTTGAGCGCGTCGGCGAGAGCGCTGTTCGGAGATGTCTTGGACTTGGGAGCAACCCCGTCTGTGGGATGAGCAAAATATCCGTGCATGGACACCATGTCTGCGTGAGAGCGCGGCAGATAGAGGCGCAGGCTGTACAGCCAGTCATATTGAGTGAATATTCCTTCGTATCCAAGCGCCCTTAAATCATTTTTCATCCATGCCGCGGTTTCCTCCTCCATCTGATTCAGAAACTCTCCAACGGTCCTGCGTCTTGCGTCGTGCCAGAGATCATTTGGCGAGAAGAACGGCACATTGTCGAGGTTGGAGATCGAATCATCACGAAAATTCCAGGACTTTCTGAAGGTTGCGAAATCAGTGAAGCGGCTGGCAAGAAAAGTGCGCCACAGCGGCAGCAGTTTTTCAATTGTTTTTTTGTCATTTAGTTTCATATTAGGTTCGTTCACTCCGACAATCGCCACCACCTGCGGGTCAGTGACAAAGCTGGTACCGGTGTACGGATTGATCCGGGTAAATATTGCCTTGACCGCGTTATGCCAGTGACGCCGCGCGACAGGATCATAGTACAGGCGGGGTTTCAGATCTTCGACGCCGTTTTCGGAATACCAGCAGTTCGCCGGATAGCATCCGGTCCATGAACTCATGGCATCAAGATAAAGGTAAACGCCGCGTTTCTTCAACGCCGCGACAAAGCGATCGGCAAGATCCAGGTTCCTGGCATCAAAAAAAGGTTCTCCGGCTTCCATGCGGCGGTCGAAATCAGCCTGTTCTTTCAGTGAGAGTTTCTTTCCCCAGCGCGCATGCTGACCTGCCACAAATTGATCGAGAAAATGGAGTCGGACCATATTATAGCCCTGCCGTACTATTGTGTCGGCCAGCGCCTCAACCTCTTCCGGATTTTTGGTGGGAAAACCGGAAACGACAAAGAAACGTACCGGACGGTCCGGATCATTGGCGAAAGCCAGGGTTCCATCGGGACGGGCAATGACGCGGCCGCGGCTTCCCGCGGGAGCGTGGTCAACCCATGCCGAGCAGTCGAGCGCGGTTCCCTTCTTTACCGCCAGATCGGCATCGGGCAAGGGTTTCCAGTCAGTACCGGCCGTAATCGTCAATGACTTCAACTCCGGCAGCGGAATGTCGCGATTTGTTACAGTGGCGGCGACAACAATCCACATGGATTTTCCCGTGGTGGTCAGCGTCAAACCCTGAATATCCAGTTTAGCGCCCAGATCGAAACGCGACAGATAGACGCCGACCATAGCGCTTTGGTTGGGTTTAGATACCACCACAACTCCGTTGGGCAGGCGGGCGGGATTCCACCAGTCGGAAATATCCCGTCCTCCCTGGATGTCCAGCGTGCGGATGCTGCCGTCGCGGCAGGTCAATGTGACTGTTCCCGCTGTATCGCCGGATTTAGGACCGTAGCAGGAAGAGTGCAGCAAATATAGATAGCGGCCGGAGGCTTTGTCCGGAAGTGTGGCGGTTGCGGTGGTCAGTCCGGCTGGCAAACCTTGTTCGTGCCGGAATGAGAGTACTGCTTTGCCGTCATTGGCATCGGGATTGATGATTTTGAAAGGAACACTGCCGAACTCAGCGGCCTTGACGTCGAATTCGCGGAAATCATTGCCCGGCCCCTGGTCTGACCATCCGCCCCTGCCGTCGCCGGCGACGTCATCGGCAAAGCCCATGTTTGCGCACTTGGAGAAGTCGGCAAAAAACGGCGCAGTGTCCGGTTCCTGCGGTTGAGCGGCCAGGTTGAAGGATGCGAGAATGACGAAAATCGCACAAATGGAAAATCGCATAATACGGCCTTTCTTTAATTCAGTTTCTAATTTTGAAATTATAATAAGTTTATATTACCTGACAGGCTGTCAGAGTATCTCTAATACGGTCGAGCCGTAGCCGGGGATGAGTTGCCGGCCGGTGACATTCTGTTCCTTAAGCAGATCGCGGAAAGCACGGCAGCCCAGGTCGACGGCCGCCTCTTTCTGCGCGAAGTTGTACAGGAACATAAACTTTCCGGGTCCGTCGGTCCTGATGGTGGCGTGGATGCCGGCCGGAACATCAACCGGCAGCACGGTGGCGATGTTTTCCGCGGTGACCAGACTGCGGTAGAAAGCGGCAAGGAAATCGTCGCCGGTCCGGGCGGCAAGGTAATATGCCTTGCCCCTGCCGAAACGGTTGACCGTCAGTGACGGCTTGCCGGCGTAGAAATCGCAATCGTAATAGGCCAGCGGCGCCGCGCCCTGCAAATGAATGATTTCTGCAAATTCGACGGCGTGAAATTCCCCTTCCACTCCAAGTTCGTTGCCGGCAATCATTTTGATTGCCTGACGGTCCGCCGGCAGGAAACCGTCGAGCTCCTCGTTCCAGATGCCGAAAAGTTCCCGCAGCCCGTCGCCGGGCAGGCCGCCGGTAAAGTGGAGATTGGTTTCGTTGACATATCCGGAGAGATAGGTGCAGACCAGAGTGCCGCCGTCAGCGACGAATTTTCTGAGTCGGTCGGCCACGCCGGGTTTGAGCATGAACAGCATCGGCGCGATCAGTAACTTATATGAACTGAAATCGCTTGTACTTTCAATGACGTCCATCGGGACGTTGATGTTCCATAGATTGCGATAATGCGCCTGAATAGTTTTCAGAATTTTCTTGTTGTTTTTGGTCGGTCCGCCGCAGACATCAAGCGCCCAGCGAACTTCCCAGTCGTGAATGACGGCAGTCTGCGCGGGAGTGGCGGTACCAATGACGGCATCAATTTGTCTATGGATTTTGCCGATGGCAGCCACTTCCTGGAAGACCCGGGTATTTTCGTGTCCGGCATGGTCAACAACTGCTCCGTGCAATTTTTCGCATCCGCCTTTGCCCTTGCGCCACTGAAAATACATGGTCCCGTCAGCGCCATGGCCCATGGCCAGCAGCGTTTCCATCTGGAGAACGCCGGGACGCCTCAGCCGGTAATAATCTTTCCAGTTGAGGTTGCTGGGGCTGGATTCCATCACCAGGAACGGCCTGCCCTGCTTCATGCTGCGGTGCATATCGTGATACATGCCGTAAACCGCGGCTTCGCGGGCATAGCCGGCGGCATTGTCCCAGGTTGGATAGCAGTCGTCGGCGATAAAATCGCAGACTTCGGCGATGCGCCAGTAATCAAGGCAGTCGGCGACGCCCATCATATTGGTCGCGGCCGGAATATTTGGGGCTAATTCCTTGAGCGGAGCTATTTCGTGGCGTATGAAGTCGCAACACTGCCAGGTGTTAAAACGTTTCCAGTCAAGAGCGAGGCCGTCGACGAAGCCGTCGCGCGGATCAATCTGATCCCAGGCGGTATAGTTGTGGCTCCAGAATCCGGTCCACCAGGCTTCATTGAGCTTATCGAGATGATGATATTTATCTTCAAGCCACCGGTGAAATGAATTCAGGCAGAGTTCGCAGAAACATTCCCCGTTGTATTCATTGGAGAGATGCCAGGCGGCAAGGGCCGGATGATGACAATAGCGTTCGGCAAGTTTACGGTTGATCAATGCCACCTTCTGGCGATATACCGGAGATGTCCAGCAGTGATTATGCCGGGCGCGATAGGGTTCGCGCAGACCCTCGCGGTTGACCCGGCGGATTTCCGGGTAGCGCTGTGCCATCCATGCCGGCTTTGCGCCGCTGGGAGTGGCGAGAATGGCATTGTAACCGTGCCGGGCAAGCTTGTCCATGATATTGTCGAGCCAGTCGAATTTGAAAACCCCTTCTTCCGGTTCGTAACTGGTCCATGCAAAGATGCCAATCGAAAAAGTATTGCAGCCTGCCAGCGGCATCAGACGGAAATCCTCTTCGATTATTTCCGGGTGTTGAAGCCACTGGTCCGGATTATAATCTCCGCCGTGCAAAAAGTGAGGAAATTTTTTAAGAATCGGTTCGTAACGCATTAGTTTAATCCCTTCAATACCAGCTTTATAATTTATAGTGTTCAAAAGCATCTGCTAAAATGAAACTGGTAAATTGTGTACGGAAAATTAGAAAACGTCTATGAGACAACTGTCTCAATGTCTTTTATCCTTATCTAACTGCCACTGATGACGGATAAGCAGGCCGGATGCCGTGAAGCGAGCCTGCCTTGCGTGATCAATAGTCAGCGACACCCGCAACACAGTAGGGATTCCAGTATTGTCCCACGGTGTGCTTTCCCCATACTTCATTACGATAGTTAAGAGTGCTGTTTTTCATGGTGGCGGCATGTCCGTCAAAGAAAGCCGCATTTACGTCCCTTTTGCCGTTATGACGATAGGCGATGCATTCCACTGAATCACCGGCAACACCGGCGTACTCTCCCGCTGTCCAGTATCCGTTTGCTCCCGAGGGGCTGGAGCCGTAGTACAGGGCGCTCGCGCCAAGCCTGCCTTCGGTAAAGGCGATGGCGATGGAGGGCCGTTTTATCTTGTTGAGTTTATAACTGCCCCAGCCGCCTCCGCTGCTGCCGTCACGGTTCATTCCGTAAGTATACTGCGCATCAGTAGATACTGTTGTTGTCAGTGGACAGAGAAAATTTTTCGGCCAGTATTCCGGATATGTCAAGTTTGGTTTGAATCCAATCATTTTGACAAAATCTATATTTTTGTGCCAGCGGATGCCGCTGTTTGAGAATGCCACCCATGTGTCGTCATAAGCGTTGGCATAGCCCAGGCCCGCCGTTGCCATCTGCTTCATATTGGATAGACATTGGAGCGTTCTTGCTTTGTCACGGGCCTTGTTCAGGGCCGGCAGCAGCATTGAGGCCAGAATCGCGATGATGGCGATAACAACGAGGAGTTCGATAAGTGTAAATTTCTTCTTTTGCATTTTTAAATCCTCCATTAGATTAGGATCGGTTATAATTTACTTTATGCATATATTATACTGTGAGAAAAACCGCTTGACAATATTGTAAACGGGAAATAGTGTATTGAGAACGGGAATACTTTGTTGTTTTGCGATAAGTCAGCGGGGATAGAGCATGAAAAACGTTCTGCCGATTTTCGAGTTTTACATTTCATCGATGTACCATCTGCTGCGCGGGGTGTCCGATTATGCCGGTGAACATGACTGGCATCTGGGAATCATCTCCACCCGCTTCGAGCTGCCGCGCCGCTGGTCCGGCGACGGTATCCTGACGCATCTTACGGGTTCCCCTCAACTGATAAAATTTCTTCATGCCCATGCCGATATCCCGATCGTGTCCTTCAATCCGCCGATGAGCCCGCGGTGTGATTTCCCTTATGCCCTGGTCAGTGATGATAACGAGGAGATCGGCCGGATCGCCGCCCGGTACTTCCTGACGCTGGGCGACGTCCACTGCTGCTGGTATGGAGGGCATCTCGGCCGTTATGACGCCTTTGTTGCTGAACTGGCGAAAAACCATCGTCAGACACAAACCATTGTTTCTCCTAAAAAGATGCACAATCTTCCGTGGGATGAAATCAGTTACAGGCTAGTGGCCCAACTGAAGAAACTCCCGTTACCCTGCGCGGTCTTCTGCGAAAACGATTCCTGGGCGCGCGAACTGCTCGAAGCAGCATTGACAGGCGGTTTCCGGGTTCCGGAGGAAATCGCGATCATGGGGGTGGATAACGAAACCCTGATCTGCAACAGTTCCAGCATACAGCTCTCAAGTATCGACAGCCGGCCCCGGAAGGTCGGTTATGAAGGGGCCGCGCTGCTTGACCGGCTGATGGCGG
>Ga0172379_10006817_pt1 | contig 15106 bp, 20 predicted proteins | sample GrowelOW334metaG_FD_119756 | JGI IMG/M metagenome (GOLD analysis project Ga0172379, IMG submission 119756) | Groundwater microbial communities from an aquifer near a municipal landfill in Southern Ontario, Canada - Groundwater well OW334 metaG | ecosystem: Environmental > Aquatic > Deep...
TAAAATACTTCCTGAAAAAGAAAAAGAACACTAAAGATTAATCAAACTTTTTTTTAAGATTTGAAAGAACTTTTGAATACAAATTAATTGGCATTGATTTTCCAACCTTTGGAGGACACTGACAATTAAAAGTTCCAGAACGCTTAAAGTTTTCTGAACTCTTCCAAATTTCTTCTAACGGAGTATCCCAAATGCTTCCAAATTCAGTAACATCATCCCCGGGACAGCGTAAAACTTTTCCGGTTAAAGTCACATACATTCCACAGGCAACTTGATTGCATGGCTGAATTCCAGCATACGCTGAAATTCCTTCTTTTTTAATTTGCTCAAAAGTCTGAATACCTTTGTTGATATTAAATTCATAAATTTTTGTATACAAATCAACCAATTCTTTTTCAGTAGGAGTAATTTTATGCCAAAACTCTTCCCCCTCACACCTACCACTAACCATTGTGGGGCATACAATCGCAAGCAAGTTTCTTTCCCTTGCCCAGGAATAAATCTCAAACATCCCTGAATAATTTTCTTTAGTCAAAGGAAGAGAAGCAAGACAAATTCGAGTAGGAGTGTTTTTGTTAAACCCTGCTTTTACTAAAAGTTCAAGAGCACGATTACGTTTTTGAGTGTACCCTTTAACTCCGCCGACCATGGATCCTTGGACCATGGGATCAAACGAATTAAACCCAAGCAAAATGCTCACGTTTAATTTATCCAATTCAGCAACTAATTGTTCCCCAGTGGTTATTCCTTCATGCCCAAAATATTTAGCAACTTCCTTATCGTCCCCAATAACATGCCCTTTTGTAAAAATACACGGAATCACACCAAGTTTCTTTAACTCACGCAAAAATTCTAAAAACCTTTTATCTTGAAACGGTTCTCCTGCACCTAAAAATTTTACATCCCTCAAACCCAATTTCTTCGCATCTTTTACTACCCGTACAATATCCTCATATTGCATTAATTTACTCTTACCCAAATCAACACGATTATTTCTTCTAAAACAATGAGGACAATTAAGCGAACAAACATTCCCAAAATCAATATCAAGAGTTAAAATTTTGCCTTTGTTTTCTTTAAGAGTTTTTTCTGAATACCCCCAACCATTGAGGTTATTGGGAAAGTTTTTTGGAAACTTATCAGTATACACGATTGGAACAGAGGGATAAATTTTTACCATAAAAAAACCAATTCGTTAATAAATAACCTATAATAAAAGCCTTTAAAAAATCACCCAAATAACTCTTCCATATGCAAATCGGAATTGTTGGAAAACCCTCTTCGGGAAAAAGTACCTTCTTTAGTTCAGCCACATTAATTGATGTTGCAATAGCATCCTACCCATTTACTACTATTAATCCAAACAAAGGAATAGGATTTGTAAGAGTTGAAGATGCTGGAAAATATTTTGGAGTAGTAAGTAACCCAAGACATGGCTTTTTAGTTAACGATGACCCAAAAAACCCAGTTAGATACGTGCCGGTAGAACTAATTGATGTTGCAGGACTTGTTCCTGGAGCAAACGAAGGGAAAGGGCTAGGAAACAAATTCTTAAACGATTTAAGTCAAGCAGATGCACTAATACACGTAGTGGATGCAAGCGGAAGTACGGACTCGGAGGGAAAAGAATGCCCTGAAGGAAGTCATGATCCTTGCATTGATGTTAAATTCCTTGAAGAAGAAATAGAACTTTGGTTCTTAAAAATTATTGAAAATAATTGGCAAAAATTTCAAAAAAGCGGGGAAAAAGATTTTAACAAAAAAGTTGCCCTAATCGCCCAAAGTTTATCAGGAGTAAAAATACTTGCCCACCACATAGAAAAAGCGATAAGACAACTAAAACTTGATGACAAACTATTAGGCGCATGGACGCTTGAGGACAAAGTAGCATTTGCTAAAAAATGCAGAGAATGGAGTAAACCAATTATTATTGCAGCAAACAAATGTGATTTGCCTAGCGGAGAAAAAAATGTTGCGCGAATGAAAGAAGCATTCCCAAACACTCCAATAATTCCTTGCTCCGCAGCAAGCGAACTTGCATTACGAAAAGCAACAAAAGCTGGAATAATGAAATACTACCCTGGTTGGAACCACTTTGAACTACTTGGAACACTAAATGAAAAACAAAAAATTGGAATAGAAACAATTCAACACAACGTACTTGAGAAATTTAATGGAACTGGAGTACAAGAATGCTTAGATACTGCAATTTTTAAATTACTAGAATACTTCCCTGTATTCCCTGGCGGAACAAAAGGACTTGCTGATGCGCAAGGAAGAGTAATTCCTGATTGTTTTTTAATGCCAAAAGGATCCAAAGCAATTGATTTTGCTTACGCACTCCACACCGACATGGGAGATGGATTCATCAGAGCAATTGATGTTAAAACAAAACAAATAATTGGAAGAGATCATCCACTAAAATATGGGGACGTAATTGAGTTAATATTCAACAAGAAATAGAACGGTTAAAGAAACTTGTTTAAAAAAATTAGTCCATGCAATTAAATTTTCCTTTTTGCACTGATAAACCACAAGTTGTTTCACTTTGAATTACTGAAAAGTTAAGCGAGTCTCCATCAATTGAATCATAATATCCATTTAGACATCTTTCTCTTATGAAATTTGTATCATACAAAACTTCATTAGCACAAGAAGGAACTTTTAAACTAAACTCAGATAGTTTTGATTCAAGCATTGGACAAAACTTTTGTTTTGCATTTTCAACTAAATTCTTTGTATCACTTGAAAGAGAAGTAATACAAACTTCCCAACCACAATTAACACCTGGCTGCAAACACAAACCTTTTTTATAAAACAATTCCACTTTTTCTCCATTAAAATCTAATCTAGATTTAGTATACGACCCATCAACTTTTCCATAAGGAAAAGCACACTCCGCACAATCAACGGAATAACTATCCCCGGATAAATCAAAAACGTTTGTAAGCACGGAAGAAAATCTATTCACATCATTACACGGAAGCTTCGGACAAGGATGAGTTAAAACAAAAGCTGAATTATTAATTGATTTAGAATCCTCTTGGGTGCATCCCAACAAAAATAGAAATGAAAAAAGAACGAGAACAGGCAATATTTTCTTCATTCTTTTTCCCCCAACTTAAAATTATTTTTCTTCAATTATTTCGGAAATAGTTTTTTCCTTTGGTTTAGAGGTAGCAACAGTTGTAGTAGTGGTTGTAACTTCTTTTACTACAGGAACTGTTTCGGTTGTAACAGTGGTTGTTTTAACTGCCCCAGGAAACTGTTTAGAAGTAATTTCTTTTTCTTCTCTAACAATTTTTTCAGCAATTTCTTTCATTGCTTTATCCTTTCCCTTTAACTTTTTTAGTGTGTAAAAATATGCATTAATCATTTGATCCAAGTCAAGTTGTCGCTTAAATCCAAGTCTAGCCACATCCTCAAAATAGAGTCTTACTATTCGAAAAGCTACTTCTTCATCATTCATTTACAACCACCTTAAAAATAATTATTTCTTCACAGGCGCCAGAGCATTCTTTTTTGCACCCAACAAACCTTTCTGACTAGCTTCTAAAACACGATCTTGATTTCTTATTGAAGAAGTTCTTTGCTTGTTAAGTGCAACCACCGAACGAACAAACCCTTTAACCCCACTTGCTCTCGACACAGAAGCTAATTCAACTTGCAAAGGACTCTTGCCTCGTAAAGCCTTGTTTATTCCCCTTCTTAGTATCGGCATAAAGTCACCTTTATTTTTTCATCCCAGATTCTCTTACTGCAGCTTCAACTTCACTCATTTCTATTCCTGATCGCTTTACTCTTGCAAGCGCATAGAAATATGCATTAATTATTTCATCAAGAGTTAATTGTCTCTTGAAACCAAGTCTTGCTATTTCCATGAAATATGTTTGAATTATTTTGAAAGCAATTTCTTCAGCATCCGCACTAAACGCTTCTTTCAAATCAGTCTTTGAGAGAGAATGAGAAGACACACTTGATTCAAGAACGGATCTTAATTCTGTTGAATCAAAACCTGAGTTTGCCCGAACAATTCTTGTAACCGTTCTTCGCACTGGTTTTGCTTTAACATTTCTAAAAATTGTTCTAGTCTTAGTTCTATACTTAATCTTTGGTTTTGATTTAATATTTCTAACAATCGTTCGAGTTTTAGTCCTATACTTAATCGTAGGCTTTGAAGTAATAGTTCTTGTTCTATATTTTATTTTTGGCTTTGATTTAATTGTTCTTGTGTGGTAAATATTTTTTGTAATGGTTCTTGTACTACCTTTTTTTCCCAACTTTCCAGCTTTAGCTAATTTCCAAAGAGCAACAGCTTGAGTCCAAGTTTTTCCTAAACGCATTTGAGAACCAATAAATTGATTATATGCACTTGGTCTTCTTTTGTCCATTTCTTGAAGTCTTTTGTACTTACTCCATTGCTTTGCAGCCTGAGAAAAAGTTAATCCAGACAAAATTTGTTTTCTTATAAAGAAATTATACTCTGAAACATGCCCCTTTTGCACTTTCTTTTTCATTAGTTTTTCCATTTCAAGTTTTAGTTTAGCAATTTCAACAGATTGTTTGTTAGATTTTACTTTTTGTTTCTTTAATTCCTTATTCAGAACCTTTTTAGCGGCCCTAACTTTCTTATCAACTGTTTTTGCTTCAACCATGGACAAAACCTCTTGAGTAATAGTAATATAATAGCCCCGATGGTAATATAAAAAGATTTGCACCCTTAACCGGAAGAAGTTAATTAAACCTGAATAGAGTGCACTGATTAGGGCATTTAACTCATTTTACGAATAATATTGGTAAATCCAGTCCCCTTAATCACTTTCTCGGAAACTATCAAATTCTTTTTCTTAAGCTCCGCAATAGCATACCGAAGGGTTCGTTCTGAATATTTCTTACCAAGAGAGGAATAAATTAAACCTGAATCAATTTCTTTATTAGAATGTATGTCCAGGAATTTGAGTACTTCTTTTTCTTGTTCGGTTAAGTTCATAGTAATTTCCTGTTTTACTACTTTTTCTTGAGTAAACGAAGCCCTAACATGTTTTGATAAAACTTTTTTTGAGTTCTCCCGCTCTGCAAGCCTTCCTGCTTTAAGTAACAAATCAATAGCAACCCTTGCATCCCCCCCAAGCTTTGCAGCATGCGCCGCACACAAAGGAATAACTTCCTCGTCCAACACAAAATCAAGAAAAGCATACTTTGCTCTTTCTTTTAAAATTTCTTTTAAATCAGAAGAAGAATAAGACTCAAAAGGAATACTTGAAGCGGCAAGAGAACTTCTAATTCTATCATCCAAATGGGACAAGAAGAAATTATCATTAGAAATAAACACCAAACCAATTGAAAGTTTTTGTTGCTCGCCAAGTCTTGACAAATCATAAAGCAATTCTTTTCTTGATTCATCCTTCAAAAGCTGTTCGGCTTCATCAAAAACAATAATTGGAATAAATTTTTCACTTCTAAGAAGAGCAACAAACTTTGAATAAACTTCTTCAGAACTAAGCCCCCTATCAGCAACCGCATAACCAAAATAATTAGTTATCTTTGTCAATAATGCTTGCTTTGAAGAAAACTCAAAACAATTCAAGTACAAACACTTAACTCGATCAGAAAATTCTTCCATTTCATTTAAAACAAACTTAAGCGAAACAGTTTTACCAGTACCAGGCTTCCCATAAACAAAAATATTAGTTGGTTTTTTTCCACTCGTTGCAGGTTTAAGACAAAAAACTAGTTCAGAGAGTTCCTTATCTCTAAAAGGAAGTCTTTGTGGAACAAAATCCTGGTACAAGAAACGCTCATCTTTGAAAAGAGAAACATCCGTTTTTGATTGAAAAATATTCGGCATTATACCACAACACTAATAAACTAGAAAAAGATACTAAGTACTTAAAAAACAGTAAGTGAAAATAGAAAATTGGAGACGATTCAATGCTAACAGAATTATTGTTATCAACATTAACCCAAATAATTAGTACTCTAGGATACGCGGGAATATTTGTGCTAATGGCCGCAGAAAGCACATTCCTCCCAGTACCTTCAGAGGGAGTACTTCCTTTTGCAGGATACTTAATTGCACAAGGACAACTAAATTTATATTTAGTAATTCTAATTGCAACACTAGGAACAATACTCGGATCATTAATCTCATATTATATTGGAAAATACTTTGGTAAAAAAATCGTACTTAGATACGGCAAATATTTTCTTGTAAATAAAAAAGAAGTTGAACTAGCCGAAAAATGGTTTGAAAAATATGGAACCAAAACAATCTTCGTTTGCAGGTTCATCCCAGTAATAAGACACGTAATTTCAATCCCTGCTGGAACTGCGCAAATGAAAAGAAGAAAATTTATTACTTACACTGCGCTCGGAGGATTAATCTGGAATTCAATACTTGTATTCGCAGGGATTACGCTTGAAAAAAACTGGGAACTACTATTAAACTACACTTCAATACTCGACCCAATAATTATTGTTTTAATAATTCTTGGAATAGTTTGGTTTTGGAGAACACACTTAAAAAATAAATAAATATTATATTTCACAGAATATTTTTTAGTTCATTCAAATCGTCTATTAAATAATCTGGTTTTGCTTTTGCTAAGTTCTTTTTACTTTGAAAACCCCAAGAAACCCCTATCGTCTTAATTCCTGCAATCTTTCCAGCTTCAACATCCCCTGAAGTGTCCCCTATGTAATAAGAATTTTCCTTGTCAAGAAAATGCTTTTCCACAAGCATTTTTATCGGCCCCTCTTTCTCATGAATCGAACAGCATACTTCAGAGAATACCCCGTCCAAACCAAACTTAGTCATTTCCGGAAAAAGAGTGGAAGGATTATCCGCGCTTACTACAAAAAGAAGAAATCCTTTTTTCTTTAAATAAAGTAAAGTATCCTTCACCCCCAAAAATACTTCAGGAGAACCAACCTCTAAAATAAATTTTTTGTATAACACATCCTGTTCGGATTTAGATAGTTTAGGAAAGTGATGATTCCAAAATTTCATGTAAGGAATCGTAAAAGTATTCCGGATCTCAATTGGAGAAATGAGTTCTTTCCCAAAATAAACATGCATTTTGTCTACAACTTTGCAGAACAAATGAAAATTATCGCTAATAGTCCCTGACCAATCAAAGATAACAGCTTTATTCATAGGCAACAACAAAAAATTAAAGAAAAATTTATAATTCAAACTCGAAAATACAAACCGGTTTTCTTAAACCAAACGCGTCAATTACTTCTTGTTTTACTTCACCAAGGAATCCTTTCTTTCCATCAACAATTATTTCTGCAGAATTTTCACCCAAGAAACTATATTCTTTCTTTTTCACAACACATTCTTTGCCCAAATATGCGCACAAAGCAACAAGAGTTGATTTTATTTCAGTAAAATTAACATTAGAGTGAGTAATTGCACAAGAAATGTGATAGGATTGTTTTACTCCGTGTTCCTCTTTCAAATCCAGTTCAAGAACTGTACCTACTTCAAATATTTTCTGAGGGTATTCTTTGTCCTTATTCTTTGATAAAAAATCAAGTAATTGAGCAGACAATCTTTTTCTTAAAACCGCATAATTAATTGAAACAGGATTTGCAATTTCTACAAACTGCTCGTTTGGAACAAACATATTTGCCCCTTGAATTTGCGCAGAGGTTAAATTGTAAGTCATTACTTCTTGTAAACCTAACCCAACACAACCCGCTCTTACAAAATCATTAACTTTAGCTTCGCGTAATTCAGAACCAACAACATTCATTTCAATTTTCTGGGGAACAATATTGTTGAACCCAACAGAGATTAATAAATCCTCAATTAAATCCACTGGATGCATTATGTCAGTCCTATACGAGGAATACTCAGCAGTAAGTTTGTTTCCTTTTATTTTTACATTATACCTTGCTTTTCCCAACAAATCAATAATTTCTTTATCTTTAAGCCCTAAGCCAGTCATCTTGTTAACTATTTGTTTATCAAACACTAATTTCTCTGTTGCAAAAACAGGAGTATTAATTTTTTTTGCAGGATATGGTTTTTTGTCACTAGGAAAATTTAATTCGCAAGAATAAAGTTTTGCCCCCGTATCGGCTAGTGCCATACACATTACTTCAAGAGCCGCATTAACTGTTTCCCACTTAAAACCAGTTACTTCAATAAACAAATTCTTTGTAGACTCAGTTACTTTGCCTGTTGATTGAGAATTAATTATTGGAGGCATTGAAGCAACAGTTCTTTTTGAATCAATTACAATTGGGTAAACATCCGTGCCTGCAAGCAAATGCTTGTACGCTTTTCCTTTATCATGCTGGGTTAAGATTTCACTTGGTCGGAGTTGTACTTTCCACTCCAAGGGGACAAATTCAATTTCATCATCCTTAAACCCCTTATAATAAACTGGGGGCGCCATTATATCAAAATCATACAACCCAATTCCAAGTTCTTTTCTTTTTCTACCATAATTTTCCCCAACTTTTTCTTGTAATTGAATTAATTGTTTTAACACATCTTCAGTAATTTTTACATCCTTAACAACCGCACAAACAATTAGCGGCCTTACTTTTTCTAAATTCTGTGAAATAAAAACCTGTACTCCGCTCTTTTTTACAGAATATTTTTTTATTCCTTTTTCTTTTCCAGTTCTCGCTTTTAACTCTCTTGCAATTCCCTCTGTACACCAAAGGTCTGGACGATTTGTTTCCTTACAATCAATCTTAAGCGCATCCCCTTCAAGAGAATCAATTTCTCCTTTAATGAATTCTAGAGTATCTTCTAACTCATCACGAGAGTATTTTCTCCCCATCATACTTTCCAAATCTTTTTTTGAAATTTCTATATTAGGCATTAATCACACCTCGGTTAGGTAATATTTTGTCAACAAAAGATTTTGCTGCCACACTTGGTAAATCATATTCTTTTTGAATGGACTTTATGAGCTCGGTGCGTTGAACCGCCCCCAAAGATCTCTGATGAACTCTTGCAGAAATAACATTTGTAATATACTGTTCTCTTGTAAGAGGAAGATACCCATAAATCGCAAGGGCAATCAATAAACCATCTGTTCCTCTTTTGGACAATTCAAACCTGCGCCTTAACTTGTTTCCTCCGCGTTCATAAAACATTTTTGCTAATTCATGCGCACCCGCACTTGAAGCAATTCTTTCCATAACAGTTGGTTTTTCCTTAAGTGTTGTTGCAAGGCATTTTCTCCAGCGCAGAATAGTTTCTTGCCCAACTCCAAACTTTCCAGCAATAGCTCTTGAAGGAGCACTAGACAAAACTAAATTCAATCTTGCTTCTCTTGGAATATACGGCACTTTTGGAATTACTGGCGCACGAATATTAAAGTTGCCATTTTTGGTTGCAACAAATCCTTGCGCATTACCCTTACGTACAGTATGTGAAGGCATTATATCAAAACCCCTTTTGCATTTCTTAAATAATTTAAATCATCTGAAAATAAATATCTAATATCTTTTACTCCCATCTTAAACATTGCCAAGCGATCTATTCCCATTCCCCAAGCAATAACGTTTTGTTTAATTCCCAAGTTTTGTGTCATTTCAGGTCTAAACATTCCTGCTCCTGCAAACTCTACCCAGCCCATTTCAGGGTGCTTCGCGCTCAATTGAACGCTTGGTTCCGTGAAGGGATAGTAATCTGGGAAGAATTTTACTTTCTCTGCCCCAGCTACTTCAATTGCAAAATCTTTTAACATACCAAGTAAATGCTTGAAATTTAAATCATCCCCGACAATGAACCCTTCCATTTGATTGAATTCTAATAAGTGAGTTGCATCTAAAACATCAGGACGAAAACACCTTGCTATTGCAAAATATTTTTGAGGAACTTTAATTCCTTTAACTAATTGTCTTGCAGTGTGAGCAGTACCGTGAGCAGAAGGCATTAACTTTGAAGCAACATCCAAGCTCCACTCATATCTCCAACCCTTACTTCCAGAAACCCCGCCAGTCTCGTGAGCAGATTTAACTGCATCAACAATTTTTTTATCAGGAAGAGAACCAGTTTTTGGATTCTTTAATTGATAAGTATCAGTCCAAGTTCTTGCAGGATGATTCTGTGGCTGGTATAATACATCAAAATTGTAAAACTCACTAACGACTAATCTAGTATCCATTTCAGTAAATCCTAAAGAAACTAATTTACCCCGAATTTGCTGCAAAAACTCTACATATGGAGATTTTTTTCCCAAATACATTTGAGGAACAGGAGCACTAACATCAAAAGCTCTTGAAATATTTTGAGTAGAAAGAATTTTGTTTGCTTCTTCCCCATCAGCAGTAATTTTAATTTTTCTATCCACCACAATTTTCTTTTCAATTAAACTTCTCTTTTGTAATTCAGTTGCCAAATCGGAAGGAATATTTTTAGAGTCAGCAACATCTCGCAAGAGGTTTTGTTCAGAAAAATTCTCCCCTTGTTTTGCTACACCTGTTTCTTCAATCATTCCTTGAGAAATAATTACAAATGCTTTTCGTTTATTTATTCCAAGAGCCGCCATAAATTCGGGTTTTGATAAGCCCGATTCTCGTTCCAAATCAGTAAAAGATGCTTTCCCACCTATTCGAATTAATGTTTCAAGCATAACATTTTCGGGCATTCCTTTGCTCAATGCTTTTTCTCCAAAAGGAGTAAGAATAAATTTTTCAGTTTCTTTTTCAACAACAACTGCTAATCCTTTTTGGGTAAGCCAAGCACTAGCCCTTCTAACAGAGTCAATTCCAACTCCGGAATCAATTGAGAGTTCCTCGAAACTGGATAAAGACGATTTTAAGGAAGAAAGCAATTTTCTTTCAATCTCACTTAGTTCCTTTAGTTTCTCTGCTAATTCAACCATGACGAAAATAGGCAAAATCGTTATTTTAAAGCTTTCAGAAAAGGCAAAAAAGCGAGGATTTCAAAAAAAGAGGCCAAACAGGGCGATTTTTAAATTTAAGTCTAAAGGGATTATTTATGGTTGAAGTACAAAAGACACTTGATGTATGGTTTACTAAAGTCCAAAAAGAAGTAAGTGTAAAAATCTCATACTTTGTGGCATTTTTCTTTTTTATAATCGCATTTGGGGCATTTCTTGGAATAATGATAATGCAACACTACCCAGGGCAAGCAATGATGGCAGTATTACTACCCGCACTGGCAGGAGCAATAGCATACTACAACAGAGCATTTGCAACAGGAATATTTGCGCTACTTATTCTAATTGTATTTGTACTCTAATGCAAAACAAATACTTGACAAACATTAGTCAATTAACGAATTCTTGCAAAGCTTTTTTAATACTCAAATTTGCAATTTCTTAATGAAAGGGTTTTTTGGTTTTGCAGTAGCAATCGCAATGCTTGTCGTACTACTGTACTTTTCCATTGGAAACAACGAAAACCAGTTTGCTTTCGAGAAAACAAAAAACGAATTAATGAAAGCGGAGCAAGCAAATAAAGAAAGAACTCTGCTTGAAAATAATAGTGACAGGATAATTAGTACAAAACTTGAAGAACAAATACTTGTTAGGAATTATAATGTTGTAAAAGCCCAAAGTTCAATTAACAGCGCGCTCGCAAATTATTTGAAAGGAAAAACAAACGCAACGAACCTCTTTTTTGAAAGCCATGGAGAAGTAAACACTACTTATCTAACTGAAAACTCAAGCGTAATGATACTCACTGTAAGGGGAGTAACCTACGCAGAGTACACTTACACATCAACCCCCTTACTCAATACAATTGTAAGCAAAAAACTCGGAGAAAAAATAATTACTTATTTTAAAATTCCAATCGGGTACTCACAAAAGAAACTTGAAATTACCGGGTGAAAGCATGAATTCATTTGATGCAATAATCGCACTCTCTGCACTCCTCGCAGGATTTGCAATACTCTTAGGAGTGGTTAATGAACAAAAAATAAATGTGGAAGGAGTAATTAATTCAACAAATGCAAAAACAAACGCACTCGAATGCGCAAGCATTATTGATTCAATGTTTTCAAACTCCGCCGAAGAATATACTGCCGAACTAAACTGCGGAGCAAACGCCTCAGAAATTAACTACGCCAGTGAAGGAAAAATAAAAACTGCAAAAATACTAACGACAGTTAGCAAAACCACGCTCTTAGAGGTGAAAATACTTGAACATTATAAATAAACTTAAGCAACACCCTAATTCCTGGACCAAATTCCTTGCAGGGAATGGGTCCCGCAAACCAAAATTGTTTGCTTGGACATATTTTAAACACATAAACTCCAAAGGAATAATTTTTTCTCTTGATGCAGGAATTAGTTTTTCAATAACTTTAGTCACAGTTTTATTATTTGCCACTTTTTTAGCACAAACTGCATCAAGTACCCAAAACGAAATTAAGAATTTCGAACTCGAAGAAAAAGCAATTCTTATTGCTGATTCACTTGTAAAAAACTATGATGAAAACAATTCTCTTCTAGGAACATGTATTTTGGATATTGAAAAGAAACGAATCAGAACAAATGAAATCTCATTCTCAAACTTAATTAATCTAAAACCAATTTCATTTGGAGAAATTTATGTTGAAAGCATAACGGTCAAAACAAATTCTTTCCAAAAAACTTTTCAAATAGAAGAAAAGGTTTCAAATGACTGTATTAGTGTTAGACGATTTGCATTAATTGAAGGAGAGAAAGGGATAATTGAGGTGAAAACATGTACCTTGAAATAACTTTCTTTTCAAAGAAAGGATTTGTTTTTTCCCTCGAAGCAACAATTTCACTAATCCTGTTTGTACTTCTTTTAATTGCACTCCCAACACACCAAAATTCTTCTCTTAAAGAACTACTCATTTTGCAACAAGAAAATGATTTACTCAGGGTTTGGAGTGCAAAAGAAAGTTCTCCGCAAGAAATGCTAATGGACACAAAATTGCTTTTTGGGGAAACTGGAGAACTTTGGATAAATGAAACGCAACTCAACAAAGCAAAAAGTGAAAAAAATTCAATTGCGAGCGAAGGAATAATATTAGATAACTCACTTGTCGAAAATAAAATAAGACTAATTGTATATTACAATTAAAATAAGCCTACCTATGCTGAGAAGATTCCTCCAAAATATTTATTTGCACTCTGCCCAGTTTTTTCTGAATTATTAAAAAGAACTTTCCTGTGAGTTCTTGTTTTGGAAAAACTTGAATTTCCCCCAAATCCACAGGAAATTCATTTTCTCCCGCAGAAAATAAAACTTCATTTCCTCTAGAAGAAACAGTTATACTTTTTGAAGGAAAGTATTCAAATTGCTTTGTTGATCCTTCCCCCAAAAACTTCATTAGGGAAACTTGCTCGGTTAAATCACTCGAAATTCTTTTTGCGAGTAACTCATCCCCTGCAGAAAGAAACCCTTGAGTAGTTTGACTCATTACGGGAAGCATGACCCCTAGCACCCCAAAAAAAGCAGCGAGCAAGAGCAAATACTCGATTGAGGATTGGGCACGCGAACGCATTATCACAACTTCTTAACTTAGAAAATTTACTTTATATCATCAATTTTCTTTAGCACATTATCCGAACTATCTTTCAGTTTCTTTGAGCCTGCCTCACTAGTGGATTGAAGTTGTGAAACAAGAATCAGCACTACCGCAACAACTGCCGCAAGCACTATTATTAATTCCACAGAAATCTGTGCTTTTTCTTCACTAATTAATTTAGTTTGCAACATTTTACATCACAAAAATAACCCTAATTTTTGTGAATAAAAAGCTTTGTTTAAATTCGGCGAATGACGAAGGCGGGAAATATTTAAACTTGTCCATTCTATCCTTACTTGATAACATGACCCACAGAAAAGTATCCATCTTAACTTTCTCGCCCCAAGAGAAAAAGGACTTAATTGTCTCTTGGTTAACACTAAGTTTAGCTTTTGCAGTAATGATTAACCCAATTTTTTTTAATATTACAAGTTTTATTATTTCTCTTCCAATTGCACTTGTTGCAGTAGGAACCGGATTTGTTTTACACGAATTAGCACACAGAGAAGCAGCAAAATCATTTGGATTCCACTCTGAATTTAGAGCATGGTATGGCGGACTAGCACTAGCAGTAGGATTAGCAATAGTCACTCAAGGACAATTCCTTTTTGCCGCACCAGGAGCAACATATTTCATTGGAGAAAACGTTACTAGAAAACAAAATGGAATAATTTCCGCAGCAGGACCAATAACTAATTTAGTAATAGGAATAATACTACTAATAATCGGAAGCCAATTAGAAGGATTCTTTCAAACAACCTTAGTTTATGCTGCAATAGTGAATTTCATGTTTGCAGCATTTAATTTACTTCCATTCTTTGTTCTTGATGGGACAAAAGTAATCGCATGGAAACCATTACTTTGGGCAGCACTAATTTTCATTTCAGGACTACTCGCACTAATGCCCCAAATAGTACTAATCCCACTAGGAATAAAAGGATTCTAAAGAAAAGAAAACTAATTTTAGAACTTAGACTAAAAGAACTAAACAACCAAAATTTTACCCAACGTAACTTGGTCGGAAGTCTAAAGCTTTTTCTTTGAATTCGCCGTAAGCTCTTTGGGAAGTCTCATCAATTGTCGGATTCATTTTCTTTAACACTTCTTCAAAGTGTTTCATTGAAATTAAACCAGGTTTCATGTTATTTTGGCTAAGAACAATTAATGCAGCTTCTCTAACCATTCCTTCTAAGTCCGCACCAGAATATCCTTTTGTTTTCTTTGCCAGCTCTTTAATTGAAACATCTTTGTCAAGTTTTACGTTTCTTGTATGAACTTTTAATATCGCTTCTCTTGCAACTTCATCAGGAGCAGGAACAATAATTAATTTATCAATTCTACCAGGACGAAGTAATGCAGGATCAATTAAATCAGGCCTATTTGTTGCAGCAATAAAAACAACATCTGTTAAGGATTCGACTCCGTCAAGTTCTGTTAGTAATTGGTTAACCATTCTCTCAGTTGCATTATTTCCCATTTCTGTCCCTCTTTTTGGAGCAATTGCATCAAGTTCATCAAAGAAAATAACGCAAGGCGAAACTTGTCTTGCTTTTTTGAAAATTTTTCTAACTCCCCTTTCTCCTTCCCCAACCCACATACTCAATA
>Ga0172379_10006818_pt1 | contig 15106 bp, 11 predicted proteins | sample GrowelOW334metaG_FD_119756 | JGI IMG/M metagenome (GOLD analysis project Ga0172379, IMG submission 119756) | Groundwater microbial communities from an aquifer near a municipal landfill in Southern Ontario, Canada - Groundwater well OW334 metaG | ecosystem: Environmental > Aquatic > Deep...
GCATACAATTTGCCTTTATCCATAACTATCTTAGAAAATTGTACATATTTTAACTCCGATTTATAAAATAAATGTTTTTTCTCTAGTTTTAAATGGACAATTGGTGAAATATAAGCATAGGTTTTTGTGTTTCCTTCTTTTTTTATTATTTTATGGTATCGTTGAAAAGGAAAAGACAGTTCTAGAGGATTTAGCTCTTCATCTCTCTTATTCTTATTTCTTCCAATAAATATAAATGGGCTCGAATTATTTTTACATTCACAAAGTAAATTTATGAAGATATTAATCTTCTTTTCTTCATCATGGAGTATTCTCTTAATAGCATAAATATCAATCTCCCTTGATTTTTTAGTGTCTACATCTTCAAAAGCTCTATTTGTTTCAACATGGAATCCATTAGCTTCTAAGATAGTTGCAATTTCTTGTTCGAAAAGATAACCTGATTGTTTGATAGCTTCTAACATTTCTTCTTTTGTTGGATTTTTTTCCATAATTAGCTATATCCAATTAGATGTTAATAAACCTATTGGGGTTTCAAGGGGCTGCGCCCCTTGGGGCTTTCTTTTTGAAGTAGAAACTTATATAACCAACATATGACTATGAATCGAGCTATGAATTGCTTAATAAGACTCGCATCTCTTACTGACGCCGTCAGGATACAGGAAATAGCACTCTCAAGAAGAGTGAGCGGCACGTCGCAGGAGATTACAGGCCTGATTGACTATCCTGTGCCTTCTATTGAAAAATACAAAAAAAGGGTTGTGGCTGCGCGATTTTATGTTGCAGAAACAGATTCTTCGAATGTGATAGGATTTATGGACGCTTATACCAACAATAAGCTGGGAGAAGTTTTCGGCGATGATCCTGTAATAAAAGAAATAAGCTTGCTTTCAACAAGCCCTTTTATTTATATCAATACAATTGCAGTCCTAAAGCAATACGAAGGAAAAGGTGTTTCCTCTGATTTGTTCAGCCGGCTGGAGTCGGAACTGGTTGGATATAAACAAATTTGGGCTGCAATTGTCCACAAGCCGCTGCGCAATATTATTTCTGTTGCAGTTTTCAGCAAGGCAGGATTTACTTTTGAAGAAGAGATTAGGGCTTTTGAGAAATATACTTTTGGTTTGTATAAGAAAAAATTATAATCTTATTTTCCAAACTTGGCAAATCTTTCCAAATCAGAGAACGGGAACGGCCTTTTGTTTGTCACAAAGGTCATATACTTCAAGAACTTGTATATCTCTGTGTTCCAGTATTCGCTGAAATTAGCCAATTCTGCATTTCTTTTTGCAGTGAACAATACAATCAGCCAGTTTACAACAACAAGTATCTGGATTAATCCTTTCCATATACCGAGAATAATCCCTGAGACAAACAGGACAACAATCCTCATGAATGCCTCTTTTCGCTCCGGTTTCATGTGTATTATAAGGCGAATTGAGTTTATATATCTTTACCTGCAGGAAAGCCCTTCGTAAGCCGGGTCAACAACTCCGGGAGTTGGTGGTCCTCTCTTTCCGACTTCAAACCTTGTGAAAAATACTTTTGAAGCTCCTGCTTCCAATGCGCCTGAAAAAGACGAAGCAACATCTGCTGAATTCTCATATTCTGCTTCACTCACCCATATTGGCTTTGAAATCCCTTTTGAAGTTAAAAGCGCCTTGAAATCCTTTACATTAAGCGTTGCCTTGTCTCCCCTGTTGATGAAGTGTATGTTTGCAATGTCAAAGTCTTTTGAGATGTCAAACACCTTTCCCCAGAATGAAAGCATCCAATCCTCAGTTCCGGCTGCTCCGCCATGCAGAACCTTGCAGTCAGGGCAGGCTCCTTTTATAGAAGAATAGCTTTGTGAAAGTATGTCTGCATATTCTGCTTCAGTGCCTTTGAAGAATGTCAAGTCTCCGCCTTTCATCTCAGGCTCATTCAAAACTTCCCAGTATTTTATTGGAGTTTCCAATCCTTCCATGTCATCTGTTCCATCGCCGTCATACCTTTCAACAAGCTTTGCAACAAATGTTTTATAGTCTTCCATATTGCACGGCTTGCACCTTGACTTTGGTATTCCGCCTTTATAATTCATCTTTTCATACGGGTAGAACTGGTCATTTGATGCAACTTCGCATTCTGTTGAATGGCAACTGCTTTGGTCCCATCCAGCATACGGCCAGATTGTGGCTAATATTGCAACATTATTTTCCTGAGCAGCCTTAACCCACCTGTCTGTTTTTTCAAAATCAAATGTCCCTTTTGAAGACTCTATTCTTTCCCATATAAACGGGCCTTCGTGCGGCCTTTCCCAGGCTGCTTTTGCCTTTGCAACTGTATTTGCCTCATCTTCTCCGCCTATGACAAAGCCGATGCAGTTTGATTCTATTGAGGATTGGATTGAAACAGGCTTTTGCACTTCCTTGGGCTCTTCTGCTATCGGTGATTCTTTAATTGTTTCAGCAGGGGGTTCTTCTATAACCGGAGTTTCTGCAATCTCAGAAGCTGCAATCTGGGTATCTTCAGGCGCCTGTGAGCATCCTGCCAAGAGAATTATAGCGATTAATGCGAATATGATGTATTTCAAATGAACCACCTCTCTTTTTTATTATGCTTTTATGTATTTAAGGCTTTTTGAAAAGGCAGCTTATTTGAAGGTATCATGCAAATATAAGCAGCTCGCCAAGGATTACTTTTAAGTCTCCATCGCAATTATCAACGCCTTCAATCATTGATGTAAGAATTCTTCTGTCAAAATTTCCTTCCTGATAAGCGCAGCTCAGGCTTTTGCCTTCAAGCAGCCTTTTCATGTCAGGGCTTTCATTTGCAGTTACTATTGTTTTTGTAAACGTGCAGTCTTTTGCGTTATACTGGACTGTCCCGAAATCTTCATTCCTTGCCATGTCTACAGTCCTGCAGCTGTCTGCAGCTGATGCAAAGCAGTCATTTGTATTGCATGTTATTGGCTGTGACATTGAGGCAATATATGGCTGATAGCTCATAAACATCATCATACTGCAAAATATTGCTATTCCTATCACAACCAGCATTATTATCCTGAAAAATCCCTTTATTGCGCCAACAAATGTGCCTTCCTCTTTTTTCATTGCCATTCTTGTTTTCAGCGAAAGCTTTCCAAAGCCATAAAGCGCTGCAAAAAGCAGGCCGGCAATGATTGTGTTTAGGATGATATACAAGATGATTCTTAACGCTGTCTTCTGTGCAACTATTGTGATTATATTTTCAATTATCCAGAATATTGTGATTACCCAAATATCCAGCTTTACGCTCTTTCTGAATCTTTCCTCATAGTCAATGGCTTTTTCAGTTTTTTGCTTCTTGCCTGAAATAGTTTCTGAAGCTTTTTTTCGCGCCTTTATAATAAAATAAATCATTAGGGCTAATGCAATAACTATGATTACGGACTTTGTACTTGATACGGCTGCTGTCGCCTTCTGCTCTGCTGTTTCTTCGGCTAATGCCACCACTGCAGCAATTATTAATAAAATAAATGTCCACAAAATCATTATTGGCTTTTTTATTCTACTGCCCATATACCGCCTCATTTGTCTTTTCCTGGCTTGCGCTGAATATTACTTCTCCAACTTTGTCCCTGCTTGGCTCAATCTTGCCGGACCATGCAAAACTCCTGCCCCAAAGCTCGGCATTCCTGTACATTTCTTTCATCTTTGCATCCACATCGCTGACAAGCACCAATCCTTCATTGCCAAGCCTTTTCATTAAAGGGGAAGTGGAAGATGCAGGCTGCACAGTCACTCCCAAGTCTGCCAATACCTGATGCCTTAAAGCTTCGTTCTTGATTCCTGCTGACATCTTGTCAAAGTCTTTTGTGCCTTTCAGCCCGAGCAAAGCCCTTCCGTAAAGCACTCTTGCTGTTTCTGAATCCCCTTCTTTCCTGTATATGGTACCAAGCGCAAAGTTTGCCCTTGAGTCATACTCATCAGACTCGAGAATGCTTTGAAACTGGCTTATTGCTTCTATTTTTGAATCATAAACTTGTTTTTGCAGCTGCGCAATCTCATCAATGTCTTTTGACTGGAACATTTTGTCCCTGTTTTCCAGCATTTTTACATATGCCTCTGTTGCCTTGTTAATCTTTTCATCATATCCTGCCTCTTTTGCAGCAGCCTGCCTTGCCTCAAAATCGCCAATGTCATTCTGGAGGTTGAACGCTGCAGTTGTCTCGGTATCAAGCATTTCTTTTGCTATGAATTGGGACTCTTCCTTATTATTGCTGAAAGATGCTTTGATTTGGGAAATTGTATCCTGCGCTTTGGTTGCCTTTTCCGGCTCGCCGTTTTGCTTGTATTCTGCAACAGCATCATTCAGCCCTTTTGCCATTGCTGCCAGGCTTGCCAGCTCTTCCCTGTCAAGGGTTCCGCTTTTTATTTTCTGCGCTTCAAAAGCATTTGCGGCCGCTTCCACTGTGTCATAATAATCTTTCTGCAGTCTGGTTAGGGCTTCATAGTTGCCGCGCTGCTTCTCTGTTTCCATTGCCTTGTTCAGTGCCCCGATGTACCATGTTGCCTTCATGGCATCAATGGAGTCGTGCATGCTTAGCAATGCATTTAATACCATCGGCTGCAGTCCGCGTATATAATCTTCAAGCTGCCAGTCAGTCATCTTCCTTGTATTAACTGAAGAAAGCGTGTTAAGGAGCATAAGGTTCAATTGTTTTACATCCTGCGCATTATCCAGCGTCTGCTTTGCGTTTTCCAAAATAGAATCAAAATCCTGCACTTCTTCTGTGTCTTCTCCTATTCCGGTTTCAAGCGTTTCCGGTGCTTCAGGAATTGTTGGCACTTCCGGTATTTCTACAGGTGGTTCAGCATATCTTTCATTTTCTTTTTGCGCAATTGCCCTGTCCATAGAATCGGCTTTGTCAGTAAAACTGCTGCAGTCTCCGCAATTGTTTCCACAAGTATCACTCGCTGCATAACAATCATCGCAGCAAGTGTCATATGTATCACTACAACCCGCGGTGCAAGCCTCCTGGATTGTATCACATTCAGGGCAGCGAAAGCAATTCATAAAGCAGGTATCGCGATTAGCCCAGCAGGGGTCATCGCAGGCATTTAAGTCATTTAAGCATCCTTGTGTGCAGTCGTTTGTATTTTCGCATCCGCTAAAGCAGGAAGACAATTCTTCATTGCATTGAGCCTGCTCGTCCTCATTTTTTTGCTTTTCCGCCTCTAATTCATCTAAAGTCATGCTTTTATAAGGCTCTTCCAATTCTGTAGTTTCTTCAGGAGTTTCAACAGGGGTTGTCGGAGTTGTTTCAGGTGTTTCACCAAGTGGATGCTCGGCACCATATGCCCTGCTTACATCTTCCTGCAGCTGTTCGCATTGGGCGTCTGTTATGCCTGCTGTTCCCCACCTGCAGTATCTTTCCCATGCTGCATATAATTCATCATATGTTCCTGAAGTTGGAAGTGTAGTTGTTGATGTATCTGCAGACGTGCCCACAGGACCGGATGCGCCAACATCAGGTATGCAGTACACTGCATCTGATGCCTCTGTCCCTCCTGAAAGCGTATGGCTTCCTGCTGGGCATTGCATTGCGTAAGCAATTCCAATACAAGATGCTATTAATACAATCAGAAATATCCAAAGAACTAACATTCTCTTTTGCATGATATTTTATTATTCTTCTTGTTTAAATAATTTCTGTTTTTACATGGGAAATTTCCGAAAATGAGACTCAGAGCCTAAAAAGAGCGAATAAAAATGTTTATATATCCGCAAGTACACATAATTTACTGGATGGCATTAAAAGAGTGGATAAAACAGCATTGGGTTTGGTCTATACTTATAGGCATTGTTCTCGTGTATATTATAATCTCATTTGTCCCTTCCTTGTACAGTTCGGTAGAGGAAACAAATGTATTTTCAAAAAGCGGCGCTGGCTACGGCGGCGGAATGTCCGAAGAAGCACTTTATGATTCTGCAGCTCCTTCTCCTCAGGCAGCTGTTCCAGGAGAAAGCACATCCGCTTCAGGGCAAACTGAAGTTGCAGAGCGGAAGATAACAAAAACAGCCGGCATAAGCACAGAGGTTGAGACAGGAAAATTCAAGGAAGCCGAGTCAAGGGCAAAGGAGGGTATTTCTTCGCTGGACGGAATTATCCTTAATGAAAATGTGGAATTGCACAAAAATGAAGATTCATCTTATTACACGGGCGGCTATTCAATCAAGGTTGAATCAGGCAAATATGATTCCCTTGTGGCAAAGCTGAAAGAAATCCCAGAGCTGCAGAGCTTCAGGGAATATGCCACTGATATTACAGATGATTATACTGACCTGGATGTTGAGCTTAAGGCTGAGAAAAACAGGCTTGAAAAGTACAGGACATTGTATGCTCAAACAAATGACACAGAAGACAAGATAGGTTTGATAGATGCTATGTTTTACCAGGAAAGAACAATAGAATACCTGGAAAAGGCATTGAAAGAGGAAGGAAAAAGAGTTGATTACTTTACAATTGAATTCTATCTTAGCGAGAAAGAGCCAAGCTTCTTTAATGTGGAATTTGTTGGGGCATCAGAATTGTTGGCAAACATTGTAAGCGGCACCAGCGCCCTGCTCACGATTGTTTCTTCCCTTCTTCCATTTCTGGCAGTCGGCTTCGGAATCTGGGGCGTAAGGCGCTATTTCAGGAACAGGAAGGCTGCTGAAAAGCCGGTATTCAGGAAGAAGCAATAAGAAAGATATAATCCTATCTGTAGGAAATTATTTAAACACATTCTTCGTCTTAAGTTATAATGGAAAAAGAGAAATCTTCTGAAAAGGATTACAAGAAATACGCACAAAACCTTCAGAAATACTTTTTGATTTCTGTAGTGATTGTCATTGTTTTGGTTTTCTTTGTTCTCTGGGCAACAGGAGTATTCAAAGTTTGCGGGGATTTTTACTGCACTGCCAAGGAATGCATTTCAGGCTGCAAGGACTGTGATGCTGATTCCTGCCTTGACAGGATTTGCCAGCCGCAATCAAGGGAAAACTGCGATAACTCGGGGGATTGCACCTGCGACATCAACCAGGTCTGCGGACCTTACAGGCAGGGCAGCGATGAGAAAGGATGTTATTCCATGAGATGCGGCGATACCTTCTGCGATGCAAAAGGGGAAAGCAAAGAAAAATGCTGCATTGACTGCGGCTGCAATCCGGGATACAAATGCAATACGGAGAAAAATGAATGCCAGTTCCTTACTCCCGGGCTGGACATCAATACTAAATCTGTTATTGCAGGAGTTTCAGCAAGCACTTTATATTCAAATCGCGAGCTGATTGATGATGAGGGCAAAAAACACGCTTTGGTTTCCATGAGCATAACTAATAATGCACCTAATATTGCCAAAAAAGTGGCAGTGTCCCTTAAAATTGGGAATTACACAGCTGAACAAAGCGAGGAGCTTGGCGATATGGGTCCGGGAGAATCCAAAGACTATGACTGGTATCCTACACCTACGGAAAATATTCTTACAATAAGAGACAATATAAATGCCCTTATTCTTGTAGTGGCATCTTTTGAGGATGAGCACGGAAAAAGATATACCTCGACAAAGAGCATACCCTTGGAGATAGCAGGAAGAAGCAATTGGGAAGATTATTCTTCTGTGTCCCAGTTTGTCACTCCTCTGGAAAGCGTGGTAAGGCAGACGGTTTCTGCAGCAGGAAGCTTTTCTACAAGAGATGATGAAGGAATTGATCAGGCAGCCAGGCAGATTTGGGACATGCTGGGCGGGCTTAATATAGAATATATTTCCGATCCAACCATAGAATACCGCCAATATCCGGCAGATGTGCTCAAGACAAAAAGGGGCGATTGCGATGATCTTGCAACCTTATATGCGGCATTATTGGAATCAGTCGGGATTAAAACAGCCTTAATCATCCATCCAGGGCATATGTATGCGGCTTACTATGACAGCAAATTTATCAATCCGGTCGAAACCACAATGATAGGATCTTCGTTTAAGAATGCCCGTGATGAGGGAAACAAAGAGTATGGAGAGCATAAGACTGATAAATATATAACAGCTATTGAAGATGAATGGAAAGCCAAGGACATAAAAACTCCGGGCAATGTGGGGATAAGCACAAGTGAGGTTTCCATTTCCTTGATTGAAGTGCGCCATACATATGATTTTGAGTGGGTATGCGATACCGGAACTGCGGACAACTGCCAGCATTATGCCCTTAATGTGTATTGCGATCTTACTTTTATCAATAGCGGAACAGGCGAGGGCCAGAAGTGCGTTGATGTTTCAACTTTTGTTAACGATGTGGATGTTCATGATGAGGTTGTGTGCAAAACAGTCGAAGGCGGCAGCAGTGAAACAGCCAGGGTTACTTACACTAATCCAAGCCAGCCTAATGCGCCTTTCCAGTATCGCTGTGGAATAGAATAATTAAAAAGAAAATTAAACTGTTAAAATATAATCCTTATTTTTCAGCATCTTGGCGTCGGAGTAATCAATCCGCGGCATATCCTATTATATCCTTCTGTGTAATTGCCCTTGCCAATTCTTCTTATTTCAGAATCCATGCCTGAGAACATTGCGCTCATTTCAGTTGAATTAAACATAGGTTTCCAGAACATTGTTGTCCAGTCATGTTCAAGAGTATTGTCGGTAAGCCCTCTTGGTATCCTAAGCAATACATCAGCCGCCCTTTCTCTCAACAATATATATGCCTTGCTTGCGTATGCCTTTCTTGCAGCCTGCACATTATGGAGGTATTCAACCTGCTCTCCCCTGTCAGGAGTGTATCCTTCATATGCTTCCAAAGGGGCAGTGTTCATTGCATGGAATTCATCAATTGTAACAAACATATCTTTTGCAGAAACTTCTTTTGTTCCTCTTAAATAATACAGCATGTAAGGGTCATCGCCGTGAATCAATGCAATTCCTGCAGTTGTAAACAAGGGAGCAGTATGCCTGTCCATTGACCTGCTTTTGGTTACAGGGATATTTATTAATCCGAGAATTGCGTTATACATTGAGGAAGTTCCTGAGCATCCGATTGTCATGCTTTTTGCGCCAGTTGGCGGGTTAAGGACTTTGTCAAGCGGAAAAGGGCCTTCATAACTGTAAATCTCTGCATATTCTTCAGCGCTTGTTGAGGTTTGGTGCACGAGGTTTGCGCGCATCCACTGCGTAAGCGCGTAAATGGCTTTCTTCTGCGCTTCTATTTCAGGCTTTGCAAATGAAACAGTTTCTCTTGCTCCGATAATTGGCCTTGAAGGCTCAGGGAAAGGAAGTGTTCTTGGGATTGTTATTATTTTCTTGCTCTTCAGAAATTCAAGGGTGTAAAACGGGTTCCAGTCTGTTATTCCGTCTATTCCGCTCGGGTTAAGATAATGGAAGCTTATTGTGTATCCCTCAACGCCTGCGTAGTTGTATGTCAGGAACTTTCTTCCGTCAAACAGGATTGCAAGCTCCTCATTATTGTATGACTTGACACTCCAGTTGACAAGTTTATTAACTTCAACATAAAGCGAGACAGCAATATGCGGAAGCCACATGTTCAATGCCTGCTCTTCTGTGAAATAAGTCTTATTTTCCCCGCTGACTCTTCTTATGGTTCCTGCAGGCGGAGCTGTGTATGGAAAAGGCTGGTTGGACTCAAGCAATGCAAGGTAATAGGATAATTTTTCCATGTTTGGATTTGAATATATTATGCTCTTGCCTGTGGGATTTCTTGCACTTGTCCAAATCATCTGCTCAAATACTTGCGGGTTTGCTGTTTGGAATGCCTGGTATTTGCCTAAATTAACTGATGAGAATGCAGGATTTGTTGCATCTGTTGCTGAAAGATGTATAGGGTATGTTGTGTTTGCATCGCCTCCAATGCTTGCTGAAGGCGCCCTTATTCTCTCGATTAATGAGCCGAATCTTGAAAAGGATATTGCTTTTCCTGTCAAATCATCCACTGAAATATTATTGTGGTAAATGAAAGCCCCTGAAACAATAAGAAGCAAAGCAAGAATGACTGCAAATGCTGTTTTCATGGTTATATCTAGTGAGGGATTGTATTTTAACCTTTCTGCGCAACCTTTTTATACGATTAAATCAGCTGAATATTATAAAAGAGGATTACAATGATAAAATACCTGATTGCAGCAATGGCAATTATTCTGCTAATAACAGGATGCGCTCCAAAAGAGACGCCCCCTCAAGAAGTGATTCCCGCGCCTGAGCCCCCTTCTCCTGAAATGATGCCTCCTCCTGAATCTATTCCGGGAATGCCAGTTGAAATTCCGCCAATGCCTGAAGCGCCTTCTCAGAAATGGGAAGAGCAGGGAATTGCAATAGAAGGGGCTTATGCTGACGCAGAGATAGTGGAAATCGGCGGGGAAAAATACAGGATGTATTACAGCGCAGAGCCCGAAGTTCCCAACTTCAAGGGGCAGGTTTACTCGGCTGTTTCAACAGACGGAAAAATATGGGCAAAGGAATCAGGCGAAAGAATGCAGTGGGCGACATTCCCCTCTGTGATAAAGCTGGATGACGGCAAATACAGGATGTATTACCAGAATGCAGGCGTTATAAAAAGCGCATTGTCTTCAGACGGATTGTCCTGGCAGGAAGAATCAGGCACAAGAATGGACGCTTCTAATAATGCCGGGCTTGCTTTGACAAATGTTGCAGCTCCCACTGTAATGAAGATTGGCAGCGAATATGTTATGGTTTACAGGGGGGACATAAATGAGAAATACCCTGCAGAAGTTCCTAATCAGAATACTCAGTTGTTTTTGTGGGCAATATCTTCTGATGGGCTTTCATTTGAGAAAAAGGGAATTGCCTTGGACAGCAGGACTGATGAATTCAGCGGATTGCTTGACGGATGCGAGCTTGTGCAGTGGGATAATGGAGCAAGGCTTTACTTCTGGTCATACAGCGGAGTGTACCATTCTTCTTTTGACGGGACTAAATTCTCAGAAGCAGAGTTTGATTACAGCACTTCTGGTAATCTTAATATGAAATTCTATCCAAATCCCCCTTCTGACCCCACCCTGATTAAGATAAGCGGCAAATGGATGATGTATTACGGGCAGCACACAAAAGGCATTTATTACGCTGAGCTGAATGAGTAAATATTATAAACCCTTGTTCTACGTAGGTATTATGGCACAAAAAATAGCCCAGGGCGCTGAAGCAATCATCTGGCTTGACGGAAATAAGATCATCAAGGAAAGGATAAAGAAGTTGTACAGGCATCCTGAGATTGACAAGAGAATAAGGCAGAAGACAACAAGACAGGAGACTAAACTGCTTGAGAAGGCTGCAAAGGAAGTTCCTGTGCCTAAACTGTTGAAGTCTTGTGATAAAGCCATGGTTATTGAGATGGAATTCATAGAAGGAAAGAAGCTTCGCGACTTGGTTGACTCAATGAGCTCTTCTGAAAGGCGGGACGTGTTCAAGAGAGTGGGGAAGAAAGTTGCCAAACTGCATAACATTGATGTTATTCACGGCGACTTGACAACTTCAAACATGATTGTCAGGGAGAAAGTTTATTTCATTGACTTTGGATTGGGATTTGTTTCATCTAAGGTAGAGGACAAGGCTGTTGACTTGCATTTGTTAAAGCAGGCTCTTGCAAGCAAGCACCACAGGCAGTTTGAGGAATGCTTTGATGCTGTAATGGAAGGGTATAAGGCAGAGATTAAGGATTTCAAGGCAATTGAGAGCCGCTTCAAGAAGGTTGAGGAAAGGGGGCGCTACAAGGAAAAGGGAAAGGCATAAATATTTGGAAGTATGCTATAATGATATGATTGACAGCTATAAGTTCGGCAGAATCACAATTGAAGGCGAGGAGTATACAACTGACCTGATTCTCACTCCTACGAAAATAATCAAGAACTGGCAAAAAGGGGAAGGGCTTTTGCTGAAATCCAGTGATTTGAAGCAGGCGATGAAAGAGATGCCTAAGGTTCTCATTATAGGCATTGGCTTTGAAGGATGCGCAAAGCTGGATTCCAGTGTTGAGTATATTTGCGCCAAAAATAACATAAAGCTCATTGTGCAGAAGACAAAGGATGCTGTTTCCACTTTTAATTCCATGAAAGCACCTGGTGTTGTTGCTGCTTTGCGCCTGACGTGCTAGGCAAATTTATATAAAGCTATAAGTGTATTCTATCCTCGATGAAGAGGCGGGCTTTTGGGCTTATTGGGATTGTTTTGCTAGCTCTCTTGCTGCCTTTGATTATTGCAACAAATGAATATGAGCCAGACAATGTGTGGCAGAACGCGACTACTATTCTTACTAATGGGAGCAGGCAGGCGCATACGTTTGATACGGCTGGGGATATTGATTATGTGAATTTTACGGCGGTTGCGGGAGTACAATATATAATCGAAACATCGGGCTCAATGGATACACAAATAACTCTTTATAATTCCAGTATGAGCAGGTTAGACTATAATAATAATATCGAAGATACTCATCAGCTTAATTCTAGGATTGTGTTTGATGTTGAAACAAATGATACTTATTATATGAACTTAAGCCTATATAGTGGCAGTAATGGGAGTTACAATGTAAGCGTTCTTGGACAGGGAAGATTAATCCCTTCTCTTGTGAGCCATGTGATTGCATCCAGTGTGACTAAAAATAAAATATTTTCCTTTAATTCGTCACTTCAATGCTTTTCAGCAGACTGCTATAATGTGACTGCTACTTTAGATCCTAATCCCTCGGGAAAAAAAATAGGAAAATCAGACCCCAAAATAAATATGTTGCTTGAAGAACAGGAAAAAGTTGGCGTTATTGTGGTTATGAAACAGAAAACAGAGAAAGGCGCCAAGAAAGCGGCTTTAGGTATTTCTATGTTATCTGAATTATCAAGTAAAGGATTTGAAAAGAAACATGACTATACTTCTTTTAATGGCTTTTCAGGAGAAGTAACAATGGCAGCGCTTGCAGAATTGGAAAGTAATCCTAATATTGAATCAATATATTATGATGAGCCCATTCATATTCTTAGTACAAATATGCAACAGATAAATGCCAATAACGTATGGGCAACACAAGTTAAGGGTGTGAATATAACTGGTGCTGACGAAACGATTTGTATAATCGACACAGGAATAAACTATTCTCATGCTGATTTTGGAAGCTGTAATTATACTGAGAATATTAATGATGGTAGTTGTGCAAAAGTAATAGGCGGATATGACTATTATAATAATGATGAAAATCCTTATGATGACAATGGGCATGGGAGTCATGTTGCGGGGATTGCAGCTTCACAAAGTTCTGATTATCCTGGGGTTGCACCAAGTGCAAAAATTGTTGCGATAAAAATATTTAATGAAGAAGGGACTGGATTCACTTCAGATTTACTGGAAGGTATTAGTTGGTGTACTGCAAATGCTTCACGATTAAATATAACTGCGATATCTATGTCCCTTGCTATGTCCGATGAGAGAGACTATTATAATTGTCCTAATTCTGTTTTAAAATCAAATATTGATGAGGCGGTTGCAAATGGCATTGTAGTTTTTGCAGCTTCTGGCAATGACTACTATATAGACAGCCTTTCTTCTCCCGCTTGTATTTCAAATGTAACATCCATAGGGGCTGTTGACAGTTCTGATAACATTGCTTCTTTTTCTAATCGTGCAAGAATATTAGACTTGCTTGCACCTGGTGTTTTAATTAGAGCAACTGATTATGCAGGAACATATATTGCTTACTCGGGCACTTCTATGGCAACACCCCATGCTGCTGCTTTATCCTTATTGTTAAAACAATATGCAAAGCTAAAATTCTCAAGAAACCTGACTGCAGAACAGATCAAGCATAATATGGCGACTTCCGGCTTGATGGTTTATGACTCATCAAGTAAATTGTCTTTTCCTAGAATAGATGCTTTGACTGCGATAAATGCAAAAGGGATAATACCTACAACAGTGGGTGCAAAGCCATTTTATTCACTTACATCTAACCCACATAATGCTTCATGCTTGTCTCATATTGCTTTAGGGGAAACCTGCAATACTGCGTGGCAGGTTAATGCAACAGGCATAATTGACATAGCCTCTGATTATCCCGTTGATAATCAGATTACTAAAGGGAATAATCTGACTTTTAATTGTAGTATCTCCAGTCCGACTTATGAATTTTTTGTTATATACGAAACAGACTACAAACGTAATTTATCTAATAAAGTTAATTTAACTATTGAGAAAAATATTGCAAACTTAACTCTATATGGCAGTTGGGATGGGGCATGGCATGCAAATGAAACAAGGCAATTATCCGGAAATATAAATTCCACCTCTTTTAATAAAACTATTATCGACGATGGCACTTATACATGGAGCTGCATGTTTTATGATAATCAATCAAATTTCGAGTGGGGAATAAACAAGACAATACTAATAGACAATACGCCTCCTTCATATTTTGGGCTTTCATATACTGCCTTGATTGAACTGGGGGATTCGCAAAGCATCAGCGTGAATATAAGCGATTCATACATGTCTTACGCCAACATATCCTATTCTTCTGCAAACTACTCAATGGCAAATTCTTCCTATAATTTCAGCTATTCATACACGCCGCTATCAAATGCCACAATTAACTTTACTGTCTATGCCTTGGATGCAGCAGGAAACTCAAACTCAACAACAGGCGGATTCATAGTGAATGACACAAGCGACGGAGTAAGAATCAAATCTGTTTCACTTGCAAATTCAACAATTGCTTATGGCAATAACCAGACAATCACTGCATATATCTATGACCAGTGGCAGCCTTTGAGTGTTTATCTTGACCATAATGGCACTAATACAACAATGCCAAATTCTTCAATTGCAAATTACAGCTATACCTGGACTGTATCACAATGCGGAACAGTGGCTTACAAGATATTTGCGAATAACTCTTTGGGAACTGCGAATACAACAAACGGAACCTTCACTGCAAACAACTGCTGCGGCAACGGCGTATGCGACGGAAGCGATACCTGCTCATCTTGCTCTGCTGACTGCGGAGCCTGCGCAGCAACTCCTTCCTCAGGAGGAGGCGGAGGCGGTGGCGGCGGAGGGGGCATAAGCGTTTCAAGCAATTATGCAAGTGTTGTTGTAAAAGA
>Ga0172379_10006819_pt1 | contig 15103 bp, 13 predicted proteins | sample GrowelOW334metaG_FD_119756 | JGI IMG/M metagenome (GOLD analysis project Ga0172379, IMG submission 119756) | Groundwater microbial communities from an aquifer near a municipal landfill in Southern Ontario, Canada - Groundwater well OW334 metaG | ecosystem: Environmental > Aquatic > Deep...
CTTCCTCCTTTGTTTTGGTTGTAAAGTAATTTGGTATTGATTATTAAAGCTTTTTTCCGACAGAGGCAAGATAAATCGTGAATTCATCCTGCCCATCAATTCTGAGAAGCTTGTCCATCTCTCCCTGATCATAAGCGGCAATGGCACAGGTACCAGCTCCAATGGCTTCACAGGCAAGATATAGATTCTGACAGACATGGCCGGCGTCGATTGCAATGACCTTATGAGCGGCGAGCCCATAGCGCCATTCCATTCTATAGGGTATTGTTGTCCAGATAAAAGTCACGGCTGCTTCTCCCGGATACCTCTGACCAAGAACAGCATGACGGATTTTTTTATTCAGGTTCTCCTCAGCAAATTCAAAAAGGAGTTGGTGCTCAAGGGGAAGGTAGCGGTATATTCCCTGATCGAGATCCTGGATGTTCAAGACACAGAGATACGTTTCAAAGGCATGGCGACACCCAGCAGATGGAACAGTTCTTAAGGCATGGCCGGAATCAAGTTTCTCCCTTATCCCCTGGGTAGCCCACAACAGGAAAGATAGTTCTTCAATGGATAGAGGTTGATGGCTATAGGATCTCCGACTTTCACGGTTTTTGATGGCTGCTTTAAGATCGATCTTTCCGATGTCCGTCAACTGATCATATTTGGGAAGGTCAATTCTTTTGGCGTCTGGTGGATACGGTTTATCAATAGGAGGAGGTGCAATTCTTTTGTTCTGATCAGTTTGAGAAAAATCGATGACTTTACGGATGCTATCTTTCAAAAATAAACGGTAGGTCTTGATAAGGTCTTTGTCCATTTTCTTAGCCCATAAGGAAAGGAGAGATGTCTGATTAGTTGACTGCTGCTGATCAATAACCTAAATCATGTTGAGATGTCACTGAATTTTTATTGAAGTCAATAAGGGAGGTCGGTTTGGTTTTGTAGCAGAGTACGACCCGAAGTGCACAAGTGCTAGGACATAAAAAATGCGACTTGCCAGTTATTGACGACACGTACGAAATCAATGGTTTTCGATTTTTAATGAACGAGACGATTACCAGTTGAAGAAGATACTTGCAGGAGAATGCCAAGAGGTTCAGCCTTTGAATGGGCTCTGTTGTTGCGAGGGAATGTCCAAAACTCTATGCCAATATACCCCTGCCTTTAGATGAAGATAGAAAAGCGCCTGCCTATCTTCTACCAAATTTTCTTAAGGAAATTCGTATCCTTCTTCTTTCATGTTGGCAAATAACTTTTTGAGTGCATCCTTTTCAGCAAAATTTAAATTTATTTTGCCTGCAGTAAGTTTAGTCAATGCGGCGTTCGAGTTTGGTGACAATAGTTTATTCGCATATGCAAAACTTATTATCTCTCCTAAATGTGGAAACAATCCGAATAGATGTTCTTCAAACTCAATCTCGTTATCGATTTTTTTTACTGCGATATCATCTTTCTTTTGTTGTTTTATTTCCGTCTTATCGATCAATGCATTCTTGAAATCCACTGGCAAATTAATTTGCAGACTTGATACGGCAGACCAACATGCCTGAAATTTACTATATTCACCTATATTTTTAACATTCGATGGTGCATCTTTGATTATTTTAGCGACAGCTGGGGCACATAGTTCAAGCGTTATTTTCAATACTTCAGGGACGTCCTGCCTATTCCATATCTGCTGTAAATCGATGCTCATATCACTAATTTTTTTTACATGGTTGACAAGCCATGCAATTGAGTAGGTTACTATTTGTGCTTTATATCCACGATCCTCCTTGTACCAATCTGAATGAGCGATCATATTATCAGTCCAACGAAATATAATTGCCTTGGCAACTGATTCCCTAAAATATCCTTCGTTGAAATTATCAGGATTAACTTTCCAAACTTGGTCAATTTTTTCAGCAAAGCTCATAAAGCATTTTTGGGCATGACGGCTGACAATATGTGGCTGGCAATCAAATGATAATTCGTATTTAGCAAGATCAGTCTTTTCAATCCTCTGCTCTATTGGGAACTCAGCTTCAAATTTTTTCCTATTTGAAGCGGTACCGTATGCACGCTGATCCTTGTATTGCCCTCTGGCCCTTTCATAGAACCATTTTGTTGTCGTAAAAGTTCCTTCTTTCTGTGGCGTGGACAGTCTTCTCGATATTTTTTCAAGTTCTATGTGGAATTGATGCGTTGAGAAAAAATCGGCTTCACTGACCTTATTCTGCGTATTTGCATATCTGGAAATTTTTGGAACAAATTTTTCGATCAAGTCCTCATCTAAAACAGAAAGTTTCATCTGAACAAATACCCGTTGGAGGTCTGCATCCTTATTGTCTTTAGCATATAGTATTGATGCAGTCGTCTGACCTCCGTTGACAATCTGGAGGTTTCTGATCAATCTGATTGCAGGTATGCTTCCAGGAAGCTCCATCATTTCTATACCTGATGCCGTAGCCGTTAGGCCATTATTATATGCAAAAAACATCTCGGGTGATTGATCAAGTGTCGTAATAATGCCTTTATTAACTTTGGTCTTCGCCTGCAGAAAAGTCCGCACGTTTTGTTCCAGAAGGCGTGGACCATAAAGCCCATAAATCTTAGCAAGCAATTCACCTGGCATTACAACAAGATAGGAAGCAAAGTCGCTGCTGCCAGTGTACGCATTCAGACACGGAAGAGGAGATCCATTTATTTCTAAAAAATCTATCTCAATTGGTTCTGATCCGTTTCTGGAACCAAGTATGTCTGCGTATCGCGTAAAATCAAGCAGGTTATACGTGAAAGTCTTGCCAGAAATTTCTTTCGAATCGACACTTTTCTTTCTGGCAACAAAGCGAGCGTTTGAAAATATGATCACACGAACCCGCTTTATATGGCCATATTGATGGAAGATAGGATATGCAGCTTCAAAGGCCGGGCTGGTCTCCTCCAAGCTATTAACAAAATCGGGATGCTGTGCGGATTTAAGGAAACGCTCAGCGCTTCTGTAAAGACTATCAATTTGTCCTTGATTCAGTGTCTGCAGCTCTTCATCTGCCCTAAAATCACAGATTGCAAGATACAATTCGCCTCGTTCAACATCAAGAGCGTAACCATCAATTTGGTGACCAAATACTCCTTCTTTGCGGACAGGAGTATATGTCAAATCAATACAATCGCCATTTTCAGCAGCAATCTGAGAATATCGCTGGAAAAAACAGGCCTGTTCCGGTTCACCAAAAGTATGAATTTCTCTGGTGAGATCATCCCGAAAATCATTGAAAGCGGCCTCAAGATCGTTCATGTATCTCTCACCTCCAGATTATTTATCTTCTCCGAACACCCAACCGATAATTTCATTCTCCTCTATGATAAACGAGTTACATTCCTCGACTTTTATACTGTATCTTACGTCTTCTACGCCAGTGGGCAGCATCGCGGCTCTGAGTGCGGGAAACTCATCAGTAACGTGGTAATATGCTCGTTCGTGCAGCATCCATCGCATATCGTCGTACTCTTCCCGCCGCATATAACCAAACTCAATCAGAATCGCTTGTAGTATGTCCACCACATCACTATGATTTGGAATGAATAAATCCATAAATTCATCTACAAGAGAATTCAGTGAATGGGCTGCAATATCTTTATCCCGTGCTATTCCAATGGTTTGATAACAGATTAAAATTTGTCCAGATGTTATATCGAGTTGGTCGACCGAGGAAATGTGCAGTTTACGATCAGAACTGCTAAGTTGTGTTTTGACCTCAATCATCCAGCTGCCAATTAAAAAATCCTGCTCGTCACCATATGGACCTCTCCATGTCATTATAGCTTCCAGCGGAGACATTCGTTTGAGCAAGAATTCTTTCAAAAAGAGTAGTTCACCAAAAAGACCTATGATCTGGCTTTTGGACAGCAGCTTTTCTCTTCTTGTTTTAAGCAGTTCTTGCCAGCGTTTAAGCCTGTTGAGTATGATTTGTATTCCGGCACCATCCTGACTGCGTTTAAGGCTTCTGGTAGCTGACATCAGATTTGAGCATAGTGCCTTGAAAATATCCACTTGTGTAGCATCGAGAAGGCGTAGATAAAGCTCCCAGATACTATTTTCGCACTTCACAAGGGTGATATCGATCCCTGCTAATCGAGTTGGTTTTGGTAGTGATTCGCCTGCGATATTTCCACGGAAAGTGAATATATAGTTTCCTTGGTAATCCTTGCCACAAAAGAAATCCATAGGGTGATCAGGATCGACCCTACGCATACGAATGTCATCAGGATGATCGCTCGGCCGAATATGTTGCCAATTATCAGACATCATCAACCTCATCAGCCATCTTTTCATCATCATCAGGCTCTGATGCCAACTCTAGAAGTTGATTTCGATACACCGTATTTACCTGATACCACCGCTCAACAGGCGGAACCCGCGTAGCCGGGAGACAGAGACTTAATGATATAATTGGATTTGTAAGAAGTGTTTCACTCTTTTCCTTGTCTTTGAGTTCGCCAAAAAATGCGTGAATAAGCAGAAGTGGCCTCTTTCTCTGAAGACTATAAGCACAATATCCTCTTGTGCAATTTCCTGATAAAATATCAGCTTTTGCTGAAGTTATTTCATGAAGCTCAAGGCCGATCTGTTCATCACCAGGGTTTGCAACCCTATTTTTACTGGTTATCCTGTAAATCCCCCTAGCTACTATACCGGCCTTACGGCTTCTAATAAAAAGTTTCTGCCCTGGGATTATATCGACGGTTTCCATACCTTTATTTTCTGGTAAGGGTAGTGCCACATCCCACTTCGCAAGATCCGCATTTAAGCGATCTGAAAAATAATCAAGAAATAGTGATCGATTGCCGGTGATTGGTCCAAGATCTGGATGAACCTCGGGAAATTTGAATGACTGCAGTAGTTGGAAAACAATTGATGCATCTTTGTTTCTCCAAAGAAGCGTTTTTACGTCAGTTTCTTCTACTTCTCCAAGTATGCCGATCAATTTCTGAACTTGAGTGAGATTATTCCGGTTGATAGCATCATCGTTATAAAGCGCCCATCCCTCCAGATGTCGACCAGAGTAATCTTGAGCAACTGTCATCTTAGTCGCAGTTCTCATCTTGTTTGCAGCGGTAATTCTTATTGCAGTCGGATCGTGCCTAACGCGCAATCCAAAGTCAATTGGCGTCAAACGAAGCTGCTTCATACGGTTGATCTCAGACCTTAATTCCTCGATAGCATCAGTAATGAACTCATAATGATCACATGACTGCTCTGGCAGATATAGCCGACAGATGTCTTCATATCCTGGTCTGAAACCAAACCACCTTGCCATCTGCATCAGTGTATCAGAGGCAGAAGCATTGCGGAGTATATATGAAACAGTCAATCCTTCCAGAGTGAGCCCTCTCGATAATGCTAAGCCTCCGATTGCGATAATGTGAAGTCCAGTATCTTTATAGTGCGAATAATCAAGCACACCTCCACGCATGTTTACGGTTCTGATCGTTATGCTGGAAACTGCACTTGGGAGAACTTTAAGAATTTCCAGAAACGAAAAACCACAGGATAAAAACTCTTCTTCATACGTGGATTTAAGTTCATTCATATTTGCATCTTGCGCAGCATGCACACCTAATCCGGAATTTACGACAATCGAGTTTTTTAATAAATCCACATACTGATATACAAGTCCGCAAATCAATTCCTGTACATCGTTGAAACGAGTAACGTTTATCATCATTGAGCAGCTTTTATTCGCGTCGCCCCTGAGAACACGGATTCCTCTGGTAAGGAGAAAAACTCTTATGGCTTGTGCAAGCGTCCCAGGTAGAACACTTATGTCATGGTCGCGTTTGTGTTTAAGAGGCAATATGTCATTGAAGTCGTCAACCGTTCGCACCATTGGTAATCGCAGATCACCACTTTCCTGGAAAATACGTGTGGCCCCTGAATAATTAGACGGTGCTTCCAGTGCCTTAATAAAGTGCCTTGGGAAGAGATCATCTTCGAGCATGTCATGCTCTGACTCAGGATCAATGAAAATATTTGCGAATGGTGTTGCAGTGTACCCGATATAGGTTGATCGATTGAATAGAGATAGGATCTCGCGAATTGACCCATTTATCGCTGTCACACGTTTTGGATCGGCCTCAGTATTAATGGACGCATTGTCAGCCTCGTCATCAATCAGAAGTAATGGATCGTTTATTTTATTGGTTAAATTCTGCTCTTTCAGCCAGTCGCGTAACCTCCCCAGAGTCGTCTTATTCTTTTTAGTAACGAAAATGATGGGTTCATTCAAAGATGAAAGACTGACCCCATAAGTCGATGCAGCAGCTTTTAAAAAATCCCTGTCCCGTGATGTTCCGTAAGCAGGAAAGCGCCTTCGATCAGAATAGTTAATAATCGATAATGGTTCTTGAGCTATTGCCTGAAAAACAGATTTTTTCCCGATAAATGTCTCATCAAGCCTTTCCTGAGTTTGCTGCCTGAGTAAATTAGTTATGCCTGCAAGTAAAATAATGATTTTGTAACCAGCATCAGCGGCTTTACAGATCAAGGCAGAATAGTTCGTCGTTTTTCCAGACTGGACATGACCCATTACCATTCCACGACGCGGCCAGAACTCTTCGGTCTCGGGATTGCCTGAATAATCAAGAATCTCGTCTGTATCTGTATCGAGAGTGGCTACCACATTCGGAGGCAAAACTCCTTTCTCCAAATAGTATCGTTTCAGGCGATTCCAGTAAAAGAAGTCGATCCCCTGCTGCTGTTTTCTTTCCTCAAGCCACGGTTTGAAATCGACACTTTTAAGCGCTGAACCAATTGTCTGAGTGATGTCAAAAGTGTGTTCAAAGTTCCTTATGATCTCCTCTTTATCTTCATCAGAAAAATGCCAAGGACCATTTTCAACAGTCTCACGAATCATCTCACGAGTAACCCGAGGTGCATTGGATAACTCAATTCGAAAATAAGCAATTTTACTGTCGTGCTCAGCCACTTATCCACCCCTCTTTCAATAAATAATCTTCAACCATTGCCCAGTTATTACTGAACATTTCGGCGTTCTTGATTGCCTTGATCATTGCATTGATATTACCTTTATAATCAGCAAGAATTCCAGGAAGAGCGACCGCAAGGAAGTCTCTAAAACGTTGAGGATCAGCCTCTGTTTGATTAATGTAACTTGATTCACTGGAAACATCCTGGCCAAATGCATTGACCGGGAAGCCTTGCTCTATGGCCCGTAATGCACTCTCAACCTTTTCGTACTGTCCAGTGGAATCACCTTGAAAAAGAGCCGCTATCAAAGGATGATCTCGATTAATTTCATATCGAATCTCACCGGCTTTTGCATATCTTTTCCAGACAGAAACTTTCCCTTTGTCGTGTATTTGTCCACCTTTTGACCTGTAGACTCTAGCTGATCTACCTTTTAGTCCAGTCACGATCTGCTTTAAACGATTTCTTAGTGCAAATGGCAGTTGCACATCAGATTTGTCGATACTTATTTTCCACATACTGTCAAGCGTATTGGGTATATCCAAACTGACCCTTACCAGCTGAGAAAGTTCACCATGTTTAACCAGCCTGAACCAGGTCCCATATATAATAAGCCGGTTGTTACGATAAACGTAAAAACCTTGATTTTTCAAAAGGCCTTCGTCACCCGCAAGTTTATCTAAATCAGTGATCTTCAATTTGGAGTAATGTGGCAGAATGTACGGACGAATTATTATCTTTGGCTGTCCAGGGATCTTAAGAGTTTCAACCTCCAGAGGCTGGGTGGCATCATGTTTTCTGTGGAACGGGTCATATTCTGGAACAGGTTCACCGTTCAGCTTTATCGTGAGCCTTTTACCTCTAACTTCTCCAGCAATATACCTATGAAATATCAACGCCAATATGTTCCGGGCATGAACAATCAAATCATTAAATTGATCCTGATTCAGAGATCCGTCCTCAGATAATCTATCACACTTATTCCAGATAACCTCCGTACCATCCCTACTCAAGAGATCTGGTGAGCAGAGTGCCTGTATTTCTTTCTCAGAAAGAATCCCCATTTTCCAGTTATCAAGATCGTTCAAATCCCATGTAGCACCTGACATCTCATTTTTCTTCCTCGATAGAACGGTCAGGCAACTACACTGTGAAAATGATGCCGACTTCATCCCCCAACCAAACCTGCCAAGATCATCTGGCGCTCTTTCCATAAGTGGATTTTGACTTGCCGGCCGCATGGCTGCATACAGTTCATCAGGAAGCATTCCATGTCCATCATCAATTATGCGGATTTCTGTTTCACCATTATTGAAAAAACAATTCAATCCGATTGTGTTGGCTGATGCTTTGATGCTGTTGTCAATAAGGTCAGCAAGGGCTCTTGCTAAGTCATAATTACCAAAGCTCCTTGCGGACATCATAAGAGACGCCGCATCCGGTGGATTGGGAATGTATTGCACTAATTTCCTCCCTAATTATTTCGTTAACAATTTGAATTCAATCATCTATTGATATTGGATAGACTCAAAAATGCCTGTCGGCAAGATCAAATAAGAATTAATTTAAGTTTTGCCATAAGAGACTGAACATCTCTAGCTTCACATTCCCAGACAGTCAGCGCTTTCCAATTAATAATCTCCAGTTTGCACCTGACTTCTTGATCACGTTTTATATTCCTGCTGAATTTTTCTTCCCAGAAATCAATACGGCTCTTCGGGGTATACGCGTATCTGCATCCAGAATGTCTGTGCCAAAAACAACCATGGACAAAAATTACAGTTTTATACTTTGGCAAAACAATATCCGGATTGCCGGGTAATTTTCGATCATGAAGCCGGAATCTGAGCCCCATTCGGTGAAGCATTGATCGGACAATCATTTCTGGTTTAGTATTCTTGCTCCTTATTCTGGACATATTCCAGCTTCGTCGTTCTTCACTGATAATATCAACCACAGAACTTAAATATGACCTCCTTTCTGTAGCAGCTTGTACACGATATCTGCTATCTGTATGGCTAGAAGAGGAGGAACAGCATTACCAACTTGCCTGTATTGCTCAGTTCTTGGTCCTTCAAAAAAATAGTTGTCGGGAAATGTTTGAATTCGTGCTGCTTCTCTGACGGTCAGGCTTCTGCATTGCAATGGATCAGGATGAATGTAATAATGCCCATCCTTAGAAATGTGACACGTTATTGTCGTTGATGGTGAATTATAAAGTTGTACCTTAAACCGATCAGCAAAAGGCACTCCTTTTGATCCATCTTTAACATTTTTATGGTTAGGCAAGAGTCCATGAGGAAAATCTTTAAGCAAAGGACTAAAATTATGTATTTTGCCGAAGATAGACACGAAAAGATATCTTTTAATGTCATCTGGAATGTGCCCGCGGGTTGAATGATTTAATACCCCACCAAGCCTGTGATCGGTAAACCATTCCTTCCTATAAGTGATATCCACGGCGTTTTCTACAAATTCTCCCCCTCTGTTCAATCTGCTATTAAAATTTTCAAACAATTTATTAATCTCAGCATTTAGGCCGAACCAATCTTGGCTCATCCCTGTTTTTATAATATTTAACCACCCTTCGTCAGAGTCGGTCGGCTGTGAGATGCCACTTCTTATTCTCGGCAGATCACCAATAACATCAAGGACCGATACAGACCTGTCGCACGGCATGAGATTCCCAGGTTCAGTACTTATGCTTTTTCTTACACCCAATATAAAGACTCTATGTCGTCGCTGTGGGATGCCATATTTTTCTGATCTCACCACATATTTCTTAGCACTTTTACCATTCGTCTCATAATCATCATATTTTACAAGCGGATATAATGAATACCCAGCGAACGCCAAATCATCACATATTTTTGTAAAGATGTAACTCTCAGAAATTTTTGAGGTCAAAATGCCTTTGACGTTTTCCATGATAAAAACTGTGGGTTCATGGTTTCTTATGATTTTCAGGTAATGATTATAAAGATGATGTTCTCTGAGATTCTCAAATTCCTCTTTTGGCTGCTTGGATCTCCTTGATCTTCCAGCAAGTGAATATGCCTGACAAGGAGGACCTCCAATGAGGACCCATGTTTTGCTTTCTCCTAAATATTCTTTTATGCGTTTATTGACCTTATCATCCGGAAAAGATTCTCCTCCAAGTTCGGCATGCCAGACACGTTTTGTTGCTCTTTGTCCCTCAGGGAATTCCTTCATGAGGTTATTCCGTTTTGATGGGTTTGGACTACGCACGTAATCATAATACTCTTCAGGCACCTTTTCCTTGGGAAATTCACGCAAAAAAGCTCGTAGTTCCAAGGTTTGGCAAGCATGAAAATCTTTTTCGATTGAGAGACGAACATCAAATGGTGGGCCGGAAGGTAAGTCCTCGCTAAATCTGGCAAATCCCTCACCAAGACCACCCGGACCCGCAAACATGTCTATTACAGGAACTACAGTGTTATTCACTTTTAATCATCCATGGTTATATTACTTTACTTAGCTGATGTCTGGCATCTATCTGCATTTTTTGTATAATATTCGTAAAGTCTATGAAGCTAATATTCAACCTCTCCCTTGCCCTCGTAATTGCCACATAGGTCAAATTCTTCACCTGTTCTTCCGCCCATCGTTTCCCATCCAGCCAATCCAGACCAATGACGAAAACACAGGCATAGTCAAATCCCTTGGCACTGTGTATAGTTGAGATCGTCACATTCTGAGTCGTCACATCATAGGATCGCTTAGAGCGGTAATCCTCAGCAACCCAATTGCAACATATTCCTCGCTGTTCTAACTCCTTCATCGCTAAATCAGGCAGGTGAATTCCCTTCATATGATCCGAGGATTTCTGGGTATAGATAATGGCAATTTCAGAAAGGGGATACCCCTCGTCATGGTGCAGATGACTTATTTCTTTTGCGACATATTGAATGAGATTGTCGAGATCAGGGAATTGCTTGATTTCTGGTTCTTGACCGGCTACTGACCAATAATCGCCGTCTGAGAATAGATCTGTTTGATTAGATGAATCTTCTTCCTTTTGGTTGAGGAATTTCCTGGCAAAGCCCGCAATAGCCCTAGTGTTCCTATATACCCAGGATAAACGGTGAGTCCGTCCCCGAGCCTTGATACCAAGTTCCTTCCAAGACTGCTTTCGTTGGTAAATATTCTGGTTGTCATCAATGGCAATGGCCAGATGATCGGTAACCGGGTTCAGAAGCGATACAACAATCCGGTACATATCGTCTGAAAAGTCCTGGCCCTCGTCAATGAGAATAGCATCGTAGCGTTTATGGAAATCATTTACCTTTTCGAGCGTTTCTTGGATCACCAGATCATAGAAGCCCGCCTCTTCTTTTTCGTACTTGATGTTTTGTTTAAGAATCATGGCACACAACTCAAAGAAATGGACGACCTCCACACCATTTTCACCCAATGGCACTTTCTTTTCCGCAAGCATCCGCTTGATAAAATTGACGAGGGTGATGTTATAACAGACAAAAAGAATGTTCTTTACGGCTGGGTTATATTGCTTTAGCATGGCGGCACGATGAACCAACACCAAGGTCTTCCCCGATCCTGATGGTCCGGTGATAATTCTGTGACCACCGTCGAACTTGCGGGCTATTGCCTCCTGATGGTGATCCAGTAATTTGATTCTTTGTTTTTCTCTCTGGAAATGATTTCCCAAACCCCTGTCGGGAAGATCAATCCGGATCATAGGAAACAGGAGTTGACGGAGATGATGAAGTTCATCCGGAGTCAGGTTGAAGTGAAAAAGAGGGGGAGACATTTGCTGTAGGGCGATGGAAAAGCTCTGCCCGGAAGCATCCCGACAGATGTCCGACTGTGGGTGTAGATCATCCCAGAAAAATACTTGGTCCGAGTGAATGACTTGGTCAAAGGCTTTCTGGATATATTCATATTTGTTGATATTCGGAAAGACAACACCTTCCCCTATTGGGATCTTAGAGTTTCCTGAGTGCTGCGGATCTCTGGAGAGCAGGCGTCGATCCTCCCGTATCTTATCCATAAGAAAACGACAATATGTTTTTGCCTGCTTCAGAGGGCTTTCGAGTTGTTCCTGATGACCACCCATGGTGAGGGTGAAATTGTGGGGGTTGGCTTCCTGGATCTGATTGAGGTCCCAGTCCTTGACTTCGAAGATGGTCAAGCCGGTGTCACGGCAAAAAAGGATGAAATCAGGCTCGCGGCCGTTGATATCAGGCAGGTACCAAGCCAGGTATTTGCTGTCCGGCTTGGCAGCTGTCTTCAGAAATCCGTAGAATTGGCGTTCCCCTTCAGTGCTGAAATGCTCAATATCGTCGGGGATCATCAAGGCCATGCAAGATCCTCCAGAGAACAAACATCACTCGCCAAAACCCATCAGGCTAAGCATGCCGAACTCTACCTTACAGGCTTGACACAGGTCTGAATCATCTATCAGACCAATTGATATCTGAAGAAGGTCGCCCAGTGCTTCCGCAGGATTGTTGGGGTTGAGATTGTCCTCGAAAAATGGGTGCCCACAGTTACTGTATACCCTCATACTATTTCTTTACCTACAGATCAAGATATTATCTTAAAATATTCTATGCCTGTCAGAGAAGGTTATTTTTCATGGAAATACATTTAAACCATCCTATTTAAGATGGGAATTAAACGCCCCTACTAATACGAACCTGACATCATCCGCCTTATGGATTAACAACGTTTGTCTTTATGTGTAGTAAACCCTGCCATTATATGCGATATTTGCCACATGCTTCTCGTATTTGAATACTTTCCCAGCGTCACCGCACCAATTGCCCCCACCGAGATTCCAGTATGAAATATAATCTCTGCATACAGTTACGGCTTCCTCTATCGAACTTGTCACTCCTGTCTGTGAAGGACTCACTGATACATATTGTCCATAATCCGGATTTCCTTTTGAGCAGAGTATTGTTTTGTACATTTTGTATTTATCCTCTCTTTGATCTATGCTTTGAAAATCTCTTTACCCCTGTTTCAACCCAGTTCAATCTCAGACTCGTGGACGAATTCGCTGAAGGAATGCTTAAAATTCATATCTGCGATAAGTTGGATTTTGACCCTACCCATAACATTCGGTTCGCCGACCAAAATAAACCTCGCTTTTTCCTCATCAGCGTTTGCTGGTTTCTTGAATTTAACGTTATCGCCTATTTTCATTTCCTGCCTCACTATCACTTTTTTTTCGGTGGTTTCTCTCTGTGCTTCATCAGAACATCCATCAGGGCCTCAATCATCAAATCTTGTAAAGACATATCCTCCTTTATGGAGAGTATCCGAACAGCCTTGGCAAGTTCAGGCGGTATCCTGCCCCCGAATAGTTTCCAGTCTGACTTTGGGCTCAGTTGAGATGACTTGAATTTGTCCATCACCGCCTCCTTGTATGGTATTTGCTTTAGACTAATCGAAACGAGCACAAATGTCAACAAATCTTATTGTTAATATGTCAACAATTTATTTTGATAAAATATAGAATGCGTCTCATGAGTAGTCGGGACATTGATAGAGTTAATCAGCCGACTGAAAGCTTGCACCTTTCAAACCGGATTCAATGAGCTCTCAGCAAACGTGGCCTCTCGCTTTGTATTTGCAAAGAGAGCAACGATGCACTACCAGATGCGGACCCGCATGCCGGGTGGTGGTGTGGGGATGGGAGCTAATCCCCACGGCTACCCGATTGGGCGTTTTCGCCTATTGTGAAATCAACGTGGTCAACCTCATGCGGGGCGATAGCTTTGTTGATCGCTGCCCTAAAACGGGTGAAGGTTCGTCGCTCGGATTCCTGTGTTGAAAGATGCGACCAACCGCCCCACGGTGGGGTATAAGCGGCATCGGCGGAAATAAGGAGACGACGCGCTTTTTCTCCAGTGAATGCCAGAGGGCTCGTAAACGCCCCAATCTCGTCGCCGACGATCTCTGACCAGTGAGACAGCAAGATGTTCATGAGTTTCGCGATCTGTTCTGGGGAGGGGCGACTTTTCGCTTGGAAGTCCCACTCCCGGTACATCGGACCGCCCATTGGTCCGACGGTAAACGTGGTAGGCTTCTCCACGGAATAGAAGTCCTCCCTAGGAATACCGGTCACAAGACTGGTGCAACCATTCCTTTCCGCCCAGGCGATTGTTTCTTCCCATCTTTGCATTTTTTCAATGTCGTTACTATAGGCCCACCCGGCAAGAATGAGAGGTTTTGGAGGTAACGGTGGCGTGCAAGGGTGCAACCGCGCGTAGTTGGTCAAACGCTCAAACGCCTCATGCCACGGCATGGGATTAGGACAGATACATTTCATGATTTCGTGCACCGAACAATTAAGATGTAGTCCAAATAAAGCAATTTAAAAATGGCCTAAGTATCGGTCAAATACTTCATATTTGGCATGGATAATACTCGAATCGTTTAGAAATCTTGAGAATGGACTTGATTGCATTGTCTGTTGTTCCCTTAATCAACATGTCCCAGATTGTGTCTACCTTGTCGACGTCAAACATATTGGGTCTACCGAAAGTTAATAGAGCAATCCGCTGCTGCTTTAGAGTCGGCAACATGACCTCGATCATTTCATCTCTCGGGCAGCCACCTGCGTAAAAAATCATCAAGCTGTATTTGGGGCCAATCATTAGCGCCGGAATTGAAGCATGCCACTTTTCAGTTACCGCTTGGCGATGCTGATTGATGTGCATGTCGTAGGGGGAAATTATTTGATGGGGCTCAACAAGACCATACTGTGTGGTGAGAATTACAAAATCGCAGCGCAACCTCTCTGAAGCGTTTCTCAATGCCCCAACCCATTTGGCTCCTGGAAAGAAATATTGGGCTTGGTCTGGGTTTTTTCTTTGCGAGGATGGTCCGGCATCTGCAGAACACAACACCATTTCACGTGAGTTATAAGGCCCTATCTGCATATTACCTCCATTAGTAGATGATAAAAATGATAAGGTATTTCTTTTTTACGGTTTGAATATACACATGTTTCGATCTGTATTCAATAAAACGTTTAGGTTGGCCAAATCCAAGACTTGTATTTGAAGACGGAGTTTCATGAATGAAAGAAATGTTATTTACAGAGGTAATGATCAATGGTTATCTCTGCATCTGTTGTCAAGAAAACTCTGTCCA
>Ga0172379_10006820_pt1 | contig 15099 bp, 9 predicted proteins | sample GrowelOW334metaG_FD_119756 | JGI IMG/M metagenome (GOLD analysis project Ga0172379, IMG submission 119756) | Groundwater microbial communities from an aquifer near a municipal landfill in Southern Ontario, Canada - Groundwater well OW334 metaG | ecosystem: Environmental > Aquatic > Deep...
GTAGGGATCGAACCTACGACCAATCGCTTAACAGGCGATCGCTCTACCGCTGAGCTACCACGGAATGTGATTATTTAATGCGGAATCTATTATTACATAGATGTGGATATAATATCAAAAAAGTAAGTAAAAAGCAAAGTAAAAGACCCCGACTTTTGTCGGGGTCTTTTACTTTTTTAATTAATGAGTAGCAGTATGCGCCATATGAGCATCATGATCACCAGGAGATGGTTTACGAACAAACATTCTTGCAATAACAATTATTGCTAATATTAAAATTACAACCAATATCCATTGCCAGATTGAACTCGGCATAAAACTACCAGATCCACGAAGTGAAAGTGCTGTAATTTTACTACTGTTTTTTGTTTGATTACTATAACCAGTACTATTATAAGCAGAAGCACCTAAACTATTACTATAACCACTATTGTTGTAATCTACTGTATTTGTATTACTAGTTGATGGTGCTACTTGATTGTTGGTATATGTTCTTTGTGTAGTTGAAGTTGTGTTGTTTGTATTGGAAGTAGTTGTTGCAACTTTAGGAGTTGTGTATGTTGTAGGATAATAATAATTATTTACAACTGGAGGCATCGCCTGAGTAGTGACAACAGTAGGATTGGGATTATAAATATTATTATTATTTGAATTGTATGAACTATATCCAGTTTGATAGTACCCGGGGATATAACCTTGATTACTGACATATTGATTATATGGATTATATTCAACATATCCTCTGTTTGAAAATGCATAAGCAGAGACACTATTTGTTAATGCAAAAGAAAAAATGATCGCTCCAAGAATTATTAAATTTTTTGTTATTTTATTTTCCATTGGTATATTATAGCATATAAGGATATCATTTGTCAAGCCCCTGTACCATTATTAAAAACCCTTGCATATTAAGCCTAAAATATAAATTTTATATAAATAAATAAAAAGAGTATAATGGAAAAATATTAATTTAAATTTTTAAAAGATATGAATAATCCATTCCAAAATGCAATGACCCAACTAAAAAGAGCCACTGCTGTTAAAAATTTTGATGAAAAGTTTTTAAAATTATTAGCCCAACCAAACAGAGAAATCCGAATTGGAATTCCTGTCACCATGGATGACGGATCTCTCCAAATTTTTGAAGGATACCGTGTTCAATACAGCAACGCTCGTGGACCATACAAAGGAGGAATACGTTACCACCAAGATACAGATATCAACGAAGTAAAAGCTCTCGCTTTTTGGATGGCTCTCAAGTGTGCAGTTGCCAATATTCCAATGGGAGGAGGAAAAGGTGGAATCACTGTTGACCCAAAAAAATTATCAAAGACAGAACTTGAAAAACTTTCTCGTGGTTGGATAAAACTTATGGCGCAAGTAATTGGCCCACGTGTTGATGTCCCCGCACCTGATGTAAACACTACTCCCGAAATAATGTCTTGGATGGTAGATGAGTACGCAAAGATTACAGGCGACACAACAAATGCAGTCATCACAGGTAAACCAATATCAGTTGGAGGCTCTGAGGGTAGAGGTCCTGCAACAGGACTTGGTGGATTTTATGTATTTGATGTTATTAAAAATAAATTAAATCTAGGAGACTCTTGTAATATAGTGGTGCAAGGTTTTGGAAATGTAGGAGGTAACGCAGCTGAAATTCTTACAAACCACGGCCATAAAATCATTGCTATTTCTGATTCAAAAGGAGCAATCTTGAAAGAAGATGGTATTGATATCACGGCTCTCAATGAATACAAAAAAATAAATGGAGGTATAGCAAATTTTCCTGGTTCAAAAAACATTTCAAATGACGAATTGCTTGAGATTGAATGTGATGTATTAATCCCAGCAGCTTTAGAAAACCAAATAACTGAAAAAAATGCAAAAAATATAAAAGCAAAACTTATCATTGAACTTGCAAATGGACCTACGACTCCAGAAGCAGATGATATATTATTTACTAGAGGAATCCCTGTTGTACCAGATATCCTAGCCAACGCTGGAGGAGTAACTGTTTCAACTTTTGAATGGGAACAAAATCTAAAGAATGAACACTGGACAGAAGCTGATGTATTTGCAAAATTAAAAAAGATAATGTATGAGGAAACAGAAATTATTTGGAATAAATCAAAAGAATTAAATACAGATATTCGTCGTGCAGCTTTTATAATAGCACTAGAGAGAATTGAAGAAGCATCTAAATAAAATGAGAAACAAAAACACAAAATCGGTACGTCTACCGAGTCATATTTCACCGATAAACTATAAACTAACAATCAGACCAGATTTGGAGTCTTTCACTTTTTCTGGCCACGAAATAATTAAAATTAAAATTGATAAAGAGGTTAATAAAATCACTCTCCATTCTAAAGATATTGATATTGAAACTGCCAGTGTTGGCAATAAAAAAGATAAACAATTTACTTCAAAGATTACTTATGATACTGAAAATGAAACAGTAACATTGTTTTTCAAAAATAAAATAATTGGAAAAAGTGAAATTAACCTTGTTTTTAAAGGTATTATCAATGAAGGATTGAGAGGTTTTTATCGTAGTAAATATATTTTGAATGGCGAAGAAAAATATCTCGCAACAACTCAATTTGAATCAACCGATGCCAGACGTGCATTTCCATGTTTCGATGAACCAGAACACAAAGCAACGTTTGAAGTATCTCTAATTATAGCCGACAAACATACCGCCATATCAAATACCTTACCTGTAACAACAGTGGAACATGGTGCTGGGTACAAAGTTGTCTCATTTGCACCATCACCACGCATGTCGACTTATCTACTTGCTTTTATTGTCGGCGAATTTGAATTTTTAGAAGGAAAAACAAAGGAAGGTGTACAGATTCGAGTTTTTACAACTGCTGGTAAATCACATCAAGCAAAATTTGCCCTTGAAGTCGCGATTAAATCGCTAGAATTTTATAATGAATATTTTGATATTCCTTATCCACTTCCTACACTTGACCTCGTCGCAATTCCTGATTTTGAAAGTGCAGCAATGGAGAACTGGGGCGCAGTAACATTTCGCGAAACAGCGATACTTGTCGATGATGAAAATACTTCCCTATCAAATAAACAATGGGTGGCTATTGTTATTGCTCACGAGCTTTCTCATCAATGGTTCGGGAACTTAGTGACGATGAAATGGTGGACTGACTTGTGGCTAAATGAAGGATTCGCGACATATATGGAAACTTTCTGTGTAAATAAAATGTTCCCAGATTGGCATATGTGGGACTTGTATCTAGCAGATAGATACGCCCTAGGCCTCCGCCTTGATTCTCTCTCAAGTTCTCACCCAATAGAAATAAAAGTAAATCATCCAAATGAAATCAATGAAATATTTGATATGGTTTCTTATGCCAAAGGTGGAGCTATAATAAGACAACTAGCTGAATATATAGGGCACGACAAATTCCGACTTGGATTACAGCATTATCTTAAAAAACATAGTTATAAAAATACTGATACAAAAGATTTGTGGGAATCATTTGAAAAAGTAAGCAAAAAACCTATTAATAAAATGATGTCTCTCTGGACCAAAGAAACTGGTTACCCTCTCGTCACTCTTTCCCCTATTCTTAGGATAGGAGAAAACTGGAAGGTGGAACAGGAGAGATTTTTCTCAAGTAGAATTAAAGCTTTAGAATATGCCAAAACTAAAAAGAAAAAGCATCTATGGCCTATACCTTTTAAATATGAATCTGGTGGTGAAATACTGAATTTATTAATGACAAATAAATCTGCTCCATTAATCGGAACTTCTATCGGGAAAATAAATAAAGAAGAAGAAACTTTCATGCGAGTTAAATATGACGAAATAACTCTTAAAAAACTAGGAGAAGAAATAAAGAATGGAAAACTTTCAACTGCAGACAGACTTGGTATAATTCGTGATTTATTTTCTCTTGCTGAGGGTGGATATGAAAAGACCGATGTAGCATTAGAATTCGCCTTAAATTATAAAGACGAAACAGAATACATCGTCTGGGTTGAGATAGCTCTTGGAATAAATAAAATTTATAATTTGATCTATGAGGAAACTTTCATAAACAAGTATGAAACTTATGCTCTCTCTTTATTCTCTTCACTTGCAAAAAAAATGGGTTTTGAAAAAATAAAAGGAGAAAAACATTCAGATGTATTTCTACGAAGTCTAGCGATCTCTCAAGCAGCATTTTATGGAGATAAAAAAATAATAAGCGAAGCAAAGAAATTATTCATTAATAGAAATAATAAATCAATCCACGCAGATATTCGAAGTACAATATTTAAAATTGTGGCTTCAAATGGGACAGAGAAGGAATGGAAATTATTTGAACGTATGTATAGAGAGGAAAAATTACATGAAGAAAAAGATAGATATGGCTACGCCCTTACTTCGTTTAAAAATAAGGCTCTTTTGGAAAAAACTCTAAAATTTATCATATCTGATAGTGTGAGAAATCAGGATGCTCCACACCTACTTGCCATTATCTGGCAAAACCCATCTGGCCGAGATCTGGCCTGGCAATTTGTAAAAAATAATTGGAATATATTCCTAAAAAAATATGGAGAAGGTGGACATTTTTTGTCTCGCCTAATCACTCCACTTGGTGGACACTCAAGTTTAAAAGATTTGAAAGATACACAAAACTTTTTCAAGAAAAATCTAGCCCCTGGCGCCAATCGTTCTCTCTTGCAGTCCTATGAAAAAATTGCCTCCAACGCTGCTTGGATTAAAGATGATAAAAAAGTAATCAAAAATTGGCTAGAAAAAAATTATTAAAAACGATTATTATCACTTTTACACACCTGTAAAAATTGATAATATTAATCATTAGGTTTTGTCTCACAATATTTTACATTTTATAGACGGCCGTCTATAAAATGTAAAATATCAATGTATAAAAGTCTTACGATGAATTGGTGTCTGACCGTGTTTTTTGATTGCGTCATAGTGAGCTTTGGTGCCATAACCCGCATGATTTTCAAAACCATATCCTGGATATTCCAAAGCATAATTTGTCATCACTCTATCACGCGAAACTTTCGCAATTATTGAAGCCATTGAAATGACAGGGTGAAGTTCATCACCTTTTATCATTGTTTCTTGATTTATGTATTCAGCAGGTGCATACAACCCCCCATCCAACATTAGTTTACAGGAACTAGGTTCTAGCCCGCTAGTTTTAATTAAATTCAACAAGGAGGAATTCAAAGCTTTTTGGATACATTTTGCAATTCCAAATTTATCAATATTTTCTGGAGAAACAAACGCCACAGAGTAGTCGCAAAAACCATCGGTTTTTGCGACTTTCAAAAACTCAAACCAAATTTCACGTTGTTTCTTTGAAAGTTTTTTTGAATCCCGAAGTTTGATTTTTAATTTTTCTTTCGCATTCGTAATTAATAATTCGTAATTCGTAATTGTGCATACAAATGCGCAAACTGCCACTGGTCCAGCAATCGGACCACGTCCAACTTCATCTATTCCTACAATATATTTCTTCATTAAATTATAAAGAAACTAAAACAAGACCAATAATAGAAAATATGACACCTAATATCTTCATTGTTGTAAAAGTTTCACTCAAAATAAATACTCCCATTAAAATTGAAATTATAAAACTAGAACGATAAATTAAAGAAACAATAGAAAGTGAACCAGCAGATAATGCCATGTTGTATGTTAACCATGCAAAAGTGCCAATAATTGCAGCTATTACTAAATATATAATATCAATCTTAGGTGCTGTTTTTAATGATTTAGCTCCAGTAGTAAATATAACAATAGTAGCTACAATCAAACTCATTATTATTGATTTCACAAGTAAACTATCAGATGACTTAATTGACCTTAGGGCAAGTTTATCAAACAGACCTGTTATCGCAATAAGTATAGAAGATAAGAATGCATAAAATATCCACATATAAACTTCATTATAACATTTTTTATGTAAACTATTAAATTTTTAATGCTATCCTAATTCTGATATACTAGTGAAATGGAAAAAGCCGAATTAAACTCTAAATTCATACATCTACATACCCATTCTCATTATTCTCTGCTCGATGGCTTATCGAAAATTCCTGATATGGTCAAAACTGCCAAGAAAAATGGTATGAATGCCATCGCTGTCACTGATCACGGAAATATGTATGGGGCTATTGAATTATATAAAGAATGTCAGAAAGCTGGAATTAAGGCAATCATAGGAGTAGAAGCCTACATTGCAGAACGTGGACGAAAAGATAAAGAGCCAGGAGTTGATAATAAGAGAAAACACTTAACTCTATTGGCCCGCAATAAACAAGGATACAAAAATTTAATGCGCTTGGTTTCTCTTGCAAACCTTGAAGGATACTATTATAAACCTCGCATGGACAAAGAAATTTTACGTGAATTCCACGAGGGTATCATTTGTATGTCTGGTTGTATGGGAAGTCAACTATCTCAAGCGATCTTGGCTTCCAATAATGACAAAGCAGAAGAACTTATAAAAGAACATCAAAATATTTTTGGGAAAGAAAATTATTTCTTAGAAGTTCATTCCCACCCTCATGTAGAGAACGACAAAAAACTTCGAGACGGAATTATTGCATTAGGTAAAAAATTTAATATTCCAGTTGTGGCGGGACAAGACTCACACTATCTGTGTGTTGATGATTATGATGCTCATCACACACTTCTTGCTGTTAACACAGGAGCTGATGTTAAAGATGCTGGAAATTTTGAATTCCCCGAAGATGACTTTTCTTTAATCGATGAAAAAACTGCATTAAAATATTTTAAAGATATTCCAGAAGCTGTATCAAATACCAAAATAGTTGCAGACTTGTGTGAGATATACGACCTTGAGCTTGGAACTGCTTACTTCCCAGACTTCCCTATCCCAGAAGGTACGACAGCAGACCAAGTATTGCGAGACTTAGCATATGACGGATTTGCTTTTCGTGAACTAGAACAAACAAAAGTATATATCGACCGATTAGAATATGAGCTTGGTATTATTAAACAAAAAGGCTACCCAGCATATTTTTTGGTGGTTTCTGACTTGCTTCGCTATGCTCGTGAAAATGAAATCTACACAAACATCCGAGGATCTGTAGCCGGGTCTCTCACAACATATCTCGTCGGTATTACAAAAGTTGATCCTATTGCTTACAAATTACCCTTCGAAAGATTTTTAAATCCTGAGCGTCCATCGTTACCTGATATTGATATGGACTACGCCGATAATCGTCGAGATGAAATTATCGCCTACGCAAAACAAAAGTACGGTGAAGATAAAGTCGCACAAATAGGAACATTTGGAACAATGATGGCAAAGGGTTCTGTCCGTGATGTTGCTCGTGCACTTGGCTACCCATATAATATTGGAGATAGAATTTCATCAATGATTCCCCTCGGCTCACAAGGTATGCCAATGACTATTGATCATGCAATGAAAATAGTTCCTGAATTGAAAAAGGCATACAAAGAGGAACCAGATACAAAAAAAATAATTGATCTAGCAAAAAAAATGGAGGGTTGTGTTCGTCATATTTCTGTTCATGCTGCTGGAGTTGTGATGGCTCCTCGTCCTCTTTATGAATTTACTCCTGTCCAATTTGACCCTAAGGGAGGAAATATAATTACTCAATACGACATGTATAGTATTGAAGATGCAGGACTTCCAAAATTTGACTTTTTGGGAATTAAAAATTTGGCAATACTTGCTCTTGCAGTTAAACTCGTAAAAAAAATACACAATGTTGAAATAGATATAGATAGAGTTGATCTGGCTGATAAAAAAACATTTGAAATGCTCGCTCGTGGTGAGACAATGGGCTTATTCCAATTAAATGGCTCTGGAATGACACGTTATCTAAAAGAACTAAAACCCACTACGATCCACGATATTAATGCGATGGTAGCACTTTATCGCCCTGGCCCAATGGAATCAATTCCTGAATATATTAAACGTAAACATAATCCTAGGGCTATTACATATCTTGACCCACGACTCAAAGATATTCTTGATCAATCATATGGCGTTATTACTTATCAAGACGATGTGATGATGACTGCGATTAAACTTGGAGGATATTCTTGGCTTGAAGCCGATAAGCTTCGAAAAGCGATGGGAAAGAAAATTCCTGCTGTGATGGAAGCAGAAAAAAGTAAACTCCTAGAAGGATTTGTAAAAAATGGTATGACAGAAAAAAAGGCCCAAGAATTCTGGGCACTCATCGAACCATTTGCTGCTTATGGATTCAACAAGGCTCATGCTGCCTCCTATGGACTCGTCGCTTATCAAACAGCATATCTAAAAGCAAACTTCCCTGTTGAATACATGACTGCGATTCTAACCTCTGAATCAGGTGACATAGAAAAAGTTGCTGAAATAGTTCATGAATGTGAAAAAATGAAAATAAATATTCTTCCTCCAAACATAAATGAAAGTTTCGGAGGATTTACTGTGATCAACGGAAGTAATCATGATAAAGATAGATCGATTCGCTTTGGATTGTATACAATAAAAAATTTAGGAACTGATATAGCTGATTCAATAATCGAAGAACGAAAACAAAGAGGAGCTTTTAAATCCCTTGCCGATTTCTTTGAACGTATCAATCATAAAAATTTGAATAAAAAATCAGTTGAAGCTTTAGCAAAATCAGGTGCGATGGATGATCTAGCAGAACGTAATATGATTATTGGTAACCTAGAAAAACTTTTAGCTTTTAATAAAGAAATTAAAGGTAATGCTAGTCAAGATTCACTCTTTGGCGCTATTGGTGGAGTTGAAGTGAAACTTTCTCTTATTCCTCAAGAAGAAGCAAGTATAAAAGAAAAACTTACTTGGGAAAAAGATCTTCTCGGTCTATATATTTCTGGACACCCACTCAATGCTTATAAGGAAAAGATTGAAAAATTTGGCACATTGATTAAAAAAATTCAAACTGAAATAAAGGTGAATACTCCAGTGACTGTCGCTGCAATTATTGATGATGTACGAATTGTGACCACAAAAAATAATGCTCGCATGGCATTCATTAAATTATCCGACTTCACCGGATCAATCGACGCCGTAGTCTTTACAAAACTTTTTGAAACAGCAAAAGATATTCTCATAGTCGATACTGTCATCGCAATGACAGGTAAGGTTACCGAACGCAATGGCGAAAAAAGTTTGATGATTGAAAATTTGAAGAGGATTTAGGCAAAAGCGCCCCGACCGAAGGTCGGGGCGCTTTATTAGTATTAAATTATTTTTTATCAGTATCAATTTTTGTTGGACTTATGTCTTCCATAATCCTAATCACTTGGGCTGGGTAATTCTTAATGTATGAATTATATTTTCTTAAAATCTGTTCTGTGGTTTTGTCCGCATAATGATGATCAGTATTCGGATTATTACCACCTAGGTTTTTAGAAACAATTTCTATAGATTTATCAATCGATTCAAAACTGATTTTACATGAGCCCCATCCAAAAACACTATTGGGAACTCTTTTGCATGCTTGTTTTCCACCTGTGGATTCACGCATTGCAATCGCTGGGAGAAGACGCCAATCTATGCCATTCTTCTCAGCTTCTATTACGAACTTCATTCCATAACCTTCAAGAGGAGCATCGTGTTTTTTAAAATATACATCGATAAGCCCTGCTTTCTCTTTACGTGCTACTTCTTCTTGTGTTGTTATCACAGAATTTTCACTTGTAATATTATTATTAATTGCAGTAATACTTGGGATAGACGGAATCCCACTAAGTGGAACCGCTATAGCAAGCATTGGGATTGCTATAATTGACTGCAAATAACTTATTATTTCTTTTTTATTCATATGTAGTGGTTACGCTCCACCAAACGAGACTGCCAAGAGTAGCTTATAAATCTTTATGGATAGTCCAAATAAGACTCTAAACTAAAAAATTCCTTATATATCATCAAATGTAAAACATAAGATAACATACTTGGAACTTCTTATATAGTAGCACAGTGACTACCAAAAGTCAATAGTTATAACATGTTTTTTACCCCCGTCAAACATAAAAAACCCTTATTATATAAGGGTTTTTTATGTTTTATCCATTGACATCTTTATGGTTATTGTGTTAAAATAAGCCATATATACAAGGATATTAGAGATTTTTTGACATAAATCCCCTTCTGTATTATAAATATCCTTATTTTATAAGCTTATTTGCTATTTTTCTTTTCCGTGACATTATTTAATATGCTAGACTACTAGAAGTAAATTATTTCATTATTTCCCATAAAGCCATCTTTGAAATATTAAAACCTATTTACTATTAGGCTATAATCCATCAGTAAATTAATAATGTACGATGTACCAGTCCGACTGGTACATGCTAGTGCATACTATTATTGTTCTTCTTTGTAAGTTAACCATGTTAAAATTTCTTTATTAAGATCTTTGTATCCCAAAAAATAATTGGGGAAGTCATTTAAATCCAAAATAACACTTTCTGGTCTTTTCGTCTTAAAATAATCAGAATAACTACTCCATTTATAACTATCTAAAAATTTTAAAGATTCTTTGATATCAAAGATCCCCTCTTCTTTCCAGTTCTTTTGAATAAGTTTTATTGGATTAAGATGAATATATGAAAATAAATATTTAGCTTGATTATCTGTATCAATATGAATAGACTTAAATCGCCCTTCAAATAAACCACCTGTTCTATTATATTTTTTATTAAAATACAAACTATAGGCAGTAAGAACTTTACGCATAAATTCAGAAATTCTATTCTGGTTTTCTTTCAAAGTATATTTTGACTGATGAGGAGCTATTAAATAAATATGAAAATGATTTGGCATTAAAACCCAAGCTCCAATAGACACAAGGGTATTCTCTCTTTCAAAATCAAAAGGGTTCATTTTAATATTTCTACTAAATTTAAATTTTTTTATTGTATTACAAACAAAAAGACATTTTATAAAATGTTTATAATCATTATCATTTAGAAATATCTTTTGCTTACTGTTGCCCCGACTATAAATATGATAATATTCACCTTCTACAAGAGCCACTTTTCTATTACTCATAATTTATATTATATCAAACATCATAAACATGTACCAGTCGGACTGGTACATGTTTACTTTGGTATGTTTTTCTTATGTTCTGGAGTATCTAATAAACCACAATTCTTATATTTTTTACCAGAGCCACATGAACATGGATCGTTGCGCCCGACTTTGTTTTCTGTTCTTCTTATTGTGGGGGTATCACTACCATCATTTGAACTTAAAATTAACTCTGGGCGTTCTTCTACTACCTCAGTTTGACTATTATCTTTGGTATCTACGTTGATCAAATTTATAAAAGAATAAACTTTTTCTTTAAAATTAGCTTCCATCTCTTTGAAAAGATGCAGTCCTTCTTTTTTATACTCAATCAATGGCTCCCTCTGTCCATAAGCTCGAAGATTAACAGAACTTCTTGTATATTCCATTGTTTCTAGATGTTCTACCCATAAAGTATCTGTAGTATATAGGGCTATACGACGAATTGTTTCAAAAAATAATGAATCTCCTAAGGCTGCACGCTTTTGTTTGACGGTTTCTTCTAATTTAGGATATTCAAGAGTTAATGTTTGGAGGAAATTATTAATTTCATCATGATCACCTGAAAGCATAATCCTACGTCTTTCATAAATAACCTTACGTTGATGATTCATGACGTTATCATATTCAAGAGTATGTTTTCGAGCATCAAAATGGAAACCTTCAATTTTTGCCTGAGCATTTTCGAGAGTATTTGAAATAAAACGATTTTCAATCGGCTGGTCCTCGGGAACTCCAAGTTTGGCCATCATTGATTTTATTCTGTCTGAACCGAATATACGCATTAGATCATCTTCGAGTGAGACATAGAATTGTGTAGCACCTGGATCACCTTGTCTTCCTGAACGACCGCGAAGCTGATTGTCAATACGGCGTGCTTCATGACGTTCAGTCCCCATAACAAATAAACCACCAAGAGATTTAACTTCTCCATATTTTTCTTCATTATAAGGAACACCTCCGAGTTTTATATCAACTCCACGTCCAGCCATGTTGGTCGCAACAGTAACAGCTCCAAATCGTCCTGCATTGGCAATAATCTCTCCTTCACGTTCATGATTCTTGGCATTTAAAACTGTGTGTGGAATTCCAGCTTGAGTGAGATAAGCAGAAAGAAGTTCATTTTTTTCAATAGAGACAGTACCGATGAGTACTGGTTGACCTTTTTCGTTTAATTCTTTAACCCTTACCGCTACAGCCAATAATTTAGCTTTTTCAGTTTGATAGATTAAATCATTGAAATCTTTTCGATTTATTTCTCTGTGAGTTGGAACCACAACCACATCAAGACCATAAACTTTCAAAAATTCTTCTTTTGAAGTTTCAGCTGTTCCAGTCATACCAGAGAGTTTTTTGTAAAATCTAAAATAGTTCTGAAATGTTATAGAGGCCACAGCTCTAGTTTCTTTTTCAATTTTTACTCCTTCTTTGGCTTCAATTGCTTGGTGCAAACCTTCACTCCAACGACGCCCTGGTTGTAAACGCCCTGTAAATGAATCCACTATTATAACTTCTCCGTCTTTAACGACATAATCTTTATTGTTCTCATATAGAGCACGAGCTTTGACTGCTGTTTCTAAGTGATGAACATATTTTATTCCTTTTTCTGTATAAATGTCATGAATACCAAGCAGGTCTTCGGCGAGAGTTATACCATGGTCAGTCAAAGAGATAGCTCGAAGTTTTTCATCAACAGTGTAATCTTCTTCTGTTTTTAATTTCTTGGCAATATCTGCAAAAGTATAATAAAGATCTTCACTTTCCTCAGCTTGAGATGAGATTATCAAAGGGGTACGAGATTCATCTATTAAAATAGAATCCACTTCATCAACGATTGCAAAATAATGTCCACGTTGAACGACATCATTTATATTGTTTGCTAAATTATCTCGAAGATAATCAAAACCAAATTCATTATTTGTACCATAAGTTATATCAGCGGCATAGGCTTCTTTTCTTGTGCAAGGTCTTAGGCATTCATATTGTACCTTGAAAGAACCTAATTCACTTCCTTCATCTCCTTCTTTGTTTAAATGAGTTGGATCATAGAGATAAGATGTATTTTGGGAATTCACAACAGCAACACTAATGCCAAGCATTGAAAAAAGTGAGCCCATCCAAACTCCATCACGACGAGAGAGATAATCATTAACTGTAACAATGTGTACACCCTCTCCCTTCAATGCATTTAAATATGCAGGCAGTGTGGCCATTAAAGTTTTTCCTTCCCCTGTTCTCATTTCTGCAATATTTCCTTTGTGAAGTGCTATACCTCCAATAAGCTGAACATCATAATGACGCTCACCATGCACTCTAACTGAAACTTCTCTAATTAAAGCAAAAGTTTCAGGCAACAAATCATCTAAATCTGCTCCATCTTTAATTTTTTGTTTTAGTTCTTCAGTTTTTATTTTGAAATCAGAATCAGAAAGTTTTTGTATTTCAGGCTCTAATTTATTGATTTTGTCAATAAGAGGCCTCCATTTTTTTATAAGCCTTCCACTCTCACTTCCTATTATATTCTTTAATATACTCATAGATTTAACTATTTTAGCACAAAAAGAAAATCCCCGATAGAGAGGGGATTTTCTTAGTGTAAAAGTTAGAATATTACTTCTTTCCCTTTTTAGCTACTTTTTTCTTAGCTACTTTTTTAACTGCTTTCTTAACTACCTTCTTAGCTTTCTTTTTTGCTGCCATATATTTGTTTAAAAAATTATTTTTAAAGATGTGTGATCTCACGACCTTACAAAATTATTTTAAAAAATATTTTTGTAAAAAAATTTATCACACTCACATATATATTATCTAACATAAACAAATATACTGCAATACTTTTTCGTAAAAAAGTGTGGATAACTTTTTTATTTTTGTTTTTAAAAAAATTTGTGAAAAAAATTTTTTTGTAAAAATAAGAATGCGGAATAAATTATTTTATAAAAAAATGTCTGGCCACTCGTCCTCCCTCATCCGAGGACTTTTTTTAGAATATAATTTATTCCGCATTCAGTTAAATTATATAAATGAAAAACACCCTGCTTTGGACAAGGTGTTTTTCATATTTTTGATTTGTAGCTATAAGCCGGGTTCTGTTCTCGCCTTATCGGCGAGTGATAGATATTTATCTAGGATGTAAATTACTCCACACCTCAAGCGATTCAGACTCTCTAAAAATAGAGAGAATACGATCTTGCACACGCGTAAATATTTTGCCGTTTCATCCCCATATTACTATGGAATTCGCCCCTCGCTTACGCTCGGGGCGATTTTTTTCTTTCGAAAAAAATCGTCACTGTTCGCAACTCTATCCTTACGGACGACGGGTATTACCCGCTACGTTTCCCACCTTATCGGCGGATATGTGCCCGGACTTTCCTCACTCCGACCAAAGGTCGGAGCGCATCTATCCACTACAAACCGTAAACAGTATAGCAGATTGATTGGAGCTTGACAATATCATTATAATTTGCTATACTCTATTTAGTGAGAAATTCCCAACGCTTGATATAAATTTATTTTATCAAAGCAATTGCATAGCAAAACCCCAACGAGCAATCGTTGGGGTTTTGTATTATACTTTAAAATATTATATACTCTATATGTAGCCGTTGTGTGCACAAGTCAGCGGCTGCACTCACATATGCAATTGTGTTGGAGTTTAGCACCCGCTGACTCATGCACATAACAAAAAATCTTCCAATTAATTGGAAGATTTTTTGTTTCTTTTATTTAAATTTAAATAAGGTATTTTCATAATCAACAGTAAAGTAAAATATTCTTTATTTTGTTCCGTTCCAGGGGTCTTTCCCTCCTTGTCAGATTTCTTTTAGGACTTAAAATCAATGTCCATTGTGTTGTCAATTGAGCAACACAATATCGACTCAATAAGACCATCTCACTTTAATAAATTAAAGATAAGAGATCGGTTTCAAATTGAATTATTCCACGAACAGCTTCCGCTACCCGTGCCTTGTTACGACTTATTCCCTGTCACCGAGCTTACTGTAGGCCCTCCGTA
>Ga0172379_10006821_pt1 | contig 15098 bp, 14 predicted proteins | sample GrowelOW334metaG_FD_119756 | JGI IMG/M metagenome (GOLD analysis project Ga0172379, IMG submission 119756) | Groundwater microbial communities from an aquifer near a municipal landfill in Southern Ontario, Canada - Groundwater well OW334 metaG | ecosystem: Environmental > Aquatic > Deep...
ATTACAGCATTTATCGCTGGAGTAGCCGCTTTGTTTGCGCCATGTTGCATTACCGTATTACTGCCGTCATATCTTGGATCTATTTTTCGAGAAAAACAAAAGGTTCTTCTGATGACTTTTATATTTTTCTTGGGTCTCTTGGCGGTGTTTCTGCCGTTGGGACTAGGGGTGGCAGGATTAGGGCAATTGTTAAGCAAATATCATGATCCGATATTCATCGTTGGCGGAATATTTCTCCTGCTTCTGGGCGCGTCAATATTGTTGGGTTGGCATTTTTCAATGCCGTTCTCAGTGCATTCAAAATTGAAAATTACAAGCGCTGGTTCTGTTTTTATGCTGGGAATTTTTTCAGGATTTGCAACTATGTGTTGCGCTCCGGTTTTAGCTGGCGTTATTGCTTTATCAGTATTGCCGAATTCAATTTTTTGGGGAGGGCTTTATTCTCTAGCTTATGTTCTCGGAATGGTTGCCCCGCTTTTTCTGATTGCTTATTTGCTGGATAAAAATGACTTTTCCCAAAAACTTATGGAATCAAATAAAAGAGTGTCTTACTCAATTGGTGGAAAGAAAATTTATCTTTCAATAGCCGATTTAGTGTCCGGCGCGACTTTTCTTTTGATGGGCGTCTTTATCTTATATCTCGCGCAAACAGACCAATTAGCTATGGGCGGAGGAGAATTTCAAACCAAAATTAACATTTATCTTAATCAGCTTGTCCAAACAATAAGCGGTTGGCTTAAATAAAAAATTAAAAATTATGGAAAACGAAATAAAAAAGAAAAATAATTTACCCCCAGTGTTAAGCATTATTATTGTAGTGTTTTTAATTTCTGGGGCGTGGATTTATACAACGCAATTAAATAATCAAGAAACTTTACAACACCCTGCGCGATTGGGTTCTCAAAACAAACTTGTGTTAAATGGCGGGGTAGAATTGCCGGTTAGGTGGGGGGGCATGGGTGTAAAAATGATTGAAGTCGGAGTGATTGATGAAGCGAAGTTTGAAAGCCTTTATGCTCAAAGAGGCGGACTAAGTGAAGCTGATAAAAAATTATTAATTGACAGCGACAATGGAAATCTAATAATAACTCCTGAAAATTCTGGAATGATGTTGAATATGCTCTGGGCTCTTGGATTAGGAAATAAAAATCCTATTCTGGAAAATGGACCGATGATGGATAAAAACTACGGCGGAGCCGGAAATTTTGCATCTACTGGCGGATGGACACTTTCTGCGGGGAAAGCGATGGATCATTATAGTATGCATTCTTTTATTACACTTACATCAGCACAACAAATATTAGTTGAAAAAGTTTCTAAAGGAATTTTTAGACCATGTTGCAATAATTCCACTTATTTTCCCGATTGTAATCATGGAATGGCAATGCTTGGATTATTAGAACTTATGGCTTCGCAGGGGGTATCTGAAGCGGATATGTATAAATTTGCGCTTAAAGTAAATATTTTGTGGTTCCCAGATACATATGAGGCGATTAAAACTTTTGTGACATCAGAGGGCACTGATTGGAATACAGTTGATCCAAAGAAAATTCTAGGAGCTGAATATTCAAGCGCATCAGGATATCAAAAAATATTATCACAGATAAAACCGCAGGAACAGAAGGGTGGAACAGGTTGTGGAGCGTAAATAATTAAAAATTAACAATTGCGAATTACGAATAAAAAAATTATGACAACAGAACATAAAGTATTTATAGGAATTGGATTATTAACATTAATTATTATCGTTGGAGGAGTATGGTTTTCCGACAAAGAGGGGATTAAAAATCAAGAAAAACTTAGTAAATCTATGATGGGAGAAAAGATGGCAGATGAAGGTGCAGTGCATATTGCTCGAGATAAAGCTCATGCGCCCTATAAATCAAATCCTCCGACTTCTGGCCCACATTGGGTCGGTGTAGCAGGACCTGGGATAAAAGATAAACCTGTTCCTGATGAACTTGTGCTCCATAGCATGGAGCATGGAGCAGTGGTCGTATGGTACAGAGAGGATTTAGAACCATCCGAAATAGAAAAAATAAAAATAGCATTCAATGAGTCTTCAGGGAAAAAAATAATGTTGTCACGCAAAGATCTTGATGTTCCAGTTGCCTTGACATCATGGGGATATCTTCTCAAGCTCCAAACGGTTGACGAGGCAAAAATTAAAGAGTTTATCGAAACCAATAATGATAGAGCTCCAGAAAAAGCGCCAGTTTAAGGAAATTATTCAAATAACAATAATAAAAAAATTATGAATAATATTATATTAATGATTATATTATTCTGTATTGTATAAGTTGTAAATTTCTTTTTTTTGTGATAAATTATATGTCTAATGTTAAAAAAATACACATTTCATGTTTCCGGCACGCATTGCGCATCTTGTAAAATCTTAATTGAAGATGTTTTGGGTGAGCAAGATTTTGTGAAAAATATTTTAGTTGACTTAAAAAAAGAAATTGTGGAAATAGAAACTGAAAGTGATAAAAGTGCAGAAGAGATAGCTAGTGTTTTGACAGAAAAAATAAAAAGAAACGGTTATGCTCTTTCTGTTGAAAAGGTGGTGGAAAATAAAAATAATGATGTTCTTTGGAAAGCCATACCTATAGGCCTTGTTTTTCTCGTTCTTTTTTTTCTCTTACAAAAATCAGGAATTTTAAATTTAGGTATCGGAGGAAAAACAACGTTGGCGACAAGTTTTATTATCGGATTGATTGCTTCCGTTTCCAGCTGTTTGGCTGTCGTCGGCGGGCTGGTACTTTCTCTTTCAGCAAAAATATCGGAAGACAATATGAGCGATACTAGAACTTTCTTACTTTTCCACACAGGAAGACTAGCCAGTTTCGCGGTGCTGGGGGGAACTCTTGGGTTAATTGGCAATGCAATAGGTATAAACTTCACTTTTAGCGCGATACTGGGGATTATTGCTTCTGTCGTAATGTTGCTTCTTGGTTTAAATTTGGCGGGGGTGTTTTCTAAAAATACAATCACTCTGCCTTCCGGGATTTTTAATTTTTTCAGAAAAATTGAACACGAAACTTTCACTCCGATTATCATTGGTTTTGGGACATTTTTTCTGCCGTGCGGATTTACGCAATCAATGCAGGTTGCGGCTCTATCAAGCGGGTCGTTTGGGTCGGGGTTTCTCATTATGTTCAGTTTTGCTTTAGGCACTTTGCCAATGCTATCATTATTATCATTCGGGTCGGCATCTTTCGCTCATTCCAAATACGCGCCGCTTTTCTTTAAGTCCGCGGGTGTGATTGTGGTGGGGCTCGGATTGTTTGCGCTCTTGGCAGGGCTAGCGGGTTTGGGAATTATTAGCCCATTGTTTAATATATAAAAATAATTTTATGAATAAAACAGCTTCAATTATCATCACTCTGGGTCTCATTGTCGCTATCGGCATAGTTTTTTGGGGTGGAAAAGAAAATTCCGAATCAGTTCAAAATGTTGAAATAAAAAACGGTGTTCAATATATCACCATAGACGCAAAAGGGGGATATTCTCCGCGTCTTTCCACCGCCAAGGCGGGGATACCCACGAAACTAGTCGTGAAAACGGATGGCACATATGATTGTTCATCGTCGCTTGTGGTCCGCGCTGTCGGATTTCAAAAGTTTCTGCCCCAGACAGGAGAAACAGAAATTGATCTTGGAATTCCGAAAGCCGGCGTTCCCATAGAAGGCGTGTGCGGTATGGGAATGTATAGTTTTAATGTGAATTTCCAAAATTAGTTTGGGTATGATATAATTGTTTCGTTATGGCTTTTATAAACAAGATTTTGGGTTTTATTAAAAGAAAAAAGCTTTTAATTGGCGTTATTGTCGTGGTTTTAATCGTGCTTGGGCTGGTTATCTTCAAAAACGGCAGAATAACAAACCAAACTATTTCGATTAGTCATTCTGATTTTATTAATAAGGTTTCTGTTTCAGGCAAAGTTGTGGCAGCGGAAGACGTTAATTTAAGTTTTAAAAATGAGGGGCGTATTGAACGTATTTATTTTTCAGTTGGAGAAGGAATCAAGAGGGGTGCTTTAATAGCAAAGATTGACGCCAAAGACGCTGAAAAAGCTGTTCATGATGCAGAAACTAGTCTGGCAAGCGCCAAATTAGATTTAGAAAAAATTAAATTACAAAATTCCAATATAAATTTAGATTCTGATTTACAGAAAGCTTATGATGATGGGTTTACAGCTGTGTCAGATGCTTTTTTGGATTTTTTAACAATTATAAATGGCCTTGATGATATTTTGTCGGAAAACAACGTTTCTGACAATACTGCGCGGTTTAGCGGGAAAACTGCTTTGGACTATAGAGATGAAGCGGAAAAATTATATTATAAAGCGGAAAGTATTTTTGAAAAAAATAGAAAAATTTTTAGATTATTGGACCGCAGTTCAACTAAACAAGAAATAGAGGCTATTGTTGATGAAACTTATGAGACAGCCAAAATTTTTTCTAATGCCATAAAGAGCGTGAAGAATTTAGTGGATTATTTGGCGGATGATACAAACAGAGCTTCCGAATATGTCGCTTATCAGACTTCTCTTTCTCTGTATACAAATACAACCGGTGAACATCTTTCTAGTCTTTTTTCTATACGAAGAGATATAAAAGATTATAAAGATGCTTTTTCAAGTACTGATTTAGATATAGAAGATTCCTTGCTTTCAATAAAACAAAAAGAAAATACTTTACAAGATGCAAAAAATAAATTATCTGATTATTATATTCAAGCGCCTTTTGATGGAATAATAACAAAAATAGATGCCAAGATTGGCGAGATGGCAGCTCCAAATATTTCCTTGATAGCGATGATGAGTGCGGGGACTTTTCAGATAGAGAGTTTTGTGCCGGAGGTAAATATTGCTCAAATTAAATTAGGAGATGAAGCGCAAGTAACATTGGATGCATATGGAGAGACGGTGATTTTTGGGGCGGTAGTTATTTCAATAGATCCTGCAGAAACGATTCGCGACGGAGTTTCCACTTATAAAATTAAATTACAATTCAGGGGCGATGATGATCGGGTAAAATCCGGCATGACAGCGAGTGTTACAATAGTAACTTTTAGTAAGCTGAATGTCGTAGTAATTCCAGGAGGGGTTGTCTTTGATAAAGGGGGAAAAAAGTTTGTGCAGGTGAAAGTCAATGAAAAGGTGGTAGAAAAAGAAGTTGTTTTGGGAATTTCCTCTTCCTTGGGTCAGGTAGAAGTAGTTTCCGGTCTTTCTGACGGCGATAAAGTTATTCTTAATCCGGAAGTAAAATAAAATTATGTTTTCTTCATTAAATATACGCATGGGCATTTTTTTGGCCAGGCGGCAAATAAGAAGATCAAGTTTGTGGACCACGATACTCATAATCTTCGTGATGTTTTTTACTTTTCTTAACCTAGTCGTGGTGAGCGGAATTTTGGTCGGGCTTCTGCAAGGAGCCATCAATGCGGTGCGTACTCACTATACGAGCGATGTGATTGTTTCCAGTCTGAACAATAAAACTTACATTGAAAACAGTCCGGAAATTATAAGTATTATAAAGTCACTGCCTCAAGTGGAAAATATGTCGGCGCGATATTTGGAAGGAGGAACACTAGAAGCCAATTATAAAACACGCACCAACGATAAAGAAAAACCGAATATTGCCACTACTTCATTTTATGGTATAAATCCGGTAGCCGAAAATAAGGTGACCGGAATTTCAAAATTTATGGTGGAAGGAGAATATTTGGCTCCTGGAGATTATGATCAAGTATTGTTGGGAGCTTATCTTGATAAAAAATATATGGATTTTGATTACCCGGGATTTACCGCCCTGGAGAATGTCAAACCGGGCGTAAAAGTCCGCATGACCGTAAATGGAGTGGAGCGTGAAGTCACCATCAAAGGCATAATCAAAGCCAAGGTGGACCAAATATCCATGGCGGTGTTTATGTTGGACTCCCAACTGCGAAGCATCATAGACAGGAATGATTATAACGTGGATGAAATATCAATTAAATTAAAACCAGGAGAGGACCCGGCTATGGTGCGGGATATTTTGAAGAAAAATGGCGTAGACAAAGTGGCTAAAGTGCAGACGTATATCGATGCTCAGCCGAAATTTATTAAAGATATGGTTGCTACCTTTTCTCTTTTGGGAAATATGCTTTCTTCTATCGGGCTCGTCGTCGCCTCCATCACCATTTTTATTGTCATCTTTATCAATGCGATTACCAGGAGAAAATTTATTGGTATTTTGAAAGGAATCGGCATAAACGAATCAGCTATTGAAATATCATACATTTTACAATCTTTCTTTTATGCATTTTGCGGTTCAGCCGTTGGCCTCATTGTGCTTTACGGTTTTCTCGAGCCGTGGATGACCACGCATCCGATAGACTTTTCTTTCAGCGATGGAATACTGGTGGCGCCCATCGGAGGCACCATGCTACGAATAGGATTATTAATGATAACCACAATCATCGCCGGATTTATTCCCGCCAGACTGGTCGTCCGTAAAAATACACTGGACTCAATATTAGGTCGCAACTGATTCCGACAGTTTTTGTAGTTTTTCGTATTATTAAATCAAATTTTCGTATATATATGATAGAAGTAAAAAATCTTAAAAAATCATTCCAAGACGGAGAAAAGACGACAGAAGTTCTGAAGGGTATAGATTTTATGGCTGGGAGTGGAGACTTTATTGCTATTATGGGGCGTTCGGGCGCTGGAAAAAGCACGCTTCTGTATCAGATGAGTTTGCTTGATGAACCGACAGCAGGAGAAATTTTTATTGATGGTAAAAATGTGCTTGCTTTAAGCACGGCGGAAAGAACATCCTTCCGCCTTTCTCAGCTTGGATATGTTTTCCAGGATTACGCTTTGCTTCCGGAAATGTCTGCGCTTGAAAATGTGGCCCTTCCGCTTTTAATGCAAAATATTTCTGAAAAGAAAGCATATGAAAAAGCAAAAGAACATTTAACCTTGGTTGGTTTGGGAGAACGATTAAATAATTTGCCAAGTCAGCTATCCGGAGGAGAACAGCAACGTGTTAGTATTGCGCGCGCCATCGCTCATGAGCCGAAAATTCTCTTTGCCGACGAGCCGACAGCGAACTTGGATAACGAATCGTCACGAATTATTATGGATATTTTTAAAAAATTACATTCCGAAGGGCAGACCATCATTATGGTCACCCACGAGGTGGAGTATAGTAAATATGCCGAGCGGATTATTCACTTAGACAATGGTCAAATTATTTCCGACGAAAGAGTTTAATAAGCATAATTTATAACTGGAAAAGATACTCGATTATTTTAAATTAGCCTTGTGAAAAGTTTTCATTTTTTTTATTTTATCTTGGAATAAGGCGGCTATTTTTGTGTTCCAGCCAGTTATTAATTTTATTTCGTTGGTTGTGTATTCAGAAAGAAGAAGGGGAATCTGGTTTGTAAAAAAATCACGGACCAATTTTACATCACCGGGAATTCCTTCGGTAAGTTTTACGGTAATTTTTCTTCTGTCGCTTAGATCTGCTTCACGTTTTACCAAACCTGCATTTTCAAGCCTATCAATTACCGCCGTGATTGCGCCGGTCGTAAGGCCGGTGATTTTGGCTAAGTCGCCGGCTGTTGCAGAACGAACTTCACTGAGAAAGTCTAGACATTTTATATCGGTGGGGTGTATTCCTGTAATTTCAGAGATAGTGTGGACAAAAAGGGTTGCCGCTCTGGTTTCTTTTTTAATAGAAGCTATCAAATTGTCTGTTATTTGCTTGTGCTCTAATAATTTTTGATTTTTCATGGATTAATGTGTGGATAAACTGCTTGCATTATTAATATAAATACTTTATCATTAAGTATCTTGATTGTAAAGATATATAATGTTATACTTAGTTTTAAGTATTCAAGGTTATTAAAAAACATCTGGATTCAAGAATTAATTATAAACTAATTTATATAAAATGAACACAATAAACAAAAGAACTTTACTCATTATATCAGGCATTGTCGTTGTCGTCTTAAGTGTCGTTTTTGCCCTTTTTTTCTTGAAAATTAAGAACACGTCGTATATTCTTGGTGAAGTTCAAAAAGGTGATGTTATCCAAGAAATTTTAGCCAATGGAAAGGTAGAATCCCCGACATCAATTAATTTGCGTTTTAAAAATAGTGGCAAGCTTGTTTTTTTAAATACGAAAGTCGGTGAAAAGATATCAGTAGGTCGACTTCTAGCAAAACAAGATACAACGGAACTTGACGCTCAGGTCAAAGAAATGCAGGCGGGGATAGATTTACAGAAAGCGAAGTTGAATCAACTGCTTGGCGGAGCGTCTGATGAAGATGTCAAATTATCGGAAATAAAACTTGAAAACGCGCGACGTAAACTTTATTCTGACGATCTTATTGCCGTATCGGACGATGAAACAAGACGAAGCGTAGTCCCTGTCGTCACAGGTAAATACAACGGAACACAAGAAGGACATTATGAAGTATTTTTTAGGGATTTTAATGACTTATATAGTAGAAATATAATATCTTTTATTGGACTTGAAAGGGGGATTGCTGAAAAAGATGATTTGCCAAAAACGTTCGGTACAAAAGGGCTCTCCATCGCTTTTCCCAATGCTAGTTATCAATACAACGATAGGTGGACAATAGATATTCCAAATAAAAATGGAATAAATTATGTTTCCAACCTAAATGCTTACAATACGGCGCTAGCAGAACTTGCTCTAAAAAAAGCTCCCATTCGTGAATTGGATGTTAAAGTATACCAAGCGCAAATCAGCCAAGCCGAGGCTTCTTTACAAAAAATTCAAGCACAAAGAGAAGAATTGGCGATATTTTCACCCATATCTGGCGTGGTAACTGAAGTAAACGGTGAAGTTGGAGAAAATATTGGCCCAGAAGAAACTGTTATTTCATTCGCTACCGATGGCGCTCTTCAAATAAAATTAAATGTAGTGGAGGACAACATTGTGAATGTTCAAATTGGGCAGGAGGCAAGAATTCTATTTGATGCAATTGAAAAACAAGAATTCAAGGGAAAAGTAGTAGCAATTGATCCTGCTGAGACTGTCATTGGTGGCGCTGTGTATTATCAGACGACTATTTTATTTGATGAAAAAGATGAACGCATCAAGTCTGGTATGACAGCAAATGTTTGGATCAAAACCGCAACTTCGGATAACACCCTGTTTATTCCAGTGAGCGCTATACGGAAAAAAGACAACAGAATGACAGTTCAGGTTTTAGAAGGAAATCAGATATTAGACAAAGAGATTGTCATGGGGATAGAGAGTGGTGCCGGCATGGTAGAAGTCATCTCCGGTTTGTCAGAGGGGGAAAAAATAATTTTGGGTGATAAATAATAAATATGAATCTAATTGACATAAAAACAGCGTATTTTATCGCTTATAAAACGATTATCAAAGGACACAAATCTACCGTATCTTTAATTATATTTATCTTGTCCCTATCCTTTTTTAATTTGATGTTTGTCTCGGGGTTTCTTTCGGGTTTTTCTGATGGGATTATGCAATCCATGATTGATACCTCTACTGCTCACATTATTGTCTTGCCCCAAGAAGAACCGACACGTAAAGATTTTATTGTTGATCAAAACAGCGTGCGCGCGCAGATTCAAACCATCCCGGGGATAATTGCTACTGCAAGCCATTATCAATTGGGCGGTTCTGTCGCGTATGACAAAGAAAAAAATGGGAAATTTAAGTATGTCTCTGCCCCCATAATTGGAGTTAATCAGAAGGAAGAGAAAGATGTTTTGACTGTGCATGAAAATATAGTATCAGGAGAATTTCCGGATAATTTAAATAAAAATGAAATAATCTTGGGAGCCAATCTTTCTGGCGGTTTTGATACTGTACAAACTACAGATCTCGGAGGGGCTATCGTTGGCGACGAAGTACAGATGACTTATTCAAACGGAATATCGCGGACATATACCGTAAAGGGAATTTATAAAATAACAATAGGGGGAATTGGCGGCAGCGCATTTATTTCTACCAAAGAAGCGGAAGCTATTCTTTCTACATACAATAATGCTTCCGAAATAATGATAAAAGTAGATCTCACAAAAGACACATTGGATGGATATATAAATAAAATTAAAACAATGTTACCCGAACTCAAAATTGAAAAATATACCGCTCGTCTATCTACGGTCGGTATACTTATTTCCGCTTTTGATATTATCGCGGTTATCGTAAGCGTTATCAGTATTATCGTGGCTGCAATAACCATTTTTGTCATGATTTATGTAAATGCAGTCAGCAAACGCCGCCAAATTGGTATTTTGAAAGCCATTGGAATAAAAGAAAGCATAATAGAATTATCCTACATACTCCAGTCTCTTTTTTATGCTTCTTTGGGGGTTGTGGGTGGATTGATAATAATATTCTGGATAGTTGTTCCATTCATCGCAATAAGGCCGATTCCTATGCCATATGGCGACGCAAGTTTGACCTATACTTCTCTTGGAATTTTTATCAACATTATTAGTCTTATTGTCGCGGGAATCTTGGCAGGTTTTGTTCCTGCAAAAATCGTGGCAAGAGAGAACATTCTTAAATCAATTTGGGGTTAAAAAATATTATGATAAAAATAGAAAAACTTGTAAAAACATATCCTGGGAAAGTCCCGACTCATGCGCTTAAAGGTGTTTCTCTCGATATTGCTGAAGGAGAACTTGTAGCGCTCATGGGAAGAAGCGGGTCGGGGAAATCCACACTTTTGCATCAGTTAGGTCTTCTGGACATCCCAACATCCGGCAAGATTATTATTGGCAAACAAGACGTATTGTCTTTGTCGGACGCTGAAAGAACCAGATTTAGGCTTCAACATTTAGGTTATGTCTTTCAAGAGTATGCTCTGATTGCAGAATTTACGGCGCTTGAAAATGTTTATTTTCCCGCTCAGGCTTTCGGAGATAATGACGCAAAAAAACGGGCGGAACATCTTTTAGATTTAGTCGGTTTAAAAGAAAGAATAAATCATTATCCCAACGAAATGTCAGGAGGTGAACAGCAGCGCGTGGCTATTGCGCGATCTTTGATAAATAATCCTAAAGTACTTTTTGCCGATGAGCCGACAGCAAATCTTGATACTGTTTCTTCAGAAATTGTTTTTAAGCTTTTCCAAAAACTTAATAAAGAATTAAAACAAACGATTTTGGTAGTGACTCACGAGCCGGAAGATAAAAAATACGTAGATAGGGTCATATGGCTCAAAGATGGTCTAATAGAAAAAGAGGAATAGCGTTTTCTTTTCTTTTTTCTATAATTTCTGTTATATTTTTACTATGTCATTAAGTATAGGAATCGTCGGGTTGCCAAACGTGGGGAAGTCCACACTTTTTAACGCTTTAACTAAAAAAGGTGTGCCGGCGGAAAATTATCCATTTTGTACCATTGATCCTTCGGTGGGGATTGTGCCAGTGCCAGATGAACGGTTAACTAAACTTTCTGAAATTAGTAAATCAAAAAAAACCATCCCTGCGGTGGTGGAATTTGTGGACATCGCCGGACTAGTAAAGGGAGCTTCCGAGGGCGCTGGTCTCGGTAATAAATTTCTTTCTCATATCCGTGAGGTGGATGCCATTATTGAAGTGGTGAGAGTTTTTGAAGATACGAATACCATTCACGTGCACAATAAAATTGATCCGCTTTTTGATATTGAAGTTATAAATTTTGAGTTGGAACAAGCGGGTATAAAAAAGCCCACGCTTTATGTGTTAAATTCTTCGGTGATTACAGACCCCCTCGCCTTTGGCACTCCCCCTTCGCAGGGGGAGATTGATGGAAGGTCCGGGAATTTTTTATCAAAAATCCCCAAGCCATATCTGATTGTTGATCCTGTCTTTGGTACTGGTTTAGACAATCTTATTACTGCAGGCTATGATTTATTAAATTTAATAACTTTCTTTACTACAGGGGAAGATGAATCACGAGCTTGGACGACTCTCCGTGGAGCAACAGCGCCATTTGCGGGGCGTTCTATTCATACAGATTTTCAACAGAAATTTATCCGAGCGGAAGTCGTGGCCTATGATAAACTTATAGAGGCAGGAAATTTTTCCAAAGCACGAGAGCGGGGTTGGGTGCGGACGGAGGGTAAAGAATATATTGTTCAAGATGGAGACGTGATAGAATTTTTGATATGATAAAACTTTTTTATTTAAAAGATCCAAAAGATTTTGGTAGTTATGAACTTCTGGATACAGGAGAGGGAGAAAAATTGGAAAGATTTGGCAAATATACTTTTGTACGTCCATACGAAGATGCGGTTTGGACCAAAACCATTTCCAAAAAGGAATGGGAAAAGGCTGATGGTAAATTTTGGAGTTCCAGAGTTGGCGCAAAAGCTGGCTGGAAAATGTCAAAGGCGGGCTTTGACAAAAAATGGGAGATGGAATATAAAGGTGTTAAATTTTTAGCGTCCCCGACGCCGTTTAGGCACTTGGGATTTTTCCCGGAACAGGCGAGTCACTGGGATTTTATAGAACAAGCAATAAAAAATTCCCAAAAGACGGTCTTTGGGGAAGAAGCCAAAAGACCGTCTTTTGGGAAAGTGAAATTTTTAAATTTATTTGGTTACACCGGAGTAGCAAGTTTGTTTGCTCTTCGAGCTGGCGCGGAGGTGACGCATGTGGATGCTTCCAAACAGACTCTAAATTGGGCAAAAGAAAATCAAAAATTAAATGCCGAGCTCGCGGAAGCGCCAATGCGAGTGATAGAAGACGATGTTTTGAAATTTTTGGAACGCGAAGAAAAAAGAGGAAATAAATATGATGCTGTGATAATGGATCCACCAAAATTTGGTAGGGGACCAAAAGGGGAAGTTTGGAAAATAGAAGAAATGTTGCCGAAACTGCTTTCTCAAGTCCGAAAAGTTTTAAGCGACAAACCGCTTTTTGTGATTTTAACTTCTTACGCAACTGAGGCTTCTTCTTTATCTCTGGGCTATGCCCTGGATGAAACTATGAAAGATTTCAAAGGGAAGACTGAACAAGGCGAGCTCTGTGTGCTGGAAAAATCCAATAATCGCTTTATTTCTCTTGCTAATACCGCCGTTTGGAGCAAAAATTAAGTTTTTGTGTTAAAATAAGACCATGGAAACACAAATTACAAAGTCTAAGTTTAGCGTGGGATTCTTTTTCCTGTGCCTGGGCGTATTAATAACATTAATAACTTCAGTCGTTTCATTTCTCAATCTTGTTTTTGGAACACTTGATAAACGCTTCCCAGATGTTTTAAATTCCAGTTATCAATACGGATACTCCACTTATGAGTATGAAAGTATTCGTATGGCGCTCGCAACCCTTATTATCTTTTTTCCGATTTTTATTGTCATCTCGTATTTCTGGAGAAAATTTGGAAAAGAGCTTGGACAAGTAGATGAAATTTTTAAGAAATGGGTAATGTATATTATTCTTTTCCTGTCTTCGATTGTTGTTGTAGTAGACCTCGTAACCCTAGTAAGGTATTTTATTTCTGGAGAAATAACTTATAGATTTATTTTGAAAGTTATAACAGTTCTAGTCGTCGCTATTTTGGTTGGTTTTTACTATGTATTTTTACTTAGAGAAAAAGAAGATTCTAAATCTAAAATAGGTTTAACTTTTGGGATTGTCGGTATTATTCTTGTTATTGCATCTATCAGCTACAGTTTTATGATTATTGGTAGTCCGATGACACAGCGAGCTCTTCGACTAGATGATAGGAGAGTGGGAGACCTACAAAGTATCCAATATCAAGTTATAAATTATTGGCAACAAAAAGAAAAGTTACCAGCAAACTTAACAGAACTCTCGAATCCACTTTCTGGTTATTCTTTACCGGTTGAGCCTGAATTTGAAAAAGGAAGAATTTATGAGTATGCAGTTAAAGGTAAAATGACTTTTGAACTTTGCGCGACATTTTCTTTGCCAATACAAAAGGGTTGGAGAGAATATAGTAGTGGGGGAGTAATACCAATGTATGATAAAAGTGTAAGTGATGTATCATATTCTTATCCGGGTGGTGGAATAAATGAATCTTGGGATCACCAGGAAGGGCGCACTTGTTTTGAACGCACGATAGATAAAGATATGTATCCTCCATTTCCAAAACCAGTAAGATAATATGAAAGAGTACGATCATAAAAAGATAGAAAAGAAATGGCAGACTACTTGGGAGAAAAATAAAACGTACCAAGCTAAAGATTTTTCCAAAAAACCGAAATATTATACTTTGGTTGAGTTTCCTTATCCCTCTGGCGAAGGGCTTCATGTAGGACATCCGCGGCCATATATCGGGATGGATGTAGTATCTAGAAAGAGAAGATTGGAGGGGTTTAATGTTTTATACCCGATGGGTTGGGATGCGTTTGGTTTACCGGCAGAGAATTATGCCATCAAGACAGGCATTCAACCCTCAGTAATAACAAAAAAAAATGCGGAAAATTATAAAAGGCAAATGAAAATGCTTGGCCTTTCTTTTGATTGGTCGCGAGAGGTAAATACCACTGATCCAAAATATTATAAATGGACACAGTGGATATTTTTGCAATTTTTTAAAAAAGGTTTGGCATATAAAGCCAAGATAAACATAAACTGGTGTCCGAAAGATAAAATAGGTTTGGCTAACGAAGAAGTGGTCGGAGGCGCTTGCGAACGATGCGGAACTCCGGTAGAAAAAAGAGAAAAAGAACAATGGATGCTGGCCATCACCAAGTATGCGGACAGGCTCCACAAAGACTTGGATAATGTGGATTATCTTCCCCAGATAAAACTTGCGCAGAGAAATTGGATAGGGAAAAGTGAGGGGGCTGAGATAAAATTTCAAATTTCAAATTTCAAATTTCCAATAGAAGTTTTTACTACTCGTCCAGATACTATTTTTGGTGCTACTTATGTGGTATTGGCGCCTGAACACGATTTGATAAATAAAATAAAAACAAGAATCACGAATTGGGGCGAAGTTGAAAAATATATTATAGATACAAAAAATAAAACAGAGATAGACAGAACAGCAGATGAAAAAGAAAAAACAGGTGTAGAAATCAAGGGAATAAAAGCTATTAATCCAGCTACCAAAGAAGAGATTCCAATATGG
>Ga0172379_10006822_pt1 | contig 15097 bp, 16 predicted proteins | sample GrowelOW334metaG_FD_119756 | JGI IMG/M metagenome (GOLD analysis project Ga0172379, IMG submission 119756) | Groundwater microbial communities from an aquifer near a municipal landfill in Southern Ontario, Canada - Groundwater well OW334 metaG | ecosystem: Environmental > Aquatic > Deep...
CTACCAGATGACGAGAACCGCGTTAAGGGTGAGAACATTCATAGACTGACTCCTTTCAGGGGTCAGCTCGGCTACGTGTGATTTCGAGCCTTGGTCTCCGCTTTTTTGCGGATGATTCGCGGCAGGACTCTACTGTCCGCAAGACCTAATTCAACTTTACCAAAAGATAAAATAAAAAACAACGTAAATTCTTCTACTTATACATTCACTACTATACTCTAGAGTATAGTAGTGGTTTTACTATACTATATAGTATAGTAAAAAATTAAAAAGTTGTTTTTAAATTTTTGATTTTCTCCACTCTTCCCGCCTTTATGGCGAGGCTCGCCGGCGAGAAACTCGCCACTCTTCTATCTTCTTATGATCTCCAGAAATTAAAACTTTCGGAACAATTCTGTTTTTGTTTTTAATGACAACCGATTCAGGGCGGGTATATGTCGGCACTCCGATTCCATATCTTTTTTCTTCTATGGATTCTTCTTTTCCAAGAACGCCTTTTATTTGCCTGCTGACTGATTCAACAACGGCCATGGCTGGAATCTCTCCGCCAGATAACACAAAATCACCAATGGAAAAAATTTCATCGGCAACATATTTCTCAATACGGTGATCCACCCCCTCGTATCTTCCGCAAACCAAAACAAGCTGACTGTATTTTGATAATCTTTGGGCGTCCTTTTGTGTAAACTTTTTTCCTGCGGGACTAAAAAGAATAACCCTTGTCTTCTCCGACGACTTTGTGTCGGAGCCCCGACCTCCTTCGGAGCGTCGGGGTTGATTTTTGATTTTTGATATCGCCCTGACAAGCACGTCGGCTCTCATCACCATTCCAGGCCCGCCGCCATAAGGCGAATCATCAACCGTTTTATGCTTATCTTCCGTATAGTCGCGCAAATTATGAATATTTATTTCTATAAGCTTTTTTTCTTTTGCGCGCGACAAAATAGACTCATTAAAATATGAATCAAATATGTTTGGAAAAATTGTAACAATATCAAACCTCATGCACTTGAATTTTTAATTCTTAATTTTAAATTTCAATTTAATTTTAAATGTCTAAATTTTAAAACGTTTTTAAATTAAATCATTAAAAATTGTTTAAAAATTAAAAATTTGAAATTAAAAATTATTCTGTCCTGATAATGTCTGCTCCTATATTTTTAAGCCTCTCTTCCAACTTTTCATATCCTCTATCTATATGCTCAACTCCTGTTATTGTTGTCTGTCCTGTTGCGGCTAACGCGGCTATAACCATCGTCATTCCAGAACGAATATCAAAGCTTGTAACCTCTTTTCCATAAAGAGGAGTCGGACCGATTATCAAAGCGCGGTGCGGATCCATAATAACGGCATTGGCTCCCATTTTCATAAGCTCGCGAATATAACTCTGGCGCGCCTCATAAAGCCACTCGTGAACCAAGCTTGTTCCGTCGGCCTGCGTTGCCAATACAACAAAAGGAGGAAGATGATCTGTAACCAGTTTTGGATAAAGTCCGGATTGGATTCTGAAAGCCCTGTAAGGATTATCCGGAGGCATTATTTTTATCCCGCACCTTTCCAAAGAAATGTGTTCTTGCCGAGTTGATGAAGAAATATTGTGCAAACTATTTTTTACAAAACCATTAGAATTATGGAAAGGTGCGGGATTTATTGAATTCCCGAAGCAAGAAAAATTAACGTTCATTTTTTCAAGCTGAAGCAAAACCGAATCCAAATATTCGAAATCAACACCGCTTATTGTTAAATTGCTTTTTGTTACGGCGCCAAGAACGGCAAAAGCGCTCGCTTCAAGCTCGTCTGGAATAACAGCGTGTGTTGTGTTTTTTAGCGGAAGCTTTCTTCCGTGAATTTTTAAAGTTGTTGTTCCTATTCCAGAAATCTGCGCTCCGCATGCAACCAAAAAATGGCAAAGATTTTGCACGTGCGGTTCCGCGGCGGCAAGGCGTATCTCAACCTCTTTTTCTATGCCAGAAGCCAAAAGAAGAATATTTTCCGTTGCCGTAACGGAAGATTCTTCAAGGACAATTTTTCCTCCGCTAAGCATCTCCGCGCTAAGGCACATACTTTCTCCATGGCAGATCCCAGCGCCTAAAGTTATAAAAGAATTTGTGTGCGTATCCAACGGCCTAGCCCCGATTATATCTCCTCCAGGATATGGAAGTTCCGCTCGGCCGAATCTCGCAAGCATCGGACCCGCAAAAAGAATTGAGGCTCTTAATTTTCGCGCTGTTTCGGGGAGCGGTTTTGACTTAACATTTTTTGCGTTTATTGAAACTTCATTTTCTCCAGTCCATTTATATTCGCCTCCAAGATAAGAAATAATTTCCAGCATGCTTTCAACATCCTTTATTCTTGGAACATTTGTTAGTTTTGTTTCGTCGGCAAGAATTGATCCGGCGATCAAAGGCAGAGCGGCATTTTTTGAACCGCTCACTTTAACTGTTCCGTTTAACGGCTTTCCGCCGTTTATTATTAGTTTCGCCATAAAATCGTATGAAATATAAAACTAGCTATTTTGTCATCCCGGACTTGATCCGGGGTCCAGATTTATAAACATGGATTCCCACCTTCGCGGGAATGACACTATTTTAAGATTAGTTTCACTATAAACCGACGAACGAAAAAACACAAAATCCCGCACATAACAAATTATATGCGGGATAAAAAAGGCGCCCACGATTTTTGGTCGGGGCGCGTTGTTGATTTTCAAATTTAATTTAAGGTACAAAGTAATGTTCAGACGCCGTCTACCAGAAAGCGTAATTCCTGAATCCGTTTTTTAGCCCCCTCAACACCGTCATATTTTTTCGCCAACTGTTCTCTATAGAATGGCGGTATCAGGTCAATATTCTCGGTTTCAACGGCCTCAATTATGGCAATGAGGCGCTGTAATTCATAGGCAGCCGGTTCAGCTTGAAACTCCTCCTCGACTTGCAACTGCCGTAAAAGAGAATCACAGTTAATCGGCTGTCCCTTGCTGGCTCGGTTGGCGCGGTGCAGAAGATTTTCTATCTGCGCGCCTGTCTTGCCGACAAGGCGAACACTTATTACTGCTAACCCACCTGCTGTTGCTCCCTGTAAATCGGGAGCAAAAACATATCCATCTTTTTTTCTACGCAAATTGATTTGCACTGCCAAGATCGCGGCCACTTCTTCATTTGTAGTGCATGGGAAAAGAGGAATCATTCGTTCGCATCTTCCTGGACGCTTAACATCTGGGGCTAGTTTATCCGGCCGGCAGGTCATAAGTATCCAGAATATTTTTCCGCGAAATTCCGGATCACCCATAAGCTGCATCTGCGCCGCGAAAATCTTTTTGGAAACCTCGTGTATGTTCGGACCAATGCGCTGGCCCATTTGCGAATCCGCCTCATCAATAACAACAGCGATCTGTCCAGCTGAACGCAGCGCCGTCGCACTTCTTTCCCAGTTGCGTTCCGCCACACCAAGAAGAGGATCCATACATGATTTAAGAAAAACACCTGTGATTCCTGCGCTTCCAAGCAACCCTTTTACAGCATAGGTTTTTCCGATGCCGTTTTGTCCAGTCAACACGATTCCCGTAGGGATATCGCGCCTGCCTTCTTTAAGAGCTTGAGCAAGCCATCGCATTTCCTCAACAGCTTCAACAGAACCGCCAACATCGTCTAGTGTCCAAGTAGGATCAAAAAACTCCATCGTGTCACCGTAGTCGCGGCTTATCAATTCACGCCGCCGGTTTGTTAGTACAGCCGATGTGAGATTTGATCTGGTAACAATATGTTCAACCACGATATTTTGCACCTGTCTCACTGTCAGTCCTGTAAACAGTCTTTTCATTGGAGCCAGTTCATCCGGCTTTATTATATCTTTGCCTAATGTTACACGATCCAAATGATCTCCGATTGCCTGTTCGCTAGGCCTTGGGATTTCAATAGTAACTGCACACTCGCGGAGTTCATGGTGGATTCCCGATAATGCATCCGTAATGAGAATCAGAAGCATGTCGGTGGCATCATAACGAGGTTCGGAAGCAAAACGTTTGAGAAGCACCAAGAGTTCTCGATCTTCTTGTCTCATAAACACAGTCTGGGCTTCCGGCACAATAAGATGCGCATCGGTTACGATAACTCGCAAAGGAATCGGCGCGCCGGCGTTTTCTACGAATTTAGTTTTCTCACAGCGCGTACATATACTATCAAGCATACAGAAAAAATTTATCGGCGCGCCGGCGTTTTCAAGCTTACGGGCGCCGATTTTCATCAACTGTGACAAACGTTCCAAACCGCGCGTTTTTTCTTCACCGATTGAACGCAAATCATATCCGAGCGAATAGTGAAGCCAAACCCGTTCTGCTCCGGCTCCGCTCAATGATCTGTACAAAAAATCCGGCAGACTCAACAATCCTTCGTCCTCTCCTCCAGCCGAAAACGGAAATAAGTCATTTGTATTTCCGTGCAATATAAACAACCGATCTCGTCCGCCTCTATATCGGTCAGTAATTGTTTGGACAAATCCTTGCATCTCCGCTCTCCTTAGGAAAAGAGGGCTTGAGCCGTTGGCTCAAGCCCCCTGCTTGGTGAGTTTGTTTTTTATAAGCCGGTTTGTTGTTGCCGATGCACATGCAATTGTGGGAGACCGATCCCGGGGAAATTATCATCCAACTGGACAGCCTCCACAAAACGGATCGTATCGTCAACTTCTTGAATCACACCGGTCATATAGGATGTAACCTGGTCAGCTGTAAACTGGGATGCGCGCACACTGTCGAGAATATAGCTGAATGCCGCAGGCAAAGCCTCGAGTTGCGCTTCAACCCGCTGATCCTGTTCTTTGGAACGACGCAATAATTCAATCTGCTTTTGCAAAAGACCAATGTGACTTTCACATACTTGAGCGACATTGGGCTTTTCCATTGCTTCGGCCTTAAGTTCTTCGATCTTCCGCCCCAGCTCCGCAACCCTGTCCTCATAACTCTTTAATTCATAACTGAAAAATTCAGTATCGTGATCGGTTGTACGAGGCTTTGATCTTGGCCTACGCTCTTCTTCAAAAAACACAGTGCGACGGCGCGATGGTTTTTCTTCATCTCTTGGTTTTTCGTAATATGTGTTTTCTTCTTCCTGGCTCGAAGACCTCGTGTTTCCATAAATCCCGAAAAGAACATGCGCGTACATCACCCGGGCGCGCGACAGGCGCAAGTACCCTGCGAGCATCTGGTCAAGTTTCGCGATAATCTCATCCTCTATCGTATTGGCTACATCGCGACGCTGTCGGGCAATTTGCGCCGCTTCGTCGCGTATGATAACCAGCTCTCTATAAGCCCTCAAGTAGTCTGGCAAAAGACCTTGATTAATAAACTGTCTTACCACATCGCGCCCAAAAAGAGATCTTACTTCCTCTTCAAGATGCGCTTGAGCGTTCTGTTCTTGAGACTGGACAATCTGGTTTTCTCCAGCCATGAGTTCTTCGTCGTAACGATGATTCCCCACCGCATATTTGATCCAAAACCCGGACCCTACAGTAAAGAAAATCAACGGCAGAGGATTCGTAGTCACTACAGATAAAAGAACCGCGCCTAATCCCGTAATTACATTGCCTGGCGCTTTAATCGCGCAGACAATTGATTTCTTGAAAAGCTCGCTGGGATTCATTGCCGCTCCTTTCTTATACGTTGTAAATTTGTAAAGATCTTTTTTGAGCTTTATTTTGCTCTTGTTTATTTTATAAGCTAGGCCTATGAAAGCAAACAAGAAATAAATAAAGTTCCAGGAGACTGACGCTGGTTTTGCGCCAGTCTCCTGGTGTTTCTTCGGATCTTAAATGTGCTTGAATTGTTCCTTAATCATGGCCACGAACTCGGCGCAACGCGGCGTGCTGACGATGCCAGGATGCCAGGCCAGATCTTCTTCGATCAGGTTCCATGTCTTGACGATGGTGGCGCCAGGCTTGAAGTTTTGGCCGGTGACGCCAGCTTCATCTTTTTCCCAACCCACTAGCCAGAGAGTATCAGCCACGCTCACAGCGGCCGAAACATCGTGAGTGATAACGAACATAGTGTTGAGTTCGTCCATGAGCGAGACTTCCTGGATCAGCCCGGCCACGTTTTCCACCATGTTGGGGTCGAGGCCGGAGAACGGCTCGTCCATGATGATAAAGTGATCCGAACACAGGAGCTGCTGGGCAATGGCCACGCGCTGCTTCTGCCCGCCCGAGAGCTGGTCCGGGTAAAGCCGGCTATGGCTCGCAAGCTGGAAACGGTCCAATATGGTTTGTGCTTTTACAGCAGCTGCCTTGCGGTTGGCGAACCAGAGCGGGCTCAATGGAGGCCGGCGCCACCAGTGCGGTTCGAGCCAGCGTTCCTTTTGAGTAGCGCCGACCAGAAGGTTACTCTCAACCGTGCGCCAGTCCAGGAGTGCATAGTTTTGAAATACAAACCCGACTTCTCCTTTTCGGACAGGCGTTCTTTCCTTATTGAGAAGTACCTGGCCGGTGATTTCCACTTCCCCTGGGACCGGATCCAAGAGGCCGGCCATAATTTCGGCAAGCTTGGTTTTGCCGCGGCCAGATGGGCCGAGAATGGCCACCACCTGGCCTTGGGTTGTATCCGGCCGTATGACGTTCAGAACCGTCTGGTTGATGTCGCGCAAAACCAACTTACCTCCTAAGTGCAGAGAGACGTTGTGCATCTCGAGCACCGGGTCGCCGTAGCGATACTGGAAAGTGACCATTTTCTACCTCCTTTCCAGTTTCATGAAAGCTTGAGGAGACAGTCGCCTCTTGATCAAATTCCCGACGACATCGATTGTGACAAAACCCATCAGGACTAAAGACAACTGTATGGCCCAAATCTGATTCATGCTCAGAAATTTTTCCATGTCCTGAAGCATGATGCCGACACCGCCTTCGGATCGCGACACCTTCTCGACCATAGTCAGCATCATGTAACCCATGGCTCCGTTCACTTGCACAGCATCGATGATCTTGTGAAGCTGTCCACGGATTGTGACCTCGCGGACTATCCTCCACTCGCTCATACGCAAGGTACGTCCAAGATTATATTTCTGCCCCTGTATGAGATCAATTTCCCTCAATATGGACGGTATGAAAAACACAGCCATATTGAAGGCTAATAAATCAACCTTAATTTTATGCCCATCGTGGATGAAAACAGTAAAAAGAAGTATCAACCCAACAGGGCTTAAAAAACGCAGCGCCGACAAAGATTTAACAATCGTCCGGAAAAACTGCATCGCTGTTAGATAGATCAGAAACAGTGAGATGGTCGTCATCCAGAATATTGATTCCATGATCAAAAGGAAGCTCGTAGCCAGCTCGTGCGATAATCCACGGTTCGCCCATAAATCCCCGAACGCGGCGAGTACCTTTGGAAATGCCGGCACGAAAGAACTGGACGAAAAACACCAAAACAACAGGGCACAGAACGTCTGCCCCACAACCAGCATGATTTTACCCCATCGCGACAGATATTGGTTCGGGGCAAAAAGCTGTTTGAGGGTTTGCCAGACCAGCCGCGCCATTCGAACTGCGGTTGATTTGTTCAACTAGTTTTCTCCTTTCTGTGTATATGAAGAAGTTGGTTTTTTAATGAACTGCCTCATTTTCTCTGAACCCTCTTCTATAAATAGAAAAGGACTCGGAAAAATGCCCGATACGGCACTGACATGCGCGCCGTATCGGGGTTAGTGGTTTAAGAACTATTGTTTAAAACGAAGGACAGACTACTACATCACGATGCGCCGGAGGATGATCTCCACACGCCGATTCTTGGCGTACGCGTACTCGTTATCTGCGTTATCAACCGGGTCGTCCTGACCGTGCGGTACAGTGATAATCCGCTTGTCAGAGAAGCTCCCGGGAGATTGCCGGATAATCCACGCCTTGACCGACTTGGCACGCTTGTCGGAAAGCACTAGGTTCCCTTCTTGTGTCCCTGTGCTGTCCGTATGACCGTGGATTTCCACGTTCATATTGCCCATCAGGAGCTGGCTCAGGAGATTTCTTAGCTTTGACTCCGACGATGGCAAAATGTCAGCGCTTCCAGTGGCAAACTCGATGGTCCATGACTGCTTGCCAACCAAATCGTCTGCTTGCACCCCTCCGACACCCGGCTGGGTCGGAGTCGTTACCGATGCCAGCTGGCTACCAGAGAACTGACCCTCGAATGCACTAGCCACGTCCCTGACATAGGACGGGTTGATGAATTCGCTGGCCGGCGTGTAGCCGTTGGGGAGAAGCTCGGGATAGAACTGCCTGTACATATCCCCGAACGTCTCATAGACGATCTTGAACACGGGTGTCTGATCTTTCGGCGAGAGGCCCATGAAGAACATCGCATCCGCGAGATCAAACGCCCGCGACCCTCCCAACTCAACCGTGTATCCGCCGACCAAGATTGGACGGCCTGTGGCGTCGCGTTGGGTATATCCTCCGTAGTACTTCCTGATCCACGCGCCGTCCCTCTCATTGTAAATGCGCGCGCTGATGTCGCATGCCACCATCAAGGCGTCGTCGTAATTCTTGATCTGACGCCCAGCTTCGGCGACCGCCGCGATGAGGTTCTTCACCTCCGCACGATGATCAGCGTTCCACTTGCGTATGCCGATCAGCGTAGTCGGCATCTGGTTGATGTTGTCGCGCGTGGAAAAGATCTTGACTATGCCACCACGACCCTCAACCGCCGACACGTCCACCGGAGTCCACGACGAGAAAGACGTGACCTCCTTGGTCGTAGTGCGTTTCTCCCGCTTGCCGCCGACCATGGTGTAATACCTGGTCTCCTGCCAACGGTTTATGTACTTGACCCCGCTGTCGATGTAGTCCTTGGGGTTAAGCACATTGATGGCGTCTGGGAAGTACGTGGTTTGGTCCACGTTGATGGGCAACTGGTTCATCTTCGCCCAGATGGCCAAGATGTTGAAGTCGCCGACATCGCCGGTCGAACACACCGCCACCATACTGCCAAGCGCTGCCCTTGGATTGGACCGCCATTCCGGCGGACCCCAGAGAGCATCTTCGCCGAACGACGCGCCGAAGAAATCGATTGCCTCGAGTTGATACTCGGGACCAAGCTCTTCAGCGAGAAGTTTGTTCGGCCCAGTAACTGCCGCGGCGGCGCCGTCACCCATGATGGTGAAAAAGTGCACACCGGCGGAAGGGTTGGTCGGGTTGTTCTTGTAATCCCGCGCAAAGGCGATAGCTTCCCTGATCATCTGGTTGGTGTCGTCTTGGCGCTGGTACCGGATCTTGACGCCGTACTTCTCCATCAGACTTCCTCGGCTGGTGCCGAAGACGCCGGCCATGTTTGTCGGCGCTCCGCCGAAAGCATAGTGGAAAGCGATGTTCCCGTTCCAGAAATAGGTCATGATTCTGATTTCCGGACCGGAAAGGCTCGAGAGCGTCGCGCTCGGAAATGGCAGTTTCTCAGGTTTGCCCTGTGCGGTTATTGGAGTGAAACTGCCAGGCAAGGTACCGATCTGAGCCACCACCGCGGACTTTGCTTTGACGCCGGGAAACGCCCAGCCCAAAGCTTTGCCAACGGTGTCGTTCCAGAAACTCGGCGCATAGTTGCGCACCGAGAAACACACGATGAGGGCCACGAGAACATATGCCCCCCACGTGAAGAATCTCTTGCCAAAAGGTGTGAGTGCCATGGCAGAAGCTCCTTTCTAGAGTGTGAACTGCGCTGGACTGTGATGAGAAGGATGATTGCTGTTGATCAGGCCTGCTTGCCGCCATCAGATGGCGGGGTTGTCTGAGCCACGTGTGTGTCCTGCTGGGCGAGATGTTGCTGGCGCAAAGCCTCAAACTCGGCTTCATAGCCAGAATGCTCAGCCGAGGCTTCGGCCCGCTGGAGCTGGCGGTCGATATTACCGACCGTGTCAATCTCCTGACGAACCTGGACCTCTCCGACTTCGGCCTCAACCCGCTGGCGCAGACCTTGTAGCATCTGGTCATCGGTATCGACCGAAAGGCCTTCCACCATGTCCATGATGCGCTTCTGGGCGCGGGCCGAACGGATTCGTGCCGTGTTGACAGTGGCCTCCTGTTTCAAGGCCTTGATCTGGGCGTTGAACCTGCCGATGTCTTGCGTGATGTTCTCGGCCGCGGTATTGAGCTGCGCGACCTGCGGTTCCAGATCGCCAATCTGCCTAGTCAGGGCTTCTTTCTGTTGCAAGAGCAAGGCACCCACGGTGGTATCATTGTTGCGCACCGCGCCCGTGATCTTGCGTTCGACTTCGGCGAGCTGGCGTTTGACCGTGTTCAGTTCGGTCTGGCGAGCGTTACGCTCGCCGACGACTTGACCGGCCGCAGACAGAAGCCTGGCTCTCTCCTTCAGTTTGTCCTGCAAAATCCCTTCATAGGCAGCTTCAGGGTTGCTGGCTGCCCAGTCCTTGATGAAGAGGCTCATGATGCCGTTGAGCATCGTGGCCAGTGCCCTAAATGGGTTCATGTTCTTCCTCCCTCCAGAAAGGTTTTGAGCGCTACGAGGCAAGTACGTTCGGTAGCCACATTTTGTACGTAAGCTTCAGTGGCGCCGATATCCTGTGCGTTACTTTGCGTAGTATTCCGCTCCTTTTCATCAAGCTGTTGCCTAAGCTCGGCGATTTGGCGCTCGAGCTCTCGGATAGCTGCTCCGATTTCTTCCTTAGATGCTGCCAAGATTTTAGTCCGAGTATCTATCCGAGTTTGAGATTTTTCTTTCTCAGTAACAAGAGCTTCATCAAGCGCAACAAGACGTCCGTCCAAAGTGCTAATGATAGCACTAGGATCAGCAGCCATTCCCTGCATCATGGCATTCATAGCCGTATGGAGCGGTTCGCCTTGCAGCGCCGGCGCCATTCGGTCAAAAGCCGTGAGTATTGGATCGGTTTTAGAATCTCCGATCACTCCTTCCCGAGCATAAAGCTGGGGGAACGTAATGGCCATAGTATCATCGTCCGCTGGCAAAGGCACACTTGTTTCAGCCACAGTCTTAGCTATGCCTGAAGGCACAACTGGCGGCGATGAAAAAGAAGGTGTCGAAGTAGTAGGGACAGCAGTCTTCTGCTCCTGCTCATCGGCAAAAGTCATCATACCGCTGGCTTCCCCAATACTCTTTAAGACACCTATAACTCTTCTGTTGATTGGTTCACCCCTTCTTTCTCCGGACATGGACAACCTCCTTTTTGAGGGTTATGTAAGTTTGTTTTCTGTATTTTCTGTATATGTATACTTATTATATTCTGTCCTATATTTAAACGAGCTAAAAAAAACTTAGCATAATGATTACAATATTGTCAAATGACATTATATCCATTAAAAATGCGGTTTTTAATACCTAACACGGCCTAACGCAAATCAAAAAACACAAAACTAGCTCCGACCTTGCGTCGAAGTCAAATAATGGATAAAAAAGGCGCCCTCGACTTCCAGTCGGGACGCGTTGTATATTCTCAGGCAATCAATCTCCCTGATTCTATTTTTCTTATAAGATCTATAATCAAAGCCTGAGATGTTCCAGAAAAATGCCACTGCTCAATCTGCGATTCTGTGAGCAAATTGCGAAGCTGCGGAATAACAAGCAACTCCGCTGCATCTTTGCTTGTGAAAGAACGCGCAACATAAGTTTCTTCATCAAAATTGTCGAAAAAGCTCCGAAGCCCGCGTTCGGCATCTCCGCCGACAAGCGAAAAATCCTGCCCGTAGATATGCAGGCTCGTGCTGTAGTCGGCATAACTGCCGACGAGCACCAGCCGACCACCCATTTCCTCCGTGATCTGGCGCGCCATCACCTGCTGAAGAAATGTGATTGCGACTACATTATCCGCCCACGCCTTGTAGAGATCGCGCGACCTCCACGTCGTATTGAGATTGAGAACCAAATTTCCCGATGCATCCGCCGGACAGCGAAGCTGGACTTCGCGAAGGCACGGAACATCTTCCACGAGAAAAGAATCTACATTTGGTACAGACGTGGTTGCCATCGCACGTCGAGTGTAAGGTGTGCGAGCAACACGCTCTACAGCCAGACGAATCTGATCAACACTTCCACCATCCGAATCTGGATGGTCAAACAAACGCTGATGATATGTGTACGGCCACTCGGTCGCCTCCAGCTGACTGCCGGAAGAAATCGAATCTATCAGTACTTCCATCGGCACAACCATATGATCTTTGGCGCCCATGATCTCGGCGATGTATGTTCCGATCTCACAGAACGATGTCGCCGGATACCGAGGCTGTGCGAAAGGATTCGTCACCTCGATGAGCACTCTCGCGTCTCGGCTCGGTGGGTCGATGAAATTGCCATCGGCATCTCGGCGATCATACTCTGTGCGAATCTCAAGACCCTGTTCCCAAACCGCCTTCATTGCTTTGAAGTGCCCGCGGGGAATCGAGTCTGCAACGACATGCAGCGTAGGAAAGCGCCCATCTGCTACTGAGCTCATGATCTTTCTCCGGATTTAAGGTTAACTGCTGTGTGAAGCTAATGCGTGTTTTGCTTATCTTATAAACATTCCTTTTGCTTCCAACTTGAGCAATTTCTCCCCCACTCTCTGAACATGTTTCTGCGAACAATACTATCCGGCAAACTGAATCCATCCGGATAGCCCACGGGTACAGTACATTCATCGTAACAATCACGCCCAGGCCAGTAATAACATGTTCCGCACTTCTTCTCTATGTTACTCTCTGTGCCCATATCAAGCTCCATTCGGCCAATATGACCGCAAAAAGGTTAATTGCATACTTATAAAAGAACTAACTGAGATTATAAACTGAAAACTCAATATAACGCAAAATCCCCCCGACGCGAGGTCTTGAGGGATTTGCTAAATTCTAAAGTAATTTAAAGCTTTAGATTATCAACCACATCATCTACTGACTGAGATCTGTCTGGTCTTGGCATTCGAGTGCTTCCTTCCGGCTCTTCTATCTTTAGGTTTACTCGTGCGTTGTTTTTTGCGCCAACGACGCGAAGCAATGTCCTTAAAGCGCGAGCTGTCGCACCTTGCTTGCCGATGACCACGCCCATGTCAGAGGGGTTAACTTTTAGAGTAAGTAGCACGCCCATTTCGTCAACAGAGCGGACTGTGGAAACATCATCCGGTGCATTGACCAGCGACTTTACCACGAATTCTACAAACTCTTGATCTGCGTGTTTATTCATCTTTTTCAGTATTATATTCTGAAGAGAACGACCTTTCTCTATGCAAAAAAGGATAGCAGAAAAAAAGAAATAAATCAACTCTGTTTTAAATTTAAGCATTCTTGGACATCCGATGTCCAAGCGGACATCGGATGTCCTAAATTTAAAGATAGACCTTGTGTAGATTCCTGAAAATTAAAAACCGTCCGCGGCTTTGCCCAGTAACTCAACTTGTTGAGTTTGCTGGGATTGCCGGGACGGGATAGGATCACAGTTGGCCCATTTAGCTTTCTCCTTGGCGAACACGTTCAACTTCTGAAAGAGCATTCTCCAATTTAATTCTGGTTTGGTTATGCATTATTTCTTCCTCAACAAAAAGATTTCTCATTTCGTGGGAATTATTCAGCGCATCGCGATACAGATCATATAAGTATTTCACAATAAAAGTCCAAATCGCAAAAGCTCCTAGACAAAATACAAAAGACATTAATACAAGAAACGGAATAATATTTGAAAACATAATATATACAAAAATACCAATATCAACCGTTGAAAGAATAGACGCAATGCAAAAACAACTATAGACTAAGCTGATATTTACTCTATCAGTCGCATCTGAAGGATTAGCTTCCCTGCATCTTTCGCATTTGTCCTTATGTACCTGTTCCATCTCCGCCTCCTTGTGTTTGGCGTTTTTGCAACTCTTCAAGTTCCTTTTCTGCTTGAAGCAAAAGAGCTTTCGCTCGCCGAAAATCTTTCATGGCATCTTTATACTTATCCCATGTGCGTCTTAAACACACGATAAAAAACGCAAGAGAGAAAAGGAAACAAATAGTAATTAATTTATCCATCTCTTTGAATTCAAAGATCTCAAAAGAGTACGATTTGCACAAAATAAGCGCGAACGCGATGGAGAGAAGTAAAATAGCAGGATATAAAAACAAATTGAAAGGAAATCTAGTTACCTGTGTAGCATTAGAAAAAGATGCTCCGATGTCTGGCTTCATAGCCTGCCTCCGTCCTGTTGGCTAATGATTAAATCCTGTGTTTTTTCCATCACTAATTTTACACACCCAGTCGGGTCGGGAGTTTCTCCATAGGCTCGCACAGCGCGACGTAAATCAATCAACATTTGTAAATTTTTATCCGCCCGTTTGCGCTCGCGGATGTATTTGTGTCTGATGTCCAACGAGAAAATCGCTAACGTGATAATGCCTATAACAACAAAAAACACCGCAAACATCTCCAGTATCATCTCCGCCTCCTTTATTGAGCTGCGTGGCTTGCGTCTGCATACTGCGAGGAAAGCCGCATGATAGCTCTGAAGGCCGATTCGGCCGCAGGCGAGCATTCGCACATGCTTATGGCATTCTCCGCAGTCGCGTGAATTTCACATAAAATCTGTGGAATATCGTGAGCCTCCAATCCCCTGCATCCAGAAACATTGCATATCGGGCAATCAGTTGCTGATTGATTTCCCTTGGTCGCAACAGCGATTCGGCCTGTCATCTTGCTCCTCCTTGGGTTGGAACAGCACTGAGTTCTCTCTCGAGAAGCTTTATGAGCGTCAAGACAACCTGTTCACAAGTCTTCTCGTCGTCTGTTGGAACTGGTCTGCCTCCGTTTCTTATTATTAATGAACCTGTTTCCGGATCCTCAGAAAGACGATCTGAATGTTTGAAAGCCCAAATTTCTGCATCAAGAGTTGGCGAATATGGTCTTGTCCTAAACAAAAATTCAAAAGAATCCAAAGCATGCCCGCTAACTTGCGACGTTTCGTAAAAAATACGATGAAGTATACCCAGATCCAGCCTGTCTGTAATTACAACTGCTCTTCTAAGAAACCTATCAAATATTGCCGACGACGAAGGAACAGCCATGAGAGTGCCTCCTTTTATTAGGTTTTTAAAGAACCAGCTTACGCAAATTAAAACACCGCCTTTGATAAAAATCAATCGGCGGTGC
>Ga0172379_10006823_pt1 | contig 15097 bp, 11 predicted proteins | sample GrowelOW334metaG_FD_119756 | JGI IMG/M metagenome (GOLD analysis project Ga0172379, IMG submission 119756) | Groundwater microbial communities from an aquifer near a municipal landfill in Southern Ontario, Canada - Groundwater well OW334 metaG | ecosystem: Environmental > Aquatic > Deep...
ACGAAAAAGTATTTTAAAAAAATATCAGGAACAATTCAAATATTTTCTCATTGACGAATTTCAGGATACAAATTTCAGTCAAAATGAGTTAGCGAAACTATTGTGCGGGGCAAAACAAAATATCACAGTGGTCGGAGATGACGACCAAGCAATTTACCGATTCCGAGGAGCGGCAATTTCCAACATTATACAGTTTCGGAAGCATTTCAAAAAAGCAAAAATTGTAGTATTGACTAAAAATTACCGTTCAACGAAGGAAATCCTTGACCGATCATATAAACTTATTCAAAATAATAACCCTGACCGTCTTGAAGTGGTAGAAAAAATAGATAAAAAACTTGAATGCGAACGGAGAATACATGGTGTTCCCATTACGTGTATATATACCAAACGAGTTGAAGATGAAGCTGAGGAGGTAGCAAAAGCAATAAAAAACAAAATCGTACAAAATACGGATACAGAAGAACGTTATCATTGGAAGGATTTTGCTATTCTTGTGCGGGCAAACAGTCATGCTGAGCCGTTTGTCCGGGCGCTTGGTCGGCACGGCATGCCATATCAATTCCTTGGGCCGGGAAAACTGTTTAAACAGCCCGAAGTGAAAGATCTCATTTGCTACCTTAAGGTTTTGTACGACATTCATGATAATGTAGCCATGTTCCGTGTTCTTTCCATGGATTATTTTGGGATTCCCTCAAGAGATATTGCCTCTCTTGTTTCCTTTGCGAGACAACGGGGGATGTCATTGTTTGAGGTGTGTGATACATGTATTTTACAGGGGTCTGTCACTCCTCCTCCTATGAATGCGTCTCAATCTATCATCTCTTCACAAAAAAATGATTCGATTATTTTGACAAAAGACGGTGAAGAGAAAATAAGCAATCTTCTACGCATTATTCTTCGCCATCTTTCTTTGATAAAGAAAGAAACAGCTGGGCAGATTTTGTACTATTTTTTGGAGGAATCAGGACTTTTGAAATCTTATGCCCACGTCAAAACCACAAAGGAAGAACAGGCGGCTGAAAACATAGCAAAATTTTTTGACAAACTGAAAACATATGAAACAGATCATGATGATGCTAGTGTGTATATGGTCGTTGATTGGCTGGATCTGTCTATAGATCTTGGAGAATCGCCGCTTTCAGCAAACAGCGATTGGAATTCGGTGGATGCTGTAAATATATTAACGGTTCATTCTGCCAAGGGATTGGAATTTCCCGTCGTATTTCTTGTAAACCTTGTTGGAGCCAGGTTTCCAACAACAGAAAAGCATGAACAAATCCCGATTCCCGATGATCTGGTGAAAGAAATTGTGCCAGTTGGTGATTATCACACTGAAGAAGAGCGGAGATTGTTCTACGTAGCAATGACCAGAGCAAAAGATAGTCTTTTTTTTACAGCCGCACAGTATTATGGTGAAGGAAAACGTGAGAAAAAAATTTCTCCTTTCATAATTGAAACGCTCGGGGCTGAAGAGGTTGGAAAATCTACCGTTGTTAAAATTTCAGCAAATAAAGAGGATCAGCAATTATTTCTTCTTGATTGGAAAAAACAAAAGGAAGAAGTATATATCCCGGTAAAAAGGTCGGTCCAGTATCTTTCCTATTCACAAGTGGAAGCGTTTCAGCGGTGTCCGCTTCAATACAAGTACAGATATGTCATACGTATTCCTATAGCTCCTTCTGCTGCATTATCATTCGGGGACACTATTCATAAAACATTGCAGGCATTGTATGAGCAGGTACTCCAAAAAAAATCCATTACGAAAGAAGGACTCATTCTTCTCTATCAGGATCATTGGCAGTCGATAGGGTATAAAGACAAAGTATATGAAGAAAAAATGAAAAAACATGGAGAGGATATTCTAAAAGATTTTTTTGAAAAAGGATTTGATCCAAAGATTCAAACGATCGCGACTGAGCAGCCTTTTAAAATTAAAATTTCCCCGACACTCACTCTGGGCGGGAAAATTGATCGGGTAGATAAAACAGCAGATGGAAAGCTTGAGATTATTGATTATAAAACAGGATCAGCGTCAAAAAAGCGGGACCCATCACGGGATAATCAGCTTTCTGTGTATGCTCTTGCTGCCAGTGAAAAAGGAATCTATGGGGAAAAGCCGGAGAATATTATTGTTTCTTTTTATTTTCTTGAGGTTCAGGAAAAAATATCAGGGTCACGAAGCGCAGACCAGCTTGAAAAGATTCGAAAGGATGTTGAAAATACAGCAGATGATATTTCGATAAGCAATTTTTCGCCTACACCTGGAAAACATTGTGATTTTTGTGAGTTTAGGCTTATCTGCGAAGCGTGGAAATAATATTTCAGGACGCGGATGTATTGCTTTTATATGTTGGATAATATGCGTTATACCCTCCAAATCCTTCTTTAAATTTCGTAAAACCTTTCCATGAAGAAAATTGTTTTGGAGCCCGTTCATCAAAAACACCTACAAAATCAAATCGTTTGGTGTTTCTTTTTTTGGATAGTTTTAGCGCTTCCCAGACGAGAAGGGTAGGAGCAAAAAGTTTTTTTCCTTTTTTAGATGCCCCTGCTATCCAATAGTACGCAATTCCATCATAAAATAATAATAAGATACCCCCTATAAGCTTCGTATTATGATACGCAAGAAGCGTGGTTGCATGTTCCGGATAAAAAATATTCCAAAGCTTATCTATGCCATATGTAGTGATGCTACCAAATAATCCTGCGGAAGTATTTTTGATAGCCAACATATCATGAATGGAATGTGATTCCTTTATAACAACAGAATTTTTTATAGCTTTTCTGACGGCCCGTCTTTTGGCTTCCGTCATATGTTGAAAAATATCCTCCTCAGGTCTGGTTATGTCCACAAAAATAGTTTTTGTAGGGAGAAATGGTTCTGTGTGTATAGAAATAAATTTAGATACACTGACACAATATGTTTGAAATTCGTGAGGATCTGTTTCTTTGGTCGGTTCAACTATTATTTTTTTAACATGATATTTCCTTAATACGGGGATGAGTTTTGGAATATAGGGAAGAATGTGTGGTCGTTGAATTTTTGCTATGAATCCAAGGAGAGGAATTTTTTTGATAAATATATTCACCCCGTCCAATGACACGACAGTCCATCCTAATTGTTCAATATATGTTTTGTAAAGAGATGATTGTTGAAGTTCCACAATGGTAGTTAATGTTGAAATAATTTGAAATGATGTTTTATGTTGAGGAGTTTCCACCGAATGGTGTTGCTGATGCAATAGAGTGTATATAGGAATGGATGGATGATGAGATCGTAGGATCCTTTATACTCAATGAGTGTGGGATTATACCCTTCCTTAAAACGGTGAAATCCATACCATGAATCATGAATGTCAGGATTAGGGCCAATGGCTCCCCAAAGATCAAATTTTTGGAATCCATGTTTTTTTCCCCATCGTATTAGTTCCCAAAGCATGAGGTTTGGCGCCATAACCTCCCTATGATTTCTGGAAGACGCGCCATACGGGTAGTAGATGGTGTCATTGAGACAAAATATAATCCATGCAGTAAGTATTTCATTGTTGTAGGTGGCTGTAAAAAGTTTAGCAACTCCATTCTGTTTTAATGAATTCCACATGGTCTGATGATAGGTTCGGTTGTGGGCATAAAACCCCTGTCTTTGTGTAGTCTCTTCTGAAAGCTGGAGATATGCCATAAAAGCTGTATCACTGGAATCTTCTTTGATGACGACTCCATGCTTTTGGGCAAGTCGAATATTATATCGGGTTTTATTGTGCATATTTTTCAAAAGTTCTTCTTCTGATTTAGTTAAATCAAGTATAAAAGTATATTTTGTAAAAAGCGGATGATGTGCGGGCTTAAGGTGTGCAATGCGAGTGTATGTTGAAAGATCGAAATTTGAATTATTTTCGATATTTGGTTCCAATTGTATGAAGAGTGCGTTTTTCTGTTTCCCAAGTTTTATGAGTTCTTTAATCATATGGGAATCAGGTGTGGGGCCTTTCGGAAAATAACCAATGGTAAACGGCGTAAAAGGTATTGGATGAAATGTTACTTCCCAACACTGAGATATTACAGTAGTTTTTTTTAGAATCAGACGAACAACATCAATTCCCATTTTCTTTCGGAATTCACCCCATTCCCAGCTTTGTAATGGATGGCTGATATGGGAATTCCATATGTGTGCGTCACTATGGTCTGCTATGTTGATAGTGTGTTCGATATCACTCATAGAGTAATTATCTCATGTTTTTTTCTTGTGGTACAATGGATATATATGCAAAACTCAAAGAGTATAGGAAAGAGTTATGAGAGCGTATTACCCTTTGATACCCGTTTGATACCGGATGTTTTTTCTTTTTCTCATGTAAAAGGTGTAGCGAGAATATTTCTCACGATTGAAATTATTCTTTCATCACTGGTGGTTTTCGGAACTTTAGTATTGTTTATTATGACCGTATTTTTTGGGAGACCATAGGTGTCATTATAATAAATAGTCATTTTCTTGAAATCCTCGGGAAGCATCCAAAGACACATGTTTTTCAAGTAATTCTTCAGGGATATCAGCAATAAACCGCGAAACAATATTCTGTGTCCGTGTGCCGAAAAATAATCGTTTGTTTGCATATGAAAGATACAGTTTTTCTTTTGCCCTTGTTATCCCGACATAGCACAATCTTCGTTCTTCTTCCAACTCCTCTTTGTCCATAAGCGATCTGCTATGAGGAAAAAGACCTTCCTCCATGCCAATAAGAAAAATAGTGTTGAACTCTAATCCTTTTGATGCGTGAAGGGTCATAAGTGTGACGACGTTTGTTCGTTTAGTTCCCTCCAAAGAATTATGTGAAGGTTCTTGTTCAAGAAGAGCAACGGTATCAAGGAACTCTGAAATTATAGGAAATTCAGTAGCGACTGAGCGTAATTCTTTTATGTTTTCCAATCTATATGATTCTTCTTCGACATTTGCATCATATAGACTAAGATAGTCAGTGACTTCCAGAATAGCGTCTAACAACTCTAGCGTGGTAAGGTCTATGAGTTTATTGTCATTTTGCTTAGACTCCCGCCAATGAACGAATTTTTCCATTTTTCTTTTTCCGATTTTTTCTATCCGTTTATTGGATACCGAATCTTTCGGATGTATGATAAGACGGAGATAAGATAATACGTCTTTAATTTCTTTTCTTTCATAAAATCGTGTTCCACCGACGAGTGTGTATGGAATACCAGCGCGGAGCAGTGCTTCCTCAATGACACGTGATTGTGCGTTTGTCCTGTACAGTACCGCAAAATCTTTGAATGGTTGATTGCTTTGGAGAATGGTAGTTGCTATAAAATTTGCTTCATCGTGTTCCGTGCGTGCCTCGTAGATAGTGATAGTATCGCCACCTTTTTTTTCGGTCCACAATGCGAGGATAGGATGATTTGTATTTTTTTCAATAACAGCGTGCGCAGCATCTAAAATGTTTTGTGTTGAACGGTAATTTTGTTCCAAATGAAATTTTTTCATGTGAGGATATTGGGTTTTAAAATTTACAATATTTCGAAAATCCGCTCCTCGGAATCGGTATATGCTTTGAGATGCATCGCCGACCACAGTAATGTTTTTATATCTTCCGGAAAGGAGAGTAGACAACAAATATTGTGCCTTATTGGTGTCCTGGTATTCATCTATGAGAATATATCGGAATTTTTCCTGAAATGCTCCCAGTATTGATGGATTTTTTTGAAACAGAGATACTGTGGCTCCTAACAAGTCATCAAAATCAAGAGCGCTATTTTCTCGAAGTTTTTTTTGATATGAAAGATACACTCGTGATACCACTTCCTGAAAATACCCTTTGGCATATTGAGGGTATTCTGTCGGTGAGATAAGTTCATTTTTTGCTTCACTGATGGTGTGGAGAATAGCGCCTGGGTTGAAATTTTTTTGTGAAATATCCAATTCGTTCATGACTTCCTTAATCGTATCCAATTGATCATTATGGTCATAAATGGAAAAATTAATAGGTATTCCAATAGCATATCCTTCCTTACGCAGAATTTTTGCGCATAATGAGTGAAATGTTCCAGCAAAAGGACTGCCACCATTTTTTGAAACGGAGTTTTGAGAAGAAGCATTAAGGAGTTCGCTAATTCTTTTTTTCATTTCTTCCGCAGCCTTATTGGTAAATGTCACCATGAGAATATGTGTTGGATCGACATGTTTTTCCTGAATAAGATATGCTACTTTATAAGTGAGGACTCGTGTTTTGCCGCTTCCGGCTCCTGCGAGGATGAGGGTTGGGCCGTCAGTATGGGTTACAACTTCTTGCTGATTTTTATTTAAATCATTGAGGAGTGACTTTATCATAGAGTATAATCTTACCATATGAAACAATTATATTTGGTTGCAAATTGGAAGAGTAATAAGACGGTTAGTGAGTCATTGGAGTGGCTTCATAATTTTAAACTTCAAGTATCAGATTTTGTATTTCATGATCAGATCGTGCTTATATTGTGTGTTCCATTTACTGTTGCAGCTATTCTTCAGGAAGAGCTGTCAAAAATTGTATTACCAATTCATATGGGTGTACAAAATGTTTCGTCTTTTTCCAGTGGTGCATATACAGGGGAAGTAAGTGCTGAAATGCTCACAGGAATAACTGAATATGTTATTATTGGTCATTCTGAAAGAAGACGGTATTTCAATGAATCTGATGAAGATTTGTTCAAAAAAACAGAGGAAGCAAAAAACCACGGACTACTGGTTATCTATTGTGTAGAAAATGCAGACCAGCCTATTCCTGAATCAGTAGATCTTGTTTTATATGAGCCACAGACAGCAATCGGAAGTGGAAAAACAGAAGATCCAACCATTTCAAATGAGATGTGTAAAGAAATTTCTATAAAACACCATGACATCCCGGTATTGTATGGTGGTAGTGTCACAGAAGAAACAGTACAGGGAATAGTGTCACAGGAAAATATTAGTGGAGTAGGAGTAGGAGGAGCAAGTTTAAAACCTGATCAATTCATGCGATTAATTAAAGCTTTTTCTTCATATGTCTAGTATTGTGTTGCGGAAATTATCGGTATTAGGTGGTTTTGTACTATTTGTCGTGCTCATATATGTGTTTTATCAAACTTTTGTTTTTGCCAGGATAACTGGTGAAAAATTGGGACTTTCACCTGTATCGATATATCAGCTTGCAACAGATGGGGAAGCATTGATAAAAAATACTGATGGGAGAGTGAATATACTCCTGCTTGGTGTTGGTGGGGGTACACATGATGGACCTGATCTTACGGACACCATTATTCTCGTTTCGTTTCATATGACCAAGAAGAATGTAACACTTATATCAGTTCCTCGGGATATCTGGTCAGATACACTGAAAGATAAGGTGAACACTGCATATCATTATGGAGAAGAGAAAAAACAAAACGGAGGTTTGACGCTTTCATCAACAATCATTGAAGATATTCTCGGAGTGCCTGTCCATTATGCTATGGTTATTGACTTTTCTCAGTTTGAGGCACTTATTGATTATATCGGGGGTATTGATATTCATGTGCCGGTTTCGTTTGTTGATGGAGACTATCCAATTGCCGGAAAAGAAACTGATACATGTTCTGGTGATCCGTTGTATAGATGCAGATATCAAACTATTACCTTTGAACAAGGCCTTCAACATATGGATGGGAAGAAAGCGCTTATGTATGTTCGAAGTAGACACGCTGAAGGAGAGGAAGGGAATGATTTTTCCCGAGGGAGAAGACAACAGGACGTTATTATTGCGGTGAAGTCAAAAATTGTTTCTTTAGAACCTTGGTATCATCCTGATGTGTCTGTGCACCTTTTTCAGTCTTTTGATAAAGCTACAACAACAAATATGTCTTTTGGGCAGCTGTTGGCTCTTGGTAAGTTGAGTATTGGTATACAATCAGAAGCAATTAAAAAAATATCCATTGAATCATATCTGAGTGAAGCTCCGATAGATGTATATCAGCGTTATGCCTTAGTTCCTAAGGATTCATTTGATGCAATTCATGGATACATAAAAACTTCATTAGAAGGAAATATTCATTAGAGTAAAAAGACAATTCCTCCAGCAACCATTCCAGCACCCAAAAGAATGAGTAGTATTGTGGGTAGCGAGCCACCCGGCTCTGGCATGGGTTCAGCTGATATAGAGGCAGGGGTAGCGGTAGCACTTGGCGTGGCTGTTGTAGAAATAGTAGCAGAAGGTGTTGCGTCACCGAGCACCTGAGACCCACTTTTAAGGATGGTAAATGTTGCTGTGAGAGCAACCGGTTTGTTTTTTTCGTCAAGTGTTGTAATTGTCACACTTTGTTTACCACTTAGAAGAGCAGTTTTTGGAGTAAAAGACCAGAGTCCATTTGCTCCCACTATTGTTTTTCCGGTCACCGGTTTTTTAATGCCTATGGTGATTGTAACTGCTTTTCCTGGAATACCTGTCCCTTGTATGAAAGGACGGTTTGATACAAGTGATGCATTCTGAAGAGGAGCGGTTATAGAAACTCCACCAATTTTTGAAGGAGCGGGACTTGTTATTGTCTGATTGCCAAGTACGGAAGTCTGTTTAGAACTGTCAGCGTTTGACAAAGATAAGGTTGTTTTTTGTTTTGCTTCCCTATTTCTAAAGTCATATGAACTACCGATAGCCATATCAGGAACAGGAGCATCATTATCTGTATCAGTGAGGCTTTCTGTTTTTTGTGTTTCATAGAAGACGGAAATAGTAACGGGCATTTGATTTTTTGCAGGAACATAACGGCTAAGATCTTTTGTCCGAATAAAATTCAGAGGAATAATCCATGATCCTGATTGAGTGATGAGTGTTGATACAGGCTGACTGTCCTCTAGGGTCAAAACAAGAAGTCCGCCTTGCGCAGGTTTACCATCGCCGGTTTTTACGACACCATATGACGGTTCAAATCCGGCAACTGTCGTATCTGCAATAGTTGGTCCGGTTTGGAGAGTGTAGGACGGCTTTCCATGAAGAGGAAATTGTTTTCCGTCTGAAGAGATCTTCATTTCGTATGCGGTGTTTGGTTGCAGGTTTTTTATCGGCACACTGTGAGTCGTGTATTTTGTGAGTTTTCCTGTCACATCCCGTTCATCATATGCAGTAATTTTTGTATTTGTTTTTGTAGAGATGGTTATGAGGCCTGTTGTCGGAACAGCAGTTTGCCATATTACTTTTGCAGAGGTATCGCTGACATTCGTTATCATGAGATTGATGGGTTCAGTTGACGGGGATGAAGATATTTTTTTATCAGCAATGCTTTGTATGAGAAAACTCATTGCACCTATGGCAAAAAACAGAATAAATAAAGCAAGAAGAGTCGGAATCTTTTTAGGATAAGCCATAAAGTGTCTAGTGTCGTTTTCTACTATTTAATATGTTTAATGTGTCAGTGTCAATAGTAGCTGACATGGATGCAGATAATTGTTGGACAGTTTGACTGACTGTTGATGTTTTTGTTGTTTTTATAAGTTCAAATGTGATCCAGAGAAATACCGTAGTAAATGTAAATATGGATATAAGAAAAAGTTCCCGATCGTTATTTGGTTTCATAATAGGTTAATAAATTAATTAATACTTTTACTGACGATTGTGTTCCTGATTCAGAGGCCGATACAATTGATGTTTTAATAGGTATAAAATTCATAGATTGTATAGATACAACCCTTCGTAGGGTAGTGAGGTCTGTGAGGAAAGCAACAACTGAAGGAAACGTTCCCTCTATGGTGAACATAATGGGAATTTCCGTAAAGCGTTTTTGATCTTTCGGTTTTAATGCGCTTGATAGGGTTGCAAGAGGAATTCCTGTCATCTGCAGAGTTGAAATAGAGATTCTCTTTTCAGTGGCTATAGTTTGTATTTGCGAGACAATATCGAGTGCTTCAGGGGTGTGTGGCACTGCTTCAGAGAGCACAGGGAGGAGTTTCTCATTGTTTTCAAATGAAGCATAGGCTTCAATGAGCGCATATATTTTTGCATCCATTTTTTTATCTACCTCAACTTTATCTTTGATTTCTCTTTGTAAATAAAGGATGGTTTGTATGGTCGGCCGTATAGCATACCAGCCAAATACAGCCAGAACTAGGAAAAAAAATATGACGGTTGAATAGTTTTTAGTTTTTTGGTTTTGCAAAAACGGACCGATTTTTTTAGAATATTTTTTGTATTGATTTTCGTTTGGTAAAATAGGTTGATCCATATGTATTATTTTTTTGGTTCTTCTTTTGGAACCGGAATACCAGCGTTTAAGGAAAACTGTATACCGGATGATTTTTTTCCAATTTTACCCACTTCTACACCGGTGAGTTTTGTGGTTGAGGAAAAATTATTCAGAAATCGAGTAAAACTTTCAGATGAGTCTGCTGTTACATTGGTAGATATTTTTGCTTTATCAATAGTAAGCGTATCTAGATACGTACCCATCGGAAGAAGTGTGTGAATTTCAAGTAATGTATCCAAAGGTATGGATTGATCACGAAGGAGAAGTTTGATTGCTGTGAGTTTATCCTGTGCAGCACGTATTTCTTGTTCTAGATCGACGTTTACTTCAAGAATTTCCTGTTTTTGCGTGATACTTTCTTTCAAATCAGAAAGTTTTCTGTCTAGGCTAAATCGAGATGCAAACGCCATGAGAACAATGAGTTCTGTCGTTATCATAATATAACGTCCATACGTAGTAATCCAAATCATTATCCGATTAAAAGGGGAATTTGTATTACTACTGGAATCAAGAAGGTTAATAGTGATTTGGTTGGCAGGCATACTAGTAAATAGTATAGAGGCAAGGCAGTGTGGTGACAAGGGATTTAATCCTTGATTGTTATTTCTTCAGAAGAAGTTTGGATAACCGGGATTTAAGACGGTCAGCTTTATTTTTATGGATAAGATGCGTTTTGACGGCTTTATCTAAAATTTGAAATGCACTTGGAAGTGATTTTTGAGAAGGACTTTTCCTGAAATTTTTTATGTTTTCACGAAGAAGTTCCCGTTTTTTAGCAGTATATGTTGATCTTATTTTATCGTGACGGAGCTTTTTTTCCGCTTGTTTGGTGACTGGCATAGATCGAAGTATAGCTGATTTACCCCTGTAAGGTCAAGATGAGTTTCTTGTCCCGTAATAAATATGTATGGAGATATGCCCCTGGCTGTGCCTGCACATGCAAAAAAATGAATTCCTGAAAAAAATGGGTATGAACAGAATAGAGTCTTTAAGGTATAATTATCTTTGGAATGAAGCATATATTTTTCTTTTTCTCAAAAAAACAAACGTCTGTCAGGTCAGCTGCGTTTGTTCTCATGTCTATGGTGCTCGTGTCCAGAGTCCTTGGGCTTGTCCGTGACCGACTCTTAGCCGCACGGTTTGATCCTGAAATATTAGGCGTGTACTTTGCTGCATTTCGTATCCCAAATCTTGTGTTTGAACTCCTGGTCATGGGAACTTTGACTGCTGCTTTCATCCCTGTTTTTACAAAATTCATTACAGAGGAAAAAGAAGATGAGGCTTGGCAGGTATCCTCGACCCTTATTCATATGTGTACTATTTTAATGGCTCTATTTTCTATTCCATTATTTTTGTTTACAGACACTATCTGTCAGTGGATAGCACCTGGGTTTACCTCTCAACAGATCACTCAAATGAGCCAGTTTACAAGATTCATGATTGTTTTTCAGGTGTTTCCTCTTCTAATCGGTAATTTTTTTACTGGTATTCTTCAGTCATATAATTTATTTTTTGCTCCGGCTGCAGCACCGGTGATATACAACATCGGGATCATTGTGGCAATTTTGACATTGACACCGACACTCGGTATTTGGGCTCCAATTATAGGAGTTGGTATCGGAGCATGTTTGTTTATTTGTATTCAGATTCCGTCGCTTATTGCGATAGGGTATAAACATAAACCAGTTTTCAATTTGTCTCATAAAGGGGTTAGGGAAGTTGGTAGATTAATGCTTCCACGGACGATTGGGCTTGCTGTCTCGCAAATTGATACAACGGTTGATCTTGTTTTATCAACACTCTTGGGCGCTAGGATGGTTACCATATTTCAATTTGCCCAGCATTTACAGATGCTTCCCATAGGACTTTTTGGCACATCGGTAGCACAAGCTGCTTTCCCTATATTATCTCAGGCATCAGCAAGAGGTGATAAAGAGTTGTTTAAAAAAACAATCATTTCAGGGGTGAATCAAATGCTTTTTTTTATTCTCCCTCTGTCGGTATTTTTTATCGTTTTCAGGATCCCTATCGTACGTTTAGTATTCGGCGCATCCAGATTTGACTGGTCTGCAACGGTGCTTACCGGTATGACGCTTTCAGCATTTAGCATTTCTCTTTTTGCGCAATCGATATCGCCGCTTCTTACTCGAGCTTTTTTTGCTCTCTATGACAGTATGACGCCGGTTTTCATTGGGGTTGTTACGATTTTTATAAATACAGCTCTCAGCATTTTTTTTGTTTCGTATATGCATTACCCAGTATGGGCTTTGGGACTGTCAACATCTATATCCAGTATTATTAATACCGTGCTTTTATATCTGTTTCTTTTTCGGAAACTTCCATCATTTCATATTCAGGATCTTGGGTGGAGTCCATTCAAGATGACGGTAGCTGCTCTCATCATGGGAGTGTCATTGTATATTCCACTCAAACTTTTTGACCAGCTTGTATTTGATACCACACGTATTACCGGTTTATTGCTTCTAACAGGGGTGAGCGGATGTATTGGGCTTATGTGTTATCTCTTTTTTGTGTGGGTATTTGGTGTATCTGAATTGAAATCATTTCTTGATATTCTGGACAAAGTGAGAAAACCAAAACAAGTAGTACTGGAACCAGCTCAGGAAGTAGTAAATAACGGAGGACAAGAAGGTACGGGTTAATCGATCTTTGTCAGTTCTATGATGACCATGCTGTGGACACCCATATATGTTTTTTGTTCGTAGACGCTCTCTGGTATCACCTTTTGAGATTTGACATCCGTTCCAAACAAATAATGTTCGCGGTAATTGTATGTTCCAGGATCTAAATTTGTAAAAGTGATGGGTACTGTCTCAACATGTTTTCCATTTCGGTCAAAATTCACAAGAAATAGTTTGATTGTCTTGTCTTTTCTAGAAGCAAAGCCGGTGACCCATGTTCCTTCACCAGTTACTTGAAGCCGGTTGCCCACCATTTGATCCATAAAAGCATAGACGTGATATCGGGGTTTTGCTTTGGCTCCAGCATTTTGATGACCGACCAATCCCCATCCATTTGTCTGTCCAGGGCCGTCTTTCAATTCAAAAGAAAATGCGTACGTCGGACCACCTGAAATCATATGACGTATTGCTGTTGCTGTATACGCAGCTGCGTATGTAGAGTTGTACAGTGTACTTTTGTCTCCGGTAAAACCAAATTCGGTAATAAGAGTGGGTTTGAGTGTATGCCAAGGATAGGGAAGCATCCAATTGACGAAATTATCTTGGTCAACTGCATATTTCTTGGGATCCGGAAGATAGGAGTGCCAAGAAAAGTAATCTACTCGGTGTCCGCTTGAAGCTAAAGCCATGATCCAATTTTTATACATCCCAGTGGTTGCCGGTCCTCCAAGATAAAAATAGTTGGTGTTCTGTGCGCGTTTGGCTCCATCTGAAGCGTACTTGTAGAGCGTTAGATAATTTTTTTCTCCTGATAGTTTCCATGATCCAAAGCTTGCTAGGTCTGGTTCGTTCCATACTTCATAATAGATTCCCCCAATATTTTTTTCGCCTTTACCAGAGTAGTGTTCGATTGTTTTTTGGACAACGGTTGCCCAATCTTCCCAATTTTCAGGCGGATTGATGATGACACCGCCTTTGGCAATAGGTGCGGGCATGAATGAGAGAGAAAGGAGCGGTTTGGCTCCGGTTGAAATAATAGTATTGACTGCTCCGTCAAGACGACTCCAATCAAACGATAAATTTCCGCCATCTTTTTTTACTACGTTGAAATTGTCGTACAAGTGGTCAATTCTGATGACTTTTGGACGCAATGCTTTGACCTGTCCACTAATTGGCGCAAGCATATCTTCTGCTTCTTCCCCACCTTGAGCAAACGCATGATAGAAGTCGGTTTTTATAGGTTCCAAAATTGCTTTCGTGTCAACAACGATTTTTGCTGGAGTACCTGTTGCTTTTGTTATGAGTGATACGGATTGATACGTCGCAAAAAGAAGGAGAGGTAAAAAGAGGATGATAGAGATAATGGATATAATTGACGTTATTTTGGGAGATGTATTTTGTTCCAGTATATTCATAGAGTTTTTTTAAGAAATGGAAGTGAGCCAAGTACCATCATAACACTTCCAATCATAAGGAGAATAAGTGTAATTTCCCATGATCCAGTCTCTGGAATCGCATCTCCTGTTACTTCGGATACTTCAGTTCCGCCACCTATGCCTCCGCTGATCGTAAAGCTGGATGACATGGTTTCTGTGGTTCCTGATGCTGTATGAAGTGCGGTAACTACGACAGAATATGTGCCGGATGATAACGCAATTGAAGGTGTGGTCTCCCATGAGCCGGATGTGCTTGCTGTAACAACTTTTGTCTGCGGAGGGGAAGTGTGGATAACGATTGTGATAGTAGCATTGGGAGAAGCAACACCATTTATAAGCGGTTTTCCTGCCCTGGTGGCTTCTGTGTGAACAGTGAATGTCAAGGCTGAAGATGTTGCGGGTTGTGCAACCAGCATATCTATTGGTTGAACGGTCGGAGAGGGAGAAATTGGTGTCGTTGTTATAGAAAGAGTTATTGGAGGTGTCGTTGTCTGAGATGGGCTAGGCGATAGCGGAGTATCTGCTGCAATAGCACTTCCTCCGGAAACGGTGATAGCTCCGGGTTGTGTACTTGTGAGTACATTGACGGTCTGCTCTCCAATACCGGCAACAAATGAATCAGGAGCAAATTGCACTGTCATAGGAGTTGCACTTCCGTTTAATACTTTAAGACGCAAAATAGCAATTTCTCCTTGGCCGTTTATTGGTTTTGTGGTGTTTTCTGCAGCTACGGTTATGGTTGCTGTTCCAACTCCCACTGTTCCTTGGTTGAGAATTCGT
>Ga0172379_10006824_pt1 | contig 15096 bp, 18 predicted proteins | sample GrowelOW334metaG_FD_119756 | JGI IMG/M metagenome (GOLD analysis project Ga0172379, IMG submission 119756) | Groundwater microbial communities from an aquifer near a municipal landfill in Southern Ontario, Canada - Groundwater well OW334 metaG | ecosystem: Environmental > Aquatic > Deep...
ATAGTTTCTTAGAAGTTGACAATGCGCCGGCAATTATTAGAATTTTTTCCCTCTTCAGAACCCGATCCGATCCGGTTCCGACCGGCGCCGGATTAAAAAAGGTCATTTTTTAGAATTGATTAGTGCGAATAAAAGAAACAATGGTGTTTTCATTCGTGGGTTAAAAATCAAAAAACAAGATTTATGCACATCTTTTCGCGGGGGGGCCTCCAAGCTGCCCCCGAAAAAGCGAAAAGTTGTGTATAAATCGCCCTCGATAACAGAGCTTTTGCTTTTGCTTTTGATTTTGCGAAAGGGATTGCAGTGGAAATCGACCGCCAAAGCCGGTATTACGGAGACTTGGTCAAAAATCTATGGAGCACAGCGCAATAGCATTTTTGGCTTAGTCGTAGTTATCGGCCTTGGTGGTTGATTGGAGCGGAAAGCCCGGCCCGTAGGGTTCGCCCAGAACAAAACAAATCAGTTGCGACCCAAACCTACCGCCTAAAAAATTCAGTTGCGAGCTAAACCTACCGTCAAAAATCGACAACAAAAACCTTTAACGCCTTGGCCCTCTAGGCTTGCTCGGTTTTGGCTGATGTTGTGGAGATACTTTTTGTTGATTATCCCGCCCTGGTTCCGGTTTCTTTGCAATATCCAACGCCGGTGCAACCAGACCAGAAGCCGCCGCCTTTCTCCGCTCAGCTTCAATAAAAGCCTTACCACGGGCTTGAAGATCGTCACGCTCTGCACGTTGCCGCTGCAACTCGGCATTCATGTCCGGATTGCTAAATTCCACTCGCAAACCCGTCTTAAAAGCAGCCTCAATAAGCCGGTTTTGAAATTCCTTACTACCACCGACCTTCAAAGTCGGGCCGAATTTCTGCACGGCCAAGCGTAAACTAGCCTCGACCGCTAAACTGTCTTTGGCTGCGGCCACCGTTACACGCTTGCCCGAATCAATGACCAGGGCGCGGCTTTTTGTTGCATCAGCATAATAAGTAACATTACCGCTTCGGTCGATTGAATAGGCCAAACCAGACGCTATAGGTGCCGATTTAGATTGTTCGCTACGCTTAGCGCCGCTTTCAATATTATTCGCCCCTTCAGGCGTTCCATCTGTGCCACGCTGACGGCGCAACTCGGCCAAGGCCGCTTCGTCGCCGGTGTTCGCCCGTTCGGCCAGAAACGCCCGGTACCGCTCCTGGTAGCTTTGCCGCTCCTTCAATTGTTTCCGCTCGATGGCCATGGTTTCACGTAAAGCCATATCTTCAGTAACGCGCTTCATGCTGGCGATCGACAGCGCCGCCTTGCGTTCAACGGGTGCCTTGCGCTTATCGCTCTTGATGGATCGGCGTTGCACCTGGTAAGCATCGCGGATCTGCGCGCGACGTTCACGCTCGCCCTGGCGCTGCGCCTCCCATTCCTTGCTTTTCTGTTTAGCCTGGTCGGGCTGTGCCGTTCTGAATGCTTCCCAAAGTTCACGCCGTGGCGCTGATCTGGCCTCGATAACCTCGCGGCCTACCTGATCGGCATACACCTTCCGCAAAATCGGCGCTGCTTCACTAAACGATAAGCGCACTTCTTGAGTAAGAAAATCGGATACATTAAGGTTCCGGGAACCGGCCTTGATACGGTCGCCCCCGTCCTGGCCTTTTGAAATCTGGTATCTTTCAGGAATAACACCGTGCGTTTTGCTCAAGCGGGCAAGCAATCGGCCAGCGTCCAGTTCTTGCTTGATCTGCGCGAACTCGCTCAAAGTCGCGGCCTTGGCCTCAGTCGTGCGTTCTCGCTGTTCAGCGGCCAGCTGGCCGGTCACATTGTCGGCGTTCCTAATGTCGCGTGGCTTCGGTTCCGCCTGACCTACCTCATGCTCTGCAAGCTCTACTCTTGCCCCAAGAACATCCCGTCGCAAGCCGTTATCTGGTTTGTCTCCTTGTTGCTCCATGTGATTAGGAACATCACCCGGCAATAACACTTCACTTCGTCCGGCGATGCGAACCACACCGAGTTCGGACAAGCTTCGCAAGCGGTTTTTATTTTGAGGCGGCGGCTTTCTTCCAACCCTTCCAATGTTGGGCTTTCCGGGAAGCCCTCCACCTGGGATGAGTGCGGCGATTCGAGATCCAGAGTTGTCTCTGGTAGCGGCGTGTCCAACGCCGCCATTGCCGCCGCTAGATCGTCCTCTAAATCGTCCGCTACTTGTTGGTTCTCGCTCATTCGTGTTCTCCCGGTGTTTAGAATAAAACGCGGTCGCACGGTCAGCTAAAATCGCCTTTTTATCGTCGCGCTCGGCGCTACGATAGTGGGCGTATAGCTTGCGGTTTCCGCTGTTGATGTATTTCAGTTCTGGTGCACGTACTTCGTGCCATTCCTTCAGCCGGGCGGTAAGCTCCGGCGCTGTCGCTCGTGGTGCTTGCTGGCTGTCGTATTGCTTCCGGCCTTCATCGGCCAGAAATAGCCGTTTCTCGGCGTCCGGCTTCTCGATGAATTCACGGCTGAAGACGTAATCCTTTAGGTTGATTCCCTTCGCCTGGTTTGCCAGTTTGACGTTTTGATATTCGCTATCCTTTCCAGCGTTTCGGGTACGTGTTGACCCATGCTCGGCCAACAAGTCTTTAAAGCCGTCGTAGTCGCTGATTTGTCGATCAAGCACGTCCGACAAAATACGCTCTTTGAATGTTATAGCGTTGCCCTGGAACAAGTCGCCTTTGTACCGGCTGATAATTTCGCTTTCATTGGTGAACTTAATACGCCGGTTATCTTTTGGACTAGACAACCCATATTTAGCGTTCGTCAATTCCTGAAAAGCGTCAATAAACTTTATTTGTTGATCTACTTTTCCGAACGGGTTTAGGTTCTGGCCAGATAATAGATTCTTCTCTGGAATCACTATATGGATATGGGGCTTACGTTCTACCAACTCGCCGGTTTTCCGATTGGTGTAGCTTTTTATCTTTGGTAAGTGAGCTTCAGCATAGAAGTTGAATTCTTCATCATCAAAGGCACTCATAGAGAATGCCTTGAAGTCGTCGGTGATGTCTTTTAAGGTTTCATTGGTTAGAAAATCTTCTTTGAACGCCAAGGTAATATGCAAATATCTTTGCCCCTCATTGTCCATGCCTTTGATGATGGTGTCGGTTAGCTCCAGATCCCCGTCTAGGATAACGCGCTCGTCCAGTTCGTCGCGGGACATTTCCCTATCGTGCTTTTGGCCGCTAACCAGGTATTCGGCAACCCCATCGCTGCCGCCTTTGATTCTAATCAGCATCTTTTATGGTGACTTTCATCAACTGGGCAATGATTTGAAGCACGGCCAGGATGCCGGAATAAGTTGCCTCGGAGACACTACCGGCCAAATGGGCGGCATTGGCTTTATACGCCAGTTGATTCATGTTGTTACTGGTTTTGTTGAACAGGAAAATAAGCTGTTCTTTATCGGCACTGGATTTAGGCCGGGCGATAACTTGGGTTTTGTTACCCAAGACGCAATCACGGAAAAAGTCAGATGACTTCATACCGGATGCTTCAACTTTTTCCAGGTAGGCGGCATGATCGGCGGCGGTCAGTCGGAAGCTAACCGGCTTGGTTAACTTTTCCTTGGCTGCTGGCTTTTTTTTGCTGGTCATAATCTGGCCTCCTGGGTTGTTGTCGGCAACTGTTTTTTATCTTAGCGTAGCGCTGGCTTTTTGCTGTTGGGTTTCAAAGGGGGCACCCTTTGGCACGAGGATATTTTACAATCTGCGTAGCAGAGTGTAAACATATCAATCGTGCCTAGTTATAACGCCAGAATAAAATAATGGTTGTGGTTTCCAGATAACACAACATAAACACAACTATAAAAATACTTTGACAATACATTTAACCAAGTATAACATTACAACATACGACAATACAGACCACTCTATATTGACTACACAACATATTCAATACACAATTACATCAACTAATATAAAGAAATCAAAGGTGGTGTATGGAACAACAAAAAGACCCAGGGCAAGCTCTACTGAAACTTGCTGAAGAAACGGCCAATAGGTCAAAAATTGGCCGACTTAGAGGGGTTTATGCTGAGATCGAGATTGCGCAAAAGGCGGGAGTGAGTAACAGCAAAATAGTTGAAACTCTTAATGACTGCGGTTTTGAACTGACGCTGAAAACTTTTGAAACCATGTTGTATCGGATACGAAAGGGGCAGCAAAAATCGAACAAACCAAAACAACCAGGTTTAACGCCAGAAAAGGTGAGCACAAACGTGGATACATCCGAAACTAAAGCAGATGAGCCAGAGGCGGATTTATCCGGCTTAACCGATAAACAGCGGCGGGAACTAAAAGCCGACAAATACATGGATACAGGGCCACAAAACCCACTTCTGAAACGACTTCTGGATCAAGACAAAAACAAGGACAAATAAAACATTCAGCTTTACTACCAACCCACTTTTTGAACGAAATTAAGGATTAGAAATGAAAATAGCCGTTATAAACTTCTCTGGAAATGTTGGGAAAAGCACCGTCGCAAGACACTTTTTAGCTCCGCGACTAAAGGATGCCCAAATAATTGCCGTCGAAAGTATCAACTCGGACGGTACGCAAGATGAATCTATGCGTGGCAAACAATTTGGCGAACTGCTTGAAGCGCTGGCTCTAATGGATGATGCGGTTGTTGATATTGGCGCTTCTAACGTTGAAGACTTCGTGAACCTCATGAAACAATACCGAGGAAGCCATGAAGACTTTGATTTTTACGTTGTCCCGACAGTTTCAAAAACCAAACAACAGCGCGATACCATATCGACATTAGAGGCGCTTGCTAATATTGGAATTCCACCCAAGAAAATACGCCTGGTCTTTAACATGGTCGAACTGGACGAAGTGCCTGAACGTGCTTTCTCTAGTCTTTTCGAGTATCACGCCAGCGAAAAGAACTTCATGCTGAAACCTGATGCCGTTATTCATGTGAATGACATTTTTGGTAAGATCAAAGGATCTGAACAAAGTATTGGCGCTATTCTCAACGATCCAACTGATTTAAAAACACAGCTTAGCGAGACAAAAGATCAGGCCGAAAAGCTGAAGATAGCCCAATTGATTGCTATCAAACGGTTGGCGGCCGGTGTCACTGAAGAATTAGACGGCGTTTTCAAAACGTTGTTCAAATAGGAGGCATTAGATGGCCGAATTCACAGAACGAGACGCGCTACTGGCAGAAATACTCGGCGACGTTGGAACACTGCTTAAAGCTGTCAATTTGCTGGAAGAGATATTGCCCAATCAAACCGAAGAAGCGGTGAAACATTTAACCGAGATTATTGGATCAATCGAAAAAGCCGGTGATACCTATAAACTGAAAGCCGACACCTATACAGAGGCTTTGCTCGAAGAAAGCCGCGCCCAACTGGATAAAGAAATTCAAGCCGCAAGACAACACTTCGAAAAAAATGTAAATGACGCTATTAACAAAACCATTACAGGGTATGAAAACACCGTTGAAACCAAATTCACTAATCCCGTAAAAAGCTTACTGAATTCGATACAGCAAAGCCAGCATGGCTTGATGGAAAAACTCTTGTATGCATTCATAGGTGGACTCATTGGTGGAATAACAGGCGTAGTCTGCATCACCCTTTTAGAGAAACTAATAAATTAACAATGTACGTTAAAAAAACCTACGTAAATAAAAGCGACTGAGTGTAAGTATTAGACTACAACCAACCTAAAGAGGTAATATGATGAACAAAGAAAAATTAGCAGTAAAAATAACAAACCAAATATTGGAGAGCCTTAAACAAAGGGCTTCTCCGTCCAAAGCCCCAATAAATGTCCGCATGCAATTGGTTATTTGTTTTGGCAATCTAATTATTGCCACGGGTGGCTATGCCTTTTTTATGAGGAATAATTACCTGTGGGAACCCCTGTACATGTTGGCCTACCTCCCGTTTAGTTGTTTTGTTCTGTTCGTATATTTCACTCACTCAGCTGGGCAGTACACAATCAAACAATCGATCCTAATAACGATAGCCTATTTCACAGAACCACGTCCTCGCAAACTGACTGTTGCGCATGGCCTTACATTAGCAATTAAGGAAAACAGACTATGAAAAACAAAATTACTTTAACTCTTAAAATCGCACTTCTCTACATATTCCTTACCCCTGTCTTTGCTATTGACTTGGTATTGGATGCGACTAATTTAATCGAGAACGTAATGAGCGCGGGGGAGGAGGCTACGCAAACAGCCAAACAAATTGAACAATATACCACTCAGTTGCAAGAATACGCGACGCAGCTGGAGCAGTTAGAAAACGAATACAAACAGTACGAAAACATGGTGACTAACACATTAGCCCCGGTTGCTAATGTGTGGGATAAGGCCACATCAACCATGAATAAACTACGTGGACTGACAGACACCTTAAATCGATACAAAAACCAAGCAGGGAGTATCGATGGGTATCTTTCAAAATTTAAAGATACGTCCACCTATCGTAATTCCCCTTGCTATACATCGGGCGGATGCTCGGCAGCTCAGTGGGCACAAATGAAAGACTCGGCGGCGGCGGGATCAGAAGCGCAAATCAATGCTGCGAAGGCGCTTTTTAAGGGGCTGGATTCCCAACAAGACTCGATGGAAGCCGATGCCGCCCAGCTGGAAAAATTACAATCCGCCGCCCAGGGAGCGGAAGGACATTTGCAAGCTTTAGGATATGCAAACCAACTCGCAAGCCATGAAGCAAATCAACTTCTACAAATACGCGGCCTTTTATCGGCACAGCAAAACGTGATTGCTACTCGCAACATGGCGCTGGCCGACCAGGAAGCGCAACAAGCGGCAAATGACGAAGCGCTTAGCAGGCGCACAGTAAATACTAATGGCACCGCTAAACATTTCTAACCCTCCAAAAAATGGTGACCACTATGAAAACTACAAAAATCCTTAGCATGATCGCCCTTGCGGCAACGTTAGTTGGTTGTTGGGAGCATGAAGACAAACCCAAAAAAGACGAGCAAAAAGTCGAACTGGAACTTGACTGCAACAGCACTCGCAACAAAGAAGAGAATCAGGAGTGCATAGACAAAGAACTTAGCAGGCGCACAGTAAATACTAATGGCACCGCTAAACATTTCTAACCCTCCAAAAAAGGTAAGCATAATGAAAACGACAAAGCATGAATACAAACCAAAAATGGTTTTACTGGGCATATTATTAATCGTATATTCGACAAGTGCATCAGCAGCACCAATCGACAGCTTTGTTTTGGATAGCGTTGTCATTGCGTTTAAGGACAAGGCCGCTGTTTGGGAAGATGTAATAATGAATGCGGCCTCGTTTTTATTCTGGACGCTGGGCGCAATTAGCCTGGCATGGAAAATGGGCCAATTAGTTTTGACAAAAGCTGATATTGGCGATTTCTATGTGGAATTATTCCGCTTTTCTATAACCTTCGGTTTATTTTATTGGTTGTTAAAAAACGCGACATCTGGCGAAAACATAGCTGGTACGATTATTTCATCGCTTCAACAACTTGGTAATCAGGCGGCCGGTGTAGATGGTCTTACGCCATCCAGTCTTGTTACCATGGGATTTATTCTGCTTGGTGGGGTCTTATCCAACCTTTCATTTACACTCCCAGCACTTGTAAATGTATGCTTAGCGTTCGCCATTCTTATCATACTTTCCGCCATTGCGATCAACATGGCGATACTGCTAATAAGCGAGTGGTTTCTTCTGTATGCAGGTTTATTTTTTCTGGGTTTCGGCGGTTCCAGCTGGACATCCGACATGGCAATCAATTATTTCAAAACAGTACTCGGCATTGGCATACAACTATTCGCCATGACTCTAATCGCAGGCGTTGGTATCAGCCTACTTTCAGCCAACCTTGCTGAAATGGAAAAGGCCGCACAAGCTGGCGCTAAACTGGCCAACGATATGTTGAGCCTTGACCTAGTTCTTTGCTTGGCCATCTGGATGCTATCGTCAAAACTCCCGCCGCTTCTAGCAGGAATAATCACAGGCAGCGGCACAGGAAACATCGGCGGCGTTAGCGCAGGATCTGTTGCCGGTGCAGTTATGGCAGGGGCAACTATGGCAGGGGCAGCTATGGCTGCTGGTGGCGCAGGCATGCTTTCGGGCGCAGCCAACGTAGCAGGAGCTATGGACGCAGCCAGCGCAGCTTCTGGAAGTGGCGGGATGGACGGTAATTCTATGGATAGTGGCTCACCAATGATGAACACTGGCCCCAAAAAAGCCACTATGGATGCTCCGTCGATGGGCGACAACGACACTGGCGGTTCCAGTTCAGGCGGACAGAGCACGTCTTCCCGCATAGCGAATGCCGTTAAATCCATGGCAAAAGAGAAAAAAGATGAAGTAGTGGGCAAAACGCTAGGTGGGAGAATAGCGACCTCAATTAGAGCTACCGATGCAGCCGCTAAAGCCGCTGCCGAAGAAGATACCAACACGCTTGCAGCCGGAATGAACCCAGAACAACCCAGCCCACCGGATCAGTCCGAAATCGACGACTTTGTGAACAAATCTTAACTATGGCCACCAACAACATATTTTTCAACAACCCAGGAGAACCATCATGAAAACAGCTATACCACTCGAACTACTTGAGCAAATGTCTAACCTTCAAATTGCTTTGTTGGCTGCGGTCGAAGCTCAGGTTGGCCACACTGTGCGCCGTCCTTCTCGCGCAGTTTTAGGCGCAGAAGATGCGCTAAACAACACACTGCAACTTTTGCGCTTTCAATTCGAAAATCGTGGAGACAGGTCTATGCAGGAAGACATCAACCACCTGAAGAAAAAATTCCGATATGTGGTAACCGATATCGAGGCAGAAAAAGCGAAACATCCTAAACCACTACTGACAAAGGTTTTCATGGTGTTGAAAAAAAGGGCTAGTATGCCGCTGCAAAATATTTCAAAGGCAGTGGAAAACTGGGTCGATAGCATAGCAGCTTAAACAAATACGATGTTCAAAAGCCACAATTGAAGCGGTAACTTTGATTGTGGCCATCCCCCTTAAACACCAGGTTGTTTTCAGATCCCAGCACTCCACTACCGCCTAGACTATACCGGCAAACATCAGCCGTCAATTTCAATAAGCCTTAAGCAGCTTCGCCAGACACATTGTTTCTAATATAGGAATATATTCCTATATTCATATAGCACTAAAAAAGTATAACTATATAGCTATACATCAATATCTTCGCCGCCGCTTCTCTCAATATAGGCTGTTTGCGGTACGTTATATTTTGCGAATAAATCGTTCAATGCTTCAGCTAAAAGATCATTTATCTTTTTACCATCATTTCTCGGGTCAGCTTGTAATTGCGCAAGAGATCGACGAACGATGCGGGGAAAATGAGCACCTATTAAAACGGTTGATTTTGAATCAGCCACCGCAATGGTTTTTTTCTGCTTTTCTTGTTTTTGCGGCGGTGCCTCTTGTTTGTTTTGTTGAGCAGTTCCGGCCAACCCTTTGAGTTGTTCCGCGCCTTTCCTAAGTGTGTTTGCCATTTTATATATTCCTATAGTTTTATATTAATTTACAAATATAGTCGTATAGCGCTTTAAGCTCAAGTGTTGCTTTATGCTTTGGCTCAAGCTCTGACGGTGTTTGACCGACATTCATGCTATCCCCATAAATACTGCGGTGATAGATAACAACGGGCGAAACCTCAAATCCCTCCTCTCTAGCAAGGTCGGCAGTATCTTCGTGTCGTGTACCTTGCGTAGGGGCTGCATTAATAACAATCACTGAATGCGGATTATTGGCTTGCTGCAATATCCTCTTGATATTGGGCAATGTCTCAATGTCGAACATTTGCGGTCGTATTGGCACAATGGCAAGGTCGGCATAAGTGGCCGCCTCGATGCTGGCTTCAGCTGACTTTCCAGGGGTATCGATAATCACAAAATCAAATCCTTGCTCTGGTGCCGCTGGTAAAACGTGTTTCAATCGGGCAGGCATACAAGAAATCACTTGTGGGTTATCGCTGCCACTACGTCGGTCGCCCCAATTTGCGGCGGTCGTTTGCTGATCCAAGTCAATCACAAGCACTTTGTGTCCATTTTCTTTCGCAAGACAGGCGAGGGAAAGGGCCAGGGTTGTTTTACCATTTCCACCTTTTTGTCCGATAAGAGCAACTATTTTCATGATATATTCCTATACTTATATATCCCTGTATTGTTATAGGGCTTTATTGTTATATACAGATATTAATCTACGGCTATAGCATTATAGTATAAATTCCAGAATAACAGTTTGTTTACGGCTCCGCGTTGTCTATACGTTTTTAGGTTTAGCAACCAGCTCTGACTTCTCCAAGGATTTGTAAACCTCCAGCTGGCCTTTCAGGTTGGCCACCTGTTTTTCCGCCTCGGTCGTGGTTTTGTTGACGGCTTTGAATTCGACCTTAAGGGTGCCGAGTTCTTCAAGCGCCGTTTCGTAACGCACAGTAATTTTTTCAAGATCAATGATCCGGGTGGAAAGCTCGGATTCTTTGTTTTTAAGATCCGCTTTAAGTTGTTCGTTGGACTGGGTGATTGACTCCAGGGAGGTTTGCAGTTCATGCACCTGTTTGTCGAAAGTTCGGATATCCGCATCTTTTTGTTTAAGTGCTTCCGCATGTTCATTGATGAGGGCCAGCTTTTCCCTGGCCGCCGCTTTATTACCCTCTTCCAGGGCCGCTACCTGCTTTTTCAGCTCGTTTAACTCAAAGGTTAAGCCTATGTTGGCTTTATCCACTTCTTTCAGCTGAGCGGCGGTTTTGGCATGGCTGCCCTGCTCTTCAGCCAGGTCAGTTTTAATCCCGGACAAAGCGCTTTGAAGTTGGTCGTTATCTTTGGCCAAGCCAACATTAACCTTTTCAGCCTCATTCAGTTGAATAACCGCTTGTGCATGACCGCTCTGCTCTTCGGCCAACTCAGTTTCAATCCCTGACAAATCATCTTCCAGACGGTCTATTTTCATCGACTGGGCTTCGGAAAACTTAAAAGCCTCCTCTAGCCTTGCATGAGTCGCAAGTTCGGCTTGCTTCAATGCATCACGCTGTATATCCAGCTCTTCGTCTGCGATGCCTTTAGCAATATTCCATATCTTTTTGATTAGCTCCTCACCGTCCTTGGTTAGTTCGGACGGAAGTTTAACAATTGCCGGCAACGTTTCGGCTCCTAAGTCCTTAGCTTCGTCGGAAGCATTCCAGCTGGTCAGATACTTGCCTATAGTGGTCAGACTGCCCCGCCCAAGCTTATCAAGCAAATTTAAAGATGTTGGACGTTCGCCCTGGGCGGCGATGCTGGCGCAAGCTGCATGAACTTCTTCTTCGGTAAGTCTTGGTGCGGCCATGATGTAATCCTCATTAGTTGTTATTTTTGGTAAGTATAGCAGGATATTACACTAAGTACAATAACTATTATCGTAATTATCGTAATTACATTATTATCGTAATTACGATAATAATTACTTTAGAAACTGTAATTTTATTTTCAGACTGCGCCGGATTCGGGGTGGATAGGCGAGCGTAGCCGAGCCGGTGCTGTGAAATATAAGCCAAGTATCCGTTTGAGATTGAGCGAAGAAATAAAGGCAGATATGCACTCACTAAGTCCAGATCGAGAACATAAGCCAAGACCCTCTTCCGATAGCCTATTCAACCGCTTTAAAGGCTGACAAAGGCCAATATCCACGTGAGCCATACCTATGCTGATAAATCTTATTTTTCGGTTACTGCGCGTTTTAGCCGCTAAAGCAGTGCAATAGGTGAATAACCCCCTTCCTGGCGTTAAACGCTTTTAACCTGTTCCTTTCTTCTCGCAGTTCTGTTTTTGATGCCAGGGGCCATGTGAGCACGGCGCTTTTATCTAAAGGCGCGAAGCTCCTTATATGCTGTTGCTCTTATCAAAACAAAGGCGAAGCTCATTATTAAGCGTTCTGAAAAGAAGAAATGATTAAGCTCCGACACGTAACGCTTCTGTATCCGACACTTAAATTCGTTGTCTTTCATGCTCTGCGAGCGTTCCCGACACTTAAATTAAATCTCAAAGAAGCCACTCCCTGGGCGAGCGTTTCTCGACCGCTTTTAGGTCTTTACGATGTCGTTTTTTGCGGTTTGTGAGGCTTTTTGGTGGTGGTGTAGCTTGGGCTTGGCTTGGATTCAATGCGGCAGGCAAAGCTATCCAGGGCCGCTGAATATGCGGCTTATCCGGATGAGTGGGCTGGGTGGTGGCGCTTAGTCAGGAGGGGGATCGCCTAGAATGGCTCTCCAATCTTTAAAATGATCTGCAATCGATGTCATTGTTCCGGTGCGCTTAACTGGGGCTGTGGCCTTGGGTTTAGCTGCATTGATGGCCATTTGGATGTTGGCCAGCTCTTTACGGCGTTTCTTTTCATCTTTTTGAAGCTTTCTTTCGGTGGCTTTTCGCTGTTCATGCTTGAGCCAGTCACCAAAGCCAAGTCTTGTAAATAAATGCCGACTAACTGCCCTGATGGCCGCTAAGCCTTTGTAGGCCGTATCTGCCAGCTTTACACAAATTGGGTGAACGGTGATGATGCCTGCCGCCTTCAGATCGTGTATGGCTCTTTCAGCTCGACGATCACCCAGTCCGGATAATTTAGCCAGGTAGGGCATCGTAAAGCCCATAGAACCGCTGTCTTGAGGAATGGCGACGCGCAAGGTCACTAAGTCGGTGAAGTGCATAATGCAGCAGAGCAAATCAATACACGCCTCGCGGCGCTCGCTGCGCTGTTGCCTGGTGGAGCCGTTGGCGGCATTCAGTAACGGCAATGTGCCTGGCTTTCGGTAATACTCTTGAATGGCTACTTGGGTGCGGCGCAAAATTTCCGGACGATTCGCATGTTTTTCAGGCGCTGAAAAAAAGCGGGGCGCATCAGGCCGATGTCCGCATTTATTGCCCGATATATCGGAGGTTGAAATATTTTTTATACAACCTGAATCAGGCTGTAAGTGCTGTATTAGCTCATTTGACACATGGCCTGTCTTCTTGGCGGCCAGTGTTTTTTGATTGTTTTTTTGTTGTCATTGTGCTATTCTTTTTATGTAATTCGTACCCCCTGAGTGTTTATAAAACTGTGCATCCGCCAAGATTTAGCAGTTTTATCAATGCCAGGGGTTTTCTTTTTTCTACATCTTACTTCTTATCATTTATCGCTTCAGCTTCAGCCGCTGTTATCGTTTTTACCAGGACTTCACCGAGTCCAAAATCCTTGAGCCACTGGATAACAGAATCCAGGCTTGCCCAACGCCGCACCTTTTCGCGGGCGCTCGCTACAGTAAAGTCATCCTTGCCCACTTTTAGTAAAACTTCCCAGCGCTTACCTTTCGTATCCGTTGCTGGAACAATTGTTACGTCGCCGTTTTTCAACGCACCGGAAGCGAATAATAGTCGCACAGTGCCTTCCTGAATTGCTTTTGACATACTGTCACCTTGCTTACGGCTTTATGTTAATAACATTATAGCAACAATGTAAACACGGTAAAGAAATAATGAGATTTTCATCATTCCCAATTTAACATAACGCTACTTACGCGTAGTCTTTTTCAGGCAACAATCCTGAAATCAGTGGTGTTAACCACTGGACGTACCTGGTTCTTTTCGCGCTGCATCTCGACAAAACCGTAGTTAGACATTGTTTTTAAGGTACGCGATAGGTTGCTAGTCTTACGGCCAGTAATTTCTGCTAATGACGTTATAGATTGCGGCTTAGCTTCCTGAATAATTTTCAGGAGCGCCCTATTATCATCGCTCAAAACCTCGGCAAGCGAACGCATTGAAGTGAACCATATTTTTGGATCTGATGGTTTTGGTTTGTACTCGCCACGGGCAATGGACAATACCCGTTCGCGAATACGCTCTTGCGGCATGATGCCGATCACGATTGCTTTTTTCATTGCTCTTCTATCTCCTTCAATACTCGGTCAACTTCTGCGAAAAAATCAGTCATTAATTGAACTGCATTCTGAAATTCATAGGGGACACCTTTGTCGCTAACATGCCTGTGCTTGTGGTCATAAGTTAATTTTCTGCCTGCATATTTGAATTTTTTCGGCGGCTTAATGGCATGAGCATTATCGTACCCGAGAATCCTTTTTCCATAGGGTTCATGCAGCGTTAAAGAGTACCGAATGCCCTGAGGAATATCTTCGGTCGCCGGTACTTTCCACGCTTCGATCTTAATCCAATAACCACCGTTCTGCTCGATAATCTGATCGTGTAACTCAATAAGGATGTCAATGCCATGATCTTTTTGCATAATATAGTCTATCAACAGTTGATAAACTATGCCACTTTTAAAATGGTTCTAAGTGTCAAAGAGTTCGCTGAAAGACATGGGCGCAGCATCCAGGCCAACCAACTGATTGAGTAATTCGGCCGATTCGCGACCGTGAACCTGCACTAGAAACGAGGGAGCGCGGTTTGCAATTAGCCAGAATGACCGCGTTACGCCGTTGATAAAACCGATCCCTGCTTGGTTTTTATCCATGTATGCGACAACATGTGCGAGTGGCACCGGATTTTCCTTACCGCTTGCGAATCCTTCGACTGCGTCCTTATATTTGCGATCGGTCGGCATATCGACACGTAGAACGCAGTCGGAGTCCTGCCGTTCCCAGATTGCTGGACTGCTTTTCAACCATGTGCAATAGAATGCTTCAGTATCCACTCGTACAACGAAAAATTCGTCATTGATAGCGCCTGACTTAACCGACATGAACCGGCTGGCCTGACCTAACATAGGAACTTCCCAAATGGCTCGAAATGAGTCTACGCTGATTAAGTTCGGAGGCAATGGCCTCTTTGCGGTCTTGGCTTCATGGTCGAGCTTGTGCAGCTCAACATACTTAGCAATGAAAAAAGGTGTTCGCATTTTGTGTGTCGGATATCCCATATTAATCATCCAGTGTCAGTTCCAAAAGTTACAGTAATTTTTCCCGTTTGTCCGATTTACCAGATACCGCTCAGATAGTTTCTTAGAAGTTGACAATGCGCCGGCAATTATTAGAATTTTTTCCCTCTTCAGAACCCGATCCGATCCGGTTCCGACCGGCGCCGGATTAAAAAAGGTCATTTTTTAGAATTGATTAG
>Ga0172379_10006825_pt1 | contig 15095 bp, 12 predicted proteins | sample GrowelOW334metaG_FD_119756 | JGI IMG/M metagenome (GOLD analysis project Ga0172379, IMG submission 119756) | Groundwater microbial communities from an aquifer near a municipal landfill in Southern Ontario, Canada - Groundwater well OW334 metaG | ecosystem: Environmental > Aquatic > Deep...
AAGCGGAGGGTGTAGGATTTGAACCTACGAGGGACTTTCGCCCCAACCGCATTTCGAGTGCGGCGCAATAGACCACTATGCGAACCCTCCGTATCTTTAACCAATATAATAAAAAATCCGGCTCCTCACAAGCCGAATTTCTTATTTTTGAAATTTCAAAATCGAAAACTAGGAAAGATGTTTGGAAACCAACTTGGTCATTTCAAACATATTCACAACAGCTTTTCCTCCGAAAACTTTTTTCAAAGCTTCATCGGCGTTGATATTGCGTTTATTCTTCTCATCTTGAAGCTTTTTGCCCTTGATGTATACCCAAAGTTTTTTGACAACTTCAGATCTTGGCATTGGGCCCTTTCCAACGACAACGGCCAGATCGGCGCTGATGGTCATTGGCTTCATGAATGCGGAATTTGCCATAAATTTTTTATATTAAATTAAGGCGACCTTTATAGAAATTAATTAAAATCTCTAACTCAAATAATTATATCATACTCTCAGAGGAGTCAACCCCGTTAGAAGCCGCCCCGCCAAAGGCGGTGCTACGAGCACCTTGGGACGCCTTGCTTCTAACGGGGTCAATAGGCGGCAATTTTGGGGATAAAAAAATCCGGCTCCTCACAAGCCGGATTTTTAACCTAAGATCTTATTTCTTAGAAGGCAGAATTTTACACATCTTGCATCCGCACTTCACGCACTCACCCTTCATCATCCTTCCTACTTTGCCGCCCTTCTTTTTCATCTCAACCTCATTCTCATTTTTCATCTCCATATTCATTTTACACCTCATGCATCGTGCTTCCATATTTTTATATTAAGATTAAGGCTAATCGCGACCTTAAATGACGACTGCCTGCTTATTTAATATAAGTATACCAAGCGGTAAAACTTTGAACAATCCTGCAAAAATAAAAAAAATCACGCTTACAAAAGGGCCGGCAAATCTTTTAACTCCGAATTCGGATAAGTCAAAAAATTTGTCCCGCTCCGCCTTGCGGCGGAAACTCGCATAGAACACCGTCCTCACAACGGCATCCGATCACGAACCCTTTTCTAAACGCGATACTAAAATATAGTATATAGCATATTTATTAAAAAAATAGTAAATATCTGTGGATAATTTTAAAGAAGTATAATATTATAAGACGAAGTTGAAACGGATCGAAATGCAGCCCTCGTAGTTCAATGGATAGAACTGCTCACTCCTAACGAGCGGATCGAGGTCCGATTCCTCGCGAGGGCACACGTCAGGGCGAGGTCTGAGGGACCGCGTTAGCTATCATTTCAGTGCTATCTTGATGGTCCGATTCCTTACAGCCCAAAACCCTAAAGAATAATTAAAAAGCAGCGAATCTTTTCGCTGTTTTTTAATTACGTAATTATTTTATTTCATCGCCATGTTTTCAAGCGCAATCACTTTATTTTTCAGAATTAATCTACTTTTTAGATTTGATAATAATTCACGCTTCTCCGTTACCGATCCTTCAGTGAGCAGATAAATAGCATAGGACTTAGCGTCGAATTCTTTTAGATCTAAAACACTTTCTTTGTTTTTACCCAGAGCAATTTTTCTGAATTTATTATATCTATCAATCTCGTCTTTGAATTTATGTTTGACGCCCAGTTCATTTATATCGAGTGTATCTAAGATAGCGATAATTTGTTCAATGATTTCATCTTCATTAATATATCCGCCTTTACAATTTGGATCTTTGGCTTTTGTACAGCCATAATACACATAGCGATGCGTATTCCCATTCTGCTGATGTTTAAATTTCTCACAGGCAGTTATTCCCGATCCACATAGACCACAGGAGATTAATTTCGTGAAAGCAAACTCTCTATTATTTTTATTAATTTCGCTCCGGACTAATTGTTCTTGAACTTTGTCATATAAATCCTTAGATATGATCGGCGTGTGTTGCCCCGTATACCAATTACCGCTGCCGCGAGGATATTCAAAAATTCCGTAATAAAAGGTCTTTTTGAGGATCATATAGATATTACCAAGTGATAGATGTTTTCCATGCCAAGTTTTAAATTTAATGTCATGACGCAGCCACTGATGTAGTTTTCTACCCGACCACTGCTCATTGGCCACCTTCTCGAACATTTGCTTAATGATAGGGGCTCTTTCCGGATCTACGATTACCTCACATGCTTTATCTTTACGCTTTTCATTTAAATAGCCGGTTGGCGCCATACTAGGACGAAGTCCTTGTTCACATCTCGTCCGCAAGCCGCGTTTTACATTCTCGCTTTTATTATCATTTTCCAGTTTCGCTGTTGAACAGAGAATCATCAACATGAATTTCTCGCTGGGATTATTCGCAAATTTCTGACTGAAAGTTCTGATTTCAACAAGAAACTTTTGATCCATGAGATCGACTAACGATCCCAGATCACCAGCATTTCTACTTAATCTGTCCGGAGCCCAAGTTAGAATACCAGTGAATTTACCGGATCGGATATCCTTAAGAAGTTCATTAAATATTTCACGCTGTCCAACGTCTTTGGCCGAGTGGCTCTCCTTTCTAATTTCCACAATCTCCAGCCCATCACGTTCAGCTATTTTCGCCATCTCATTTATTTGGCTATCTATGGAGAGCACCTGCTGTTCTTCTGATTCTGTGCTTTTTCTCGCGTATAAGCAGTATTTGACCTTTACTGGCAGCGGTTTATTGGTTGAGGTCACCGCTCCCACGGACCCCTTAATTTGGTTTGTCATACTACAAGAGATGACGCAAACCCGTTAGGGCGTCCAGAGTGCATGAGTTGATAACTAGGCCACTACTATTATCTAAACTTCCAATCTTGTTCTTTGATTAATCCTAATAAATTAATACACCCCACACTAAATGATGGGTCAGCACATACGTTAGGTATTTTATACCTACTGGGATCTGGACTATTAGTAAATTTTTCTTCCGAAATAATTTTTATTTTTCTACATTTTGCCTGAGCGATCAACCATGGATCGGCATTAACAGGGCTTATCTTGGCATTTACGAAAGCGCCGTATTTTGGTGACATGCTTTTTATTACCATGCCTTCCGATTCCCAGTTATAATCCTTAAATATGTGTTTGTTTAAATGTGCCCAGTTATATAATTTTTCTCCCCTAATAGAATCCTTTTTAATTTCTTGAAGAACCTCAATATGAGAAATGATTATTCCCTGCTTAATTAAATCACTAATTTTTTCCCACAAACCAGGAGTCACGCTCATTGATACCATTAATTCATTACCAAATATATCTATAAGCGAGGATGAGTCAATAGTATATTGAGGTGGTTTTGAAAAAAGATCACCGTTCATAAGAGTTTAAAATCTTTTCAACGGCTGGTAGATATTTATTTTTGATTCCCAAATAATCCGATGCGGTAGAGTGGGATAACCTGTTCTGTTTATATGCTTCAAGTACTAATGAACTAAAAGAGACGCCGTTTTTTGAAATTGCCATTTTTTCAGGTACGGTTCGGCCACCCTTGGGCCTAAAAGGTTTTTCATTTTCCCATTGCTTTGCTTTTTCTTTGTATGCATCTGAACCTATAAACCCCGTATTTAGTAATCTTCTTAAAATAACAAACCTACTTACCTTGAAATCTTTAGTAAGTTGATTAACGACCAAATCCAATTCATCTATTAAGATTTTATTTCTTCCATTTAAAACACGGTGTGTTAACAAATCTTCTGCTGGTACCAAAAAATTGGCCGCAAATTGATTACAAAAAATCTCAAGCATACCATTTTTATCGTGCACGCTATTAAATAAGGCGAAATTATTGCATATACCAGCCGTCTGTAAAAGAACGTGGCCAAACTCATGCAAAAGGGAAAAGTTCTTGGCACCCTCGGTGTCTTGGTTATTTATTAAAATCACATAAGGTTGTTTCTCGGTAAATGAAAAAGCCCTTGCATCTTCTGTTGGGAAACTATTATGACCGCCGCTTTTTAATACAATAACGCCCGTACCTTCAATTTTTTTACGTAAGTAGTCAAAGAAAATAGAATATTTTTTAGATTTGAATTGATCTCTGATGGGAATCTCTAAATCTTTTCTTATCTCAACAGCTAAATTTACTGGATTTTCGGAAATATCATGTTTTTGATATTTGAATGGCCTTTGAATTCCTAAATCCCCCCGTAACTCCTCTGCAAGTAATTGAACTTTTCTTGCCCTCCTAATCATTAAGAGTGTTTCTGGAAGAAATTTATTGATTTGCTTGGAGCCAACGGTACGCCTATCAGGAAGTGGAATATTCTCTTCTGGAGGATTCGCCAAAAGAAAAACCGCTACTGACCGTTTATAGATTTCGGCAAGTTTTTTAACCTGAGCAGGACTTGGTGCTACGGTTCCTTCTTCCCATTGCGAAATAAGAGTTGGGGTAATGTGTTTCCAAGCATCCTGCAATTTAATAGCAAGACTTTCAAGACTTATTTCAGATTTTTCTCTAGCCCATCGCAAAACCGATGGTTCAAAAACATTTCCAAAGTTGGATTCCATTACTTAAATTATACATCAAAATAATAAAATGACTTAGGCAATTAACAAATAAAATCCACACCAACTAAGAGATTGATTTGGCCAAAACCGAATCAAAAAGCTCTTTGAGTTTTGTTTTTTGTTCAAGAAGCTGTTTTTTATAATCCTGAACCGCAGAAAGTTTAGCGACGATTTGTTTTTGTTCTTTAAGCGATGGGAGGGATATTTTTTGACTATAAATATCTGCGTCGCTGACGGCTGGATATGATGCCCCTCTTTGAAGTGGAAGTATTTTATTCACAAAATAGTCTGAGTTAACCACAAAATTTATAAAATATGGGTCGGCTATATCTGTTTTTGGTCGAATAACACAAAATCCAGTTGAGGCAATCGAACCGCCTAACGCTGTCGGTATAAAAGCGATGTGTTTCAGATACGGCCTCACAGTTGAAAAAATTGTATCATTTACATGCACTAATTTTCTTGCACGCGACGGCGCATTTTTGACTGAAATAATTTGTGCTTTTATAACTCGGTCCTTATCTATTGAGGCAATATCAATGTAAGAAAAAGAGTCTTTAAAAATTGTTTTTGGTTGTTTTTGTTCAATTATTTTGCAGACTTCTTCTAACTTTATATTTTCCCACTTATCATTTTTACTCTGAAATTCTTGGTAAAAAATGGAGTTAAAAAGTTCGTCGGCTTTTTGAATAAGCTCGTCATTCAATTTCTGTGCTTCAGCGATTTTATCCAACTTTCCAACGATTTGTTTTTGGATTGTGAGAGGAGGGATGGGTATTTTAGTATGAGTTAAAAGAGAGAAATGTCGTTTATAACCCTGATTTCTAACTGGATTAAAAACGAGTACATAATAAAAAAACTTCGGTAATAAAGTTGCTAGTGGCCTTAAAATTTTTATGCCATCAGCACCAAAGGCAAATGGAAAATCAACATACTTAATAATTCGCGTATGGTCACCGAAAACAATTACGGGCAAACTTCCTTGATAAAGCTTTGCTTTATCATCAATATATCCCGCAACAAGATCCTCACCTTGGTCCACAACGGGATATTTACCACTTTGCCTATAATCTTCACGTTTAATCTTAGCAGGAATAATTCCGTTTTTCTCTAAAACCTCTCCTAATTTTTTTGTTGGATAAATCATATTTACTTCAGTCCTCGCCCAATAAATCTTTTTAACTCGTAATAGGCACCCAAAATAATACCTACGATAATAAACATTTGTAAAGCAGTTAAAGGATAATTCCATTTATCCGGAAGAAATCTTAGATAATATTTTTCCTCATTATAAACAACTTGAATCTGTGCATTGGGCGCTACTATAAAAGTGCCTAATGGTTTTAGAGACACTTCTTGCGGAGCAGGATTACAATTTATAAGTACATTTTGTATTTTATCTAACTCTTGGATGATATTCCCAATAGTAGATTCCTCCTGAAAAATAATTCCGGAGTTTGGAGAAAAAATATAATCTTTTCCATTAAAATTACATTGCATCGCAATATCAATTCCTTTCTCATATTTAGGTTCAGTAACCGCAAAAATAAACTGAGATTGATTAGTGATTTGAAAGTTAAATCTCAAAAATGTAAATCGTGCAAAAAATTCAAGTCTATCGAGCGTAGATGATAATGCTTTAATTTCATTTTCAATAATTGAATTTCTTTCGGAATCAATCGTTTTCATTTTTTCGCATTTTACTTCATCACATTCTCTCTTGAAATGAATAGTATAATCAGTGGGTGTTAATTTTTTTACTACAAAAAATGAGCCACCAAAGATAAAAAGTAAAATAAGCGTCGTACGTAGAGCTACATAAAAACCTTTTTTTATTTTTTTTGTTGGCCAAGTCATATTAAAATTCTGCTAGTTGAAAACTATTTCGTTTTATTTCTAAAAGAAAAGCAGATTGATAGTTATGTTTTTGCTTCAAACTTCGCACAATTCTTGCGTCATCTTCACGTGACGCAGAATTCCATTCACATTTTACAAGAATCACGGCACGATTCGGACCTTCCGGACCGCGTTTATGAATAATGATGTCGGGTTTTCTATTTACGCCCCCTGTATCAGTTTTAGGATCTCTATTATCTCCTTGTCGATTAAATTCCACGTCGACATTCCATTCCGGCATCATGTTTTGAAGATAGCACATAAGTTTCGCAGAAATTGCCTGTTCATGCACTTCGTCATCAATCAGAGCTTTATCTTTTAGATAAAGCTCTGAAATGGCCTGTTTAATTATTTGTTCTATTTTTTCCATAATTTGCTCACTTTTTTAAATTAGCCAGGTCATATTTTATAAAATTCAATCTCAATACCCTTTGGTGGCTCAAAAGACATATAGCTTAGATCATAGCCACTAACCAAAATTAACTTAATTATAAATTTTTCGCCCCCCGTGCTCGGAGAAAGTTTTGTATACACCTCGTTTAAATATTTTAAAGTATTTTTAACTATATTATTGGCAAATTCTGGTTTTAAAACATATTTAATCTCAAAAAAGTAAAGTGCATCCTTCGTATGCAGGCTCCCGTCGGGAGTATACCGAAATTCCGGCCTATCAGGTTGACCATACAAAAAATGGACAAGAGTCTTCATCTCACCGCCATATTTTTTCTGCAAATCTGCTAAAATATACTGTTCAACTTTTTCGAAGCGAAAAAAGTTTTCTGGTGTAGTCGCTTCGTTGTTTTCTTTAATATTCTCTTCAATTTTCTCCTTCGACACACCAAACCTAGCACTAAGCCCATCCTTAAAACTAAATGCGAAATCTGTAAGCTGATCTAATCTTAAAAGAACTAACAAGGAGATAACAAGTAACACGCTATACCCATACTGCTCTTTTAAAAATAAAATGACTGCAAATATTATAAATATAATCCCTACAATAATTTCTCCTATTTTTTTTATTGATTGGAGCATTGTTATTTTTTCTTTTGAGTTTTTACTTTGGGTTGATGAAATTGTTTCTCGTGTTTATCTACTGGAAAATTTTCTAAAAACCGAGATTGCTTTATTTCATTTGGGGTCGCCTTATAACTTGAAGCACTAGTGCGTCTACGACATTTAAAGAGGTGTAATTGATCTTCCGCTCTCGTCATACCCACAAAGAATAAACGAGCCTCCTCTGCAAGGGCTTCGTCGGTTAAGGTTTTTCTGGGTATTGCGTCCTCTTCCAAACCAATTATAAAAACTAGATTAGCTTGTAATCCTTTTGAACTTTGCAATGTCAGAATACGAACGTGCGGTCCGTGACTTGGCAATCGAACTACCTCGTTGGAAATATCATCAAAAAAATTATCAATTGATGACCATGGCTTTGTATACAAAGAAACTTTCTGTAAGAAATCGGAAATCTTGCCTTTTTCATACGACAATTTTAATTCTTGTAACTTTTCAAGTATTTCTTTTAGAATTGTATTATTTCCCGCTTCTTCTCCTAAAATTTCTGAAAAAGATTTGCGATCAGTTATTACCCTGATCCATACAGAAGCAACGTCTCTTAATCCCTTCGTTCTTGTATCTATTTTTTGCTTTAATTTAACTTTCGAGTTAGGGAAATTTCCAATAGCCCCACTTTCTATAAGTAATTCGATTATCTGTCGCGTTTGGAAAGAAGACGATTCGTTCACCCAATTTTTAATTAAAACGAAAGGAGAAAAACCCTTGTTTGTTTCTCCAAATTTTGAATCAAAAGCAATGCCAAAGCGTTTAAGTTTTTGCTGAATTTTTTGAGAATAATTTTTATTAGGAACCAAAATAAAATACGTACGCTTAGGTAACCGCTTGCATTGATCACACAAATCCAACGATTCTGCATCTCCTTTTATGATAGCCCCTATAATTTCTGCTTCACGGTCATCGCTGGGACAATCATGTATAATAACTTTCCCGGCATCAGTTTTTTTGTAGATATAGTTACCTTTTGGTAATCTTTGAGAATCAAATTTTGCAACAATACTATTAGCACATTCGAGCACATTGGCCGGGCATCTCCGAGAGGTCTGCATTTGAATAATAATGGATGATGAACCGAAATGCTTTCTGAAATTGCGAATAAAAGTTGGTTTACCACCGCGAAAACCATAAATACTTTGATCGTCATCGCCCACAACGAATAAACCAGTACGATTCCCCTTGCTCAGTAATTCGATTAGCTCATACTGTCCTTGATTAATGTCCTGATATTCGTCAACGAGAAGGTATTTGGAGTTTTGAGAATATTTTTTTAAGATTTTCTCATCTTCTTTTAATAATTTACAGGCAAGATTTATTTGATCATCATGATCTATAGAATTACATGCCCTCAATATTTCCTCATACTTTTGGACAATTTGCTTTGATTTTTCTGATACTTGCACATTGGCCTCAGTTCTGTCCCTGAATGCCTCCTTGGCATCTTTTTCTGTATATCCCAACAGAATAGCGGCATCTCGCATAATAGGTTCTCTAATGCGTGAATCTTCAATCACATAAAAATTTTCTTTAAGCCCTGCTTTTATCAAATTTTCGGAAAGAATCCGATGACCAAGACTGTGCATGGTAAAAATGTGGCTTGGCCTGCTGTCGGGTTCAATATATTCATTACTTCCCTTCTCTTCAAGTTTGGCACGCATTCCTTTTGCAGCCTCACCTGTAAAAGTAATAACGGTAATTTCATCTGCCGACGATCCCTTGTCGCTTATTAAAAATTTTATCCTCTGTGCTAGTTGCCAAGTCTTGCCAGTACCAGGACCCGCTAAGAGCAAAACTGGACCGCCGTCGTATTTATAGGCATCATCGCTAATAATTACATCATTCATATTGATTCGTGATTTCTTTTAGTAGTTTCAATAATTTTGTTTCGTGATCGTTGACTTCATTCAAAATCTCTTTCGGATCGCGGTGATTAATTTCTTCTTCGCCGCTGTATGGATTGTAAGTATTGGCCGAAAGAATATAATCGTTCTCAGTAATTTCTTTCACTGTAGTAAACCACGAAAATGGTTTTATAATTATTTTATCTTTACTCCAAAGCTCTAAAAGCTTTGGTATATCATTTTTGTATTGGGGACCAAATTTTTTAGCAGCGGAAAGCGATGAACCGTCGCCCTGCATATCAAAAAACCAGATTTTCTCTTTATCATCCAATTTCGGCGTAGCCTTTTTCTTGAAAATTAAGAAACTGGTTTTTACTCCGGCATAGGGCTGAAATACTCCGGCCGGCATAGAAACAACCGCTTCAAGTTTTGTATTCTCAAACAAAAATCGGCGGATTTCTTTATCGTCTTTATTTGTACCAAAAAGTGAGCCTTCGGGAAGAATAATTCCAGCCCTACCACCAGATTTCAGTGAATTAATAACATATCCCAAGAAAAGCACCTGCGTCTTGTTTGATTTTACAGGTAGAGTCGACTTAATCCGCTCTCGATCAACCTTGCCAGCGAACGGCGGATTTGTAAGCACAACATCAAAACGCCTCAAATCTTCTTCGTCTTCAGCTCCAGCAACTGTATCTTTTCTGCGAACGTGAGCGCCTTCAATGCCGTGTAGAATAAGATTCATAAGAGCTAGTCGAACCATTTCCGGATCCACATCATAACCGTGAAAAGTTTGAGTAGTAAGAAATTGCCACTGTTCTTTGTTAAGTTTGTCGCCGTAACCAATTTTTCTACTATCACGTTCTTCCAAATTTTTTGTATCGCTATTTTTTAACTTCAACCATTCGTAAACTGTAATTAAGAAACCAGCAGAACCACAGGCGGGATCAAAAACCGTCTCGCCAATTTTGGGATTTACCATTTCAACAATCGCACGAACAATATGACGAGGAGTTAAAAATTGACCAAGTTCTCCAGCCGATTCAATACTGGCAAGAAGCGACTCATAGAGATCGCCTTTAATATCCGTATCTAAACTGGAAAATTCAATGGTATCTATAATTTCAACCGTTCTTTTAAGCGTTACTTCATCAGGGATAAGAAGTTTTGCGCCATGGAAGATTTGACGGACATTTGTATGGCCATTATGAAGTTCATCAATAAATGGAAAAACCTCATCTCGAATAAATTTATACAAGATGTTTCCGGTTTTCTCACGCCAATGAGACCAACGAAATTTTTCGGTCTTGCCTTGAAAGATAGATTTATGTTCACGGCCAGTGAAACCCTCTTCTTTCTCCATGGCAATATCTTGCTCTTCGAGCATCTTTAGAAAAAACAGAAAGCTAATCTGCTGAATACGGGTAACCGGGTCTTTTAATCCGGCACCCCAAAGATAGTCATTGAGCCGTGCGATTTTGCTTTTAAATTCCTCTCGTAGTTGTTGGGTATTATTTTGCATGACCATTTACAAAAACATTTTTATTAAGTTCGACAATAGTATTCTTTAACGTATCCGTATCAAAGATTTTTAGTATGTAATTGAGTCCACCGAGATGCTGAAAAATCGGTTCATTGAAAATAGAAACATCAATTGGGGTATGACGAGCAATATATTGATTTTTAACTAAACGTAAAATTTTAACCTGCTCCGGCTCGAATTCTTTATCAATTAACCAAGCTTCAAAAAGCTCACCAATCTTGTCTTCATATAATTGTTTTTCCGTTGGTAGATTTTGAATACCAAGAGCTGTTTTTATAAATTCGTTTAAGGTTCCCAGCGGATAATGATAAGCTTCTCGCAAATTTACTTCGTTAAAGTAAAACTTGGGCGAATTAAGTCTTTCCGCAAGAACTTGCGACTCGTCATTTGAAAGTTCCTGGCCATCCTTTACTTTTTTAACAAGCGGTTCGGCCTGAGCCAATTCTTGGACTTGTTTCTCCCACGCTATCTGATAATCATCTGAGTCTATTCTCTCTCCTTCAGCGCCGACTTCAACGTAAGCGCGCTTTATAACCACATCAATGTTTTCCGTAGCAGTTTCCGAAACCTGAATAAAACCAGCTGGCATTTCAATCTCTTCTTCAATAAAATCTTGGACTTCTGTTCCCCAAGGAATACCTGCCTTTACGTGTTTATTTTCTGAATAAGGATTATAGCTCTCATCATTGAAATATTTTGTTACACCGGCAAAATCATAAATCCTGAATGATTTTTTATTTATTTTTTTATTAAGACGACTGCCGCGGCCGCGCATCTGCTGATATAAAATTGGTGAACGAGTTGGGCGAACCATTATTAGATTCTCAACCATAGGCGCATCAATACCCGTATCCATCATGCCGACGGAAACTGCGATTGTAGGACTTTCCTCAATCTTGAAACGACGAATCGCGCCACGAGGATCTTCAGTATCAGAAGTAATGACTTCTGCAAAACGACCCTTGTATTCCGGCTTGGCTTGATTGAAATAATATGCGAGCTGAGCAGCGTGTCGTTTGGTAACAGCATAGACAATTGCCTTCCGCATTTTCTTTGGCTCACGTTTTTCTTCTTCAGAAAAATAAGCTTGAACAACTTGCTCATTTCGCGCCGGCACATTGATTTTTCTTTCCAAGTCTTCGGGGCTGTAATCTTCGCCTTCAAAATTTACTCCTTTGAGTGAAACTTTCGTATCAATCTGCACAATATCATAACCAGCAAGAAACCCATCCTTAATACCACTTCTAATACTATAAGCAAAAGTTGGTTTTCCTTTTTGTTCCGTCTCATCCCAACATCCAAAAATTTTATATGTATTGCGATCTACATAGCCACTTGGGGTTGCCGTTAAACCAATACGAACTGCATCAAAATGAGAAAGCACGGCATTGTAAGTTCCAAAAATAGCACGGTGCGCCTCATCAGAAACAACAACATCAAAATAACCACTGGTAAGTGATGATAGCTGAGAATATAAAGTTTGTAGCGTAGAGATTACAATCTCCGATTCATCTTTCGGTCGTCCGCCATAAAGAAGCGTAGAAGAATGGTCTTTTAGTATTTCATCAAATACTTCTTTTGTTTGAACGCCAAGAGGAATGCGATCTACAAGAAAAAGAACGCGATTTGCCATACCGGCATCAAAAAGCCGCTTGAGGTAAAGCGCAATGGTATCGGTTTTGCCGGTACCAGTTGCCATTACTAAAAGCATTTTGCGTTTACCGCCCGCAATCGCTTTATCCATAATTTGTATCGCTTCTTTTTGATACGGCCTTGGCGTTCTCCATTCACCGCCTTTGAAATATCTCTCGGGAATAGGAATAACGGACAATGGTTTCTGTTCTAGTCTAAGAGTTTGAATTTTTTCAAGATCACGTTGCGAGAAAAATGTAGCAACCTTTTGTTCTGGTCTATGTTTATAGTCCCAAAAATAAATTTCCTCGCCATTTGATAAGAAAATAAAACCCGCCTTTATAGATTCGGCATATGTAAGAGCTTGCTGTTTAGCGGACGCAGGATCAATAGAAAATCGCTTTGCTTCAATAATGCCCAGTGCGCGTCCCCTTGAGTCTTTGAGAATATAATCAGCACGACCAGTCTCTGCTGTCTCTTCTGTAGCAACTTGATTTTTATCTTCGATATTCCAACCAGCCTCACGAAGTTTGCGATCAATCAAAATGCGCGCATCAGTCTCACGTAAAGATTTTTCTTTGCCAGTATCTATAGCCATAACTTGAATTTTATGCTTTTTAAACGTTTTTTTCAATTAAATTTATTTAAAAAATCAGCTACTGTAATTTAAAGAGACGTTTTAAAATCCTATAAAAACATGATATTCTTTAATTACAACTGAAAAGAATGACCTAAACCAAACTTTATTTGGCATGGTCTGAAGTCCCATAGAAGATACTGAACCCCGCGTTCAGCAACTCTTCTATGGGCCATACTTCGAAAGGGGTACGGGGTCGCAAGACCTAGCTAGCGCGGGGTTTAGTATCTAAAAACCCGCGCTATGGCTACCCAACCATGGCATTATTTTCAACTACAAACGAAAAAGCAAAAAAGATACCCCCAACCAGGGCGGGTCTTGAAAAAGATATCCAAAAACTCTTTGAGAAAAATCTCGAAGAAATTTTGAATATTAAATTCTTAGCAACGGAGTATTCAACCAGTTTTGGCGGCAGAATTGATTCTCTAGGCATCGATAATAATGGCTCGCCAGTAATTATTGAATATAAACTCTCACAGAACGATAACGTTATCAATCAGGGACTCTCATATTTACGCTGGTTATTGGACCACAAAGCTGATTTCGAAGCATTGGTTCATAAAATGAATATCGATATCGAAATTGACTGGGCTTCTCCTCGCGTCATTTGTGTTGCTGAAAGCTATAACAAGTTCGATTTAGATACCGCAGATCTCTTACCGATGAATATAGAACTTCTGCGTTATCAACTATATGAAAACGATATCCTTTTGGTTGAATCAGCAATTCAAAGAAAAGTTAAGGTTTCTACGTCAGAGATTTTTGATAAAGGAGAAAAACAAAAAAGAGTATTCAAAGAAAAAATACAATACACCGTTGATGATCACCTTAAATCAGCAAGCAATAATATTCGCGAATTATTTTCTATCTTAAAAGAAAAAATATCGGCCTTAGACGAATCAATCATCGAAGAATCAAAAGCAAAATATATCGCCTATAAGCTCACTACCAATTTTTGTGATGTAGTTGTATTAAAAGATTCCCTCAAGATTTTTCTAAATGTACCAAGCGGCGAACTTAATGATCCGAATGGTTTAGCTCGCGATCTTACAAAACCGAAACCAATCGGACATTGGGGCAATGGTGATTATGAGTTTAAATTTGAACATAAAGAAGATATCAATAAAGTTATGGAGCTTGTCCGACAAAGCTACGAATATAATAAATAAGTTTTCATTTAATAATGGCAAAATCTCCTTCGACTGTCGCGCAAAATTCAGTTCCCGAGGCTCGCTATTGTCTCTACGCACGAAAGTCGATGGAAGCAGAAGAGCGACAAGCTATGTCAATCGACTCGCAAGTGAAGGAGATGAAAGCTATCGCTGAGCGAGAGCACCTTAATATCGTTGCTATTAAAACCGAAGCCCACTCCGCTAAAAATTCAGGAACACGAGAGGTATTCGCAAATATCATCAAAGAAATTGCCTCTGGAGTATATAATGCAATTCTTACTTGGAATCCCGACCGCCTGAGCCGCAACGCAGGCGATCTTGGGCTTTTAGTTGACCTCATGGATCAGGGGCGTCTTCGCGAGATTCGCACCTACGGCCAGATTATTACCAATTCTCCGAATGACAAGTTTCTCCTCATGATTCTCGGTAGCCAAGCAAAGCTTGAAAACGACAACCGCGGCGTGAATGTAAAACGAGGATTGCGGGCGCTCGTCGAAAGAGGTCTTTTCCCAGGAATGGCGCCAACCGGTTATTGCAATCCTACACAGTTAGACAAGCTCGGCCACAAAGAAATTGATCCGGAGCGCGGGCCAATTGTAAAACAGATGTTTGAAAAAGTTGCTTACGAAAAATTTTCCTGCCATGACATACTTCGATGGCTTTATAAAATTGATTTTAAAACACCAAATAATAAACGCCTATCTCTCAGCAACGTAACAGATATTTTACGCCGACCATTTTATTACGGCGAATTTGAATATCCAAAACGAAGTGGTAAGTGGTATAAAGGCGTCCATACACC